>Ga0214923_10009557_pt1 | contig 10078 bp, 8 predicted proteins | sample LL1510_MetaG_FD_177993 | JGI IMG/M metagenome (GOLD analysis project Ga0214923, IMG submission 177993) | Freshwater microbial communities from Lake Lanier, Atlanta, Georgia, United States - LL-1510 | ecosystem: Environmental > Aquatic > Freshwater > Lake | place: USA: Georgia | collected 2015-10-15
AGTCAAGCCCTCGCAGATAGGCCGGGCGTTGCAGGGACCTGCCTGGGGATATCGTTTTCGAGCCAGGTTATCTGTTAAGTATGTTCAAAAAAAAGACAAGGTTCTCATCGGCTTCCATGAGCGAAAGAGTCGCTACGTTGCAGACATGGAAAGCTGTCAAGTTTTGCCCCCGCATGTAAGTCGAATGCTTGTGCCACTTAGACAACTGATTGGCAGTTTGGATGCCAAAGACACATGCCCTCAAATTGAAGTTGCATGTGGTGACAGTCTCACTGCAATGGTTTTGCGCCACCTTCAACCACTTTCTGAGCGTGACAAACGAAAATTATCCGCTTTTGGGGTGCATCATGATGTCCAATGGTGGCTTCAACCCAAAGGTCCGGATTCCATTAACTTGCTGGATGATCAGGTTGAATCAAAGCTGACTTATCATTTGCCTCAGTTTGGTGTGGCCATGCAGTTTAGGCCAGCTGATTTCACCCAAGTTAACCCATATATCAACCAAGCCTTGGTCTCACGCGCAATCAGCCAACTAGACATTAGCAGATACGATATCCTCATCGACTGGTTCTGTGGACTTGGTAATTTCACACTGCCAATGGCCACGCTTGCTGGTTATGTGACCGGTGTAGAAGGCAGTCAGAAGCTTCTAGACTGGGCTGCGCGTAACGTCAGTGACAACGCACAGTTACTTGCCAATGTAGCCGGGAGACAATCTTTATGCCAAGTCGAATTTGTATCCATGAATTTGTTTGATATCAATCAACAAGATTTGATGAACTTTCCTCAAGCCAGCAAATGGTTGATTGATCCGCCGCGAGAAGGTGCATTTGCATTGGTCAAGGCCCTTGCAGCTGCTGTCGAACGCTGCTCGCCATGGAAACCACCTTGCCGTATTGTCTATGTCAGCTGCAATCCTGCCACGCTTGCCAGGGATGCGGAAGTTTTGGTTCATCAAGCGGGTTACCAATGCAGGTCTGCCGGTGTTGTGAATATGTTTCCGCACACAGCCCATGTTGAAAGCATGGCTGTTTTTGAACGGACATGAAAAAAGGCCCTAAAGGGCCTTGGTAAGCTAGACGGACTGACCTCAGTCCCGCTCACCGCCCATCAAGCCGAGCAAAACCAACAAGCTTTGAAACACGTTGATCAGGTCCATGTACAGAGCCAATGTTGCACTGATGTAATTGGTTTCACCCCCATCAATGATTTGCTTGATGTCATAAAGCATGAAGGCGCTAAAGATGCCAATAGCAAGGATGGAAATGGCCATCATCCCGGCAGAGGATCCAACAAACACATTGATGATGCTGCCAACGATCAAAACAATGGCACCGACAAACAGCCACTTACCCATGTTGGTAAGGTCACGTTTGATAACGGTTGCCAAGCTGGCCATCGAAAAGAATACACCTGCTGTTCCACCAAAAGCGATCATCACCAGATCTGTTCCATTCTTGAAACCCAGTACCATGGCTATTAGGCGCGACAGCATTAAGCCCATAAAGAAAGTAAAACCCAATAAAACCAAAATTCCGCTGGAAGTTTCTTTGGTTTTTTCAATGGCATAAATGAATCCTAAGGCGCCAGCTAAAAACACAATCATTCCCAGCCCACCTGAGAGCACGGAGCTCAAACCTGAGAAGACACCGAACCATGCGCCAAGCACAGTAGGCATCAAGGTCAGGGCCAACAACCAGTAAGTGTTGCGCAAAACTCTGTTGCGATCATGTGATGTGGAACTCAGTTCGCGGTAATCAATGCTTTGAATTTGTTCATTCATGTTGCATACTCCATATATGGTATAGATGAAGGTATTTTAACGAAATCAAGGGCTTTGAGTGCCGAAAAAATGCATTTCATGGTCTTGGCCATGGTTAAATGCTTAGATCTGTTGTCAAGCCCTTTCAAGCTAAGCTCAAGAGCAATCTTTTTTTCAAATCATGCAGACCAAATCATTCTTGCAACTTTCAGATGTGAAAACCATTGCCAGCGCAGCAGAAAATGAGGCCAATCAGCACAACTGGTCAGTCTCCATCGCAATTGTGGATGACGGAGGGCACTTGCTTTGGATGCAGCGAATGGACGGCGCAGCACCCATTTCAGCCCATATTGCGCCTGCCAAGGCTAAAACTGCCGCGCTAGGCAGACGAGAAAGCAAAATTTACGAAGATATGATTAATTCAGGTCGTTACTCTTTTCTGAGTGCGCCCGAACTCAATGGCTTGCTAGAGGGCGGTATACCCATTCTCAAAGATGGTCATGTCATTGGCGCTGTTGGGGTCAGTGGTGTCAAATCCAATGAGGACGCGCAAATTGCAAAAGCAGGCATTGCCGCTTTGGGCAATTGAATCTGAGTGTCTCAATAGGTCAGCCTTTCAGGACGAATTTCCTGCAAGATGGTGGTAGCAATTTCTTCAATGCTTTTGGTTGTCGTGGATAACCACCGAATACCGTAACGTCGCATCATCGATTCGCCTTCTCGCACCTCATGTTGGCAATTGATCAAACTGGCGTAATGGGAATTGGGTCGCCGTTCGTTGCGAATCTCACTCAATCGTTCTGGCAAGATGGTCAATCCAAAGACTTTATCCAGGTGAGGTAGCAACGCGGACGGCAGTTGTTGTCGCTCAAAATCTTCAGGTATCAGAGGATAATTGGATGCCTTCAGCCCATGTTGCATAGCCAGGTAGAGACTGGTGGGCGTTTTTCCGCTTCGGCTGACCCCCACCAGAATCACATCTGATTTGTCCAAGTCTGTGTTTTTCTGCCCATCATCATGCGCCAAACTGAAGTTGATTGCTTCAATTCGGTCATGGTAGGCGCGACTTTTACTCACATCTGAAAATCGACCTGTTCGGTGATTTGATTTAATGCCAAATTCAAGTTCCAGGGGTTTGACGAAAGTGCTAAACATATCTAATAAAACGGCATGACATTCCTCGGTCAGGACACTTAAGACTTCATCCTTTGCCAAGGTGGTGAACACGATGGGTTTGACACCTTCGAGGCGGAATACTTCATTGATTTGTGCCACGGCCTGCTTGGCTTTTTGTACCGAGTCAATAAAGGGCAGTCGAACATGCATTGGCTGAATTTCGAATTGCGCCAAGATGGCGTTTCCAAAGGTTTCAGCAGTAATGCCAGTGCCATCTGAGACAAAAAAAACGGTTCTGTTGGGCATGTTGTGACCTGAAGGTTGGGGGAAATGTGACCTAAAATGAAATAAGTTGAATTACATCATGTGTGTTTGAGCCTACTCATGCTTAAGTCAAGTTACACAAAGCGCATGGCCAATGACACATTCTCAGTGTGGGCTTGTTTATCGAGCATTTTCACTGACTCGGTTTTAACATTTGGAGTCTTCCCATGTCAGCATTGTTCAGTGCAACCGCCCTGGTCGTTCCGTTTGAAAACTTGAGAATGTCCGACGTTGAGTCGGTAGGCGGTAAAAACGCCAGTCTTGGCGAGATGATCTCTCAATTGCCCAGTGGAGTGAATGTTCCGAGCGGTTTTGCCACCACTTCACACGCATTTCGGTTGTTTCTTGCGCATGATCAGCTAGATCAGAGAATCCAAGCCAAATTATCAGCCTTGGACACAGACAATTTGCACGATCTGGCCGCCACGGGTGAACAAATAAGAAAGTGGGTCGTGGCGCAACCATTTCCTGCACAGTTGGAAAGAGACATTGAAGCTGCTTTTCGTGCGTTAAATGGCGGGTCGCAAACAGTCTCATACGCTGTGCGTTCTTCAGCCACTGCTGAAGATCTGCCAGACGCATCCTTCGCTGGGCAGCAAGAGAGTTTCTTGAATGTTCAAGGCATTGATGACGTTCTTCGCAAAATCAAGGAAGTTTTCGCCTCCTTGTACAACGACAGGGCAATCAGTTACCGAGTCCACAAAGGCTTTAACCACGCTGATGTGGCTTTGTCTGCCGGTGTTCAACGCATGGTTCGCTCTGATTTGGGGGCGGCAGGCGTGATGTTTACCATGGACACAGAGTCAGGCTTTGAAGATGTGGTTTTCATCACCTCCAGCTATGGTCTTGGAGAAACAGTGGTTCAGGGAGCCGTTAATCCTGACGAGTTCTACGTTCATAAGCCAATGCTGAATGCTGGCAAGCGTGCCATCGTTCGTCGGACATTGGGTTCTAAATTAATTCAAATGAATTTTGCAAGCCCAGAAGATAGAAAAGCGTCGGGCAAGTTGGTATCAACACATGATGTGCCAACCGAGATGCGTAATCGATATTCCTTGACAGATGAAGAGGTGATGCAACTTGCGCACCATGCCTTGATCATTGAAAAGCATTACGGTCGGCCTATGGACATCGAATGGGGAAAAGATGGCACTGATGGAAGGATTTATATCCTTCAGGCAAGGCCTGAGACAGTGAAAAGCCAAATGAAAGGCCAGTCCGAATGGCGATACCAGTTAAAAGGAACTGGAACAGTTTTGACAAAAGGGCGAGCAATTGGACAAAAAATTGGGACTGGACCAGTTCGATTGGTGAACAGTTTGTCTGAAATGGATTTGGTTCAACCTGGCGATGTTCTCGTGACCGACATGACAGACCCTAATTGGGAGCCAGTCATGAAAAGGGCCAGTGCCATTGTCACTGACCGTGGAGGCAGGACTTGTCATGCAGCCATCATTGCTCGCGAGTTGGGCATTCCTGCAGTGGTGGGTTGTGGCGATGCGACCAGTAGGCTCCAATCTGACGCCATCGTGACTGTCAGTTGTGCGGAGGGAGACACAGGCTTTATTTACGACGGCTTATTGGAGTCCGATATCTCTGAGGTAAAGCGTGGTGATATGCCCGCCATAAAAACCAAAATAATGATGAACATTGGCAATCCGAGCTTGGCCTTTGAATTTGCCCAATTGCCAAATAGCGGAGTCGGGTTGGCTCGCTTGGAGTTCATCATCAACAACAACATTGGCGTTCACCCAAAGGCCATACTTGACTATCCTCATATTGATTCGGAGCTTAAAAAGGCAGTTGAATCTGTAGCAAGAGGTCATGCGTCCCCTAAGGGGTTCTTTATCGACAAAGTGGCTGAGGGCATTGCCACCATTGCAGCTGCTTTTTGGCCTAAGCCCGTCATTGTTCGTTTGTCTGATTTCAAATCGAATGAGTACAGAAAGTTGATTGGCGGCAGCCGTTACGAGCCTGAGGAAGAAAATCCCATGCTAGGGTTTCGTGGAGCGGCCCGCTACCTGAGTAATGAATTCGATGAGGCTTTTGCCATGGAGTGCCAGGCTCTGCGACGGGTCAGAGGCGAGATGGGATTGGCCAATGTACAAATCATGGTGCCTTTTGTCCGAACCACAGGGCAGGCACAAAGGGTTGTCGATCTCTTATCTGGTCAAGGTTTGAGAAGGGGTGAAAACGAACTCAAATTGATCATGATGTGTGAAGTCCCAAGCAATGCGATTCTGGCCAATGACTTCCTGAATTATTTTGATGGGTTTTCAATTGGATCCAATGACCTGACCCAGTTGACTTTGGGTTTGGACAGAGACTCGGGCATGCCATTGCTGGCAGCGGACTTTGATGAGCGTGATCCAGCTGTTTTGTTCATGCTGGAAAGAGCGATTGATGCTTGTCAGCAACAAGGTAAATATGTTGGTATTTGCGGTCAAGGGCCAAGTGACCATTTGGATTTTGCCAAGTGGTTGGTTTCCAAAGGCATTGAATCCATTTCTCTTAATCCTGACAGCATTGTTTCTACTTGGCAAGCCTTAGCAAAGGAGCATTAGAGTTTTGTCATAAATGAGTTAGAATATTTGGCTTCACCTTGCTACACCTTGCATGACGCTTAGGGTAGCACCATCCAAAAGGAGAATTCATGCGTCATTACGAAATAGTGCTGTTGATCCACCCTGATCAAAGCGAGCAAGTCCCTGCCATGCTTGAGCGATATAAAGGCTTGATCACCAATGGCAACGGCAAAGTCCACCGCTTGGAAGACTGGGGCCGCCGACAGTTAACCTACATGATTAACAAGTTGGCCAAAGCTCATTACCTGTGCCTCAATATTGAAGCCAATCAAGAAGTGATGGCTGAACTGGAGCACGCGTTCAAATTCAATGATGCGGTTCTGCGACACTTGACAGTGCTGAAGAAAAAAGCAGAAACAGCGCCTTCTCTCATGATGAAAACCGTCGAGCGTGAGGAGGCTCGTAAAACCCAACATGCTGAGTTTCAAGCCTGATTTCTAATGGTGTGAATGTTGTCCAATTGCTCGGCCGTGTCGTTGAAATTTCATCTTTACGGTATTCACCAGCTGGTTTGCCGCTGATTGACTTGCTAATTGAACACGAATCAACCGTTGAAGAGGCTGGTAGCCCAAGACAGATCCAATTGCGTTTGAAAGCCCTTGCTATTGGCCAAATTGCTGAACAAATCGCTCAGCTCGAACTGCGAAGTCATTGGATGTTCACTGGTTTTCTTGCTTCCTCGAAAAATTCAAAATCTGTCGTTTTTCATATACAACGATTTCAAACTGTTTGATAGGAGCCTAAACAAATGGCCACATTTAAAAAATTCAACAAAGATAAGCGACCCAAGCGCAATGCCCAGTCACTTTTGTTCAAGCGCAAGCGATTTTGCCGCTTTACTGTGACCGGTGTGGAAGAAATTGATTACAAGGACATCGATACCTTGCGAGACTTCATTGCTGAAAATGGCAAGATCATTCCAGCACGCCTGACGGGTACACGTGCTATTTTCCAAAGACAGCTCAACACAGCAATAAAGCGCGCACGGTTTCTGGCCATGTTGCCTTACACCGATCAACACAAAATCTAAGGAGCAACAACATGCAAGTCATTCTGCTTGAAAAAGTAGTCAACCTTGGAAACCTGGGTGAAGTTGTGAAGGTCAAGGACGGCTATGCCCGTAATTTTTTGATTCCCTCTGGACAAGCTCGACGCGCCACAAATTCAGCGATTCAAGAATTTGAAGCCCGTCGTGCTGAATTGGAAAAAGCTGCTCAAGAAAAATTGACGGCTGCACAAACCCAAGGTGAAAAACTGACAGGTACCATCGTCAAGATCACCCAAAAAGCCGGGGTCGATGGGCGTTTGTTTGGCTCTGTAACCAATTTAGATATTGCCGAAGAGTTGGTCAAAGCGGGTTACCAAGTCAGCAAAGCCCAGATTCGAATGCCCAAGGGCCCCATTAAAGTGGTTGGTGATTCAGAAGTCAGCGTTGCATTGCATACCGATGTACTGGTTGATATCAAAGTATCTGTTTACGGCGAAACAGCCTGATCGGTTCATGAATATCTGCTTGCCTACCGCCCTGATGGGCGGTTTTTTACGTTGACTTATCAACATGTTCATACGATTTGTCATGTGTTTATCCACAACCTTGTTCAGTGACAAACCAGGCTTGAAACACTAGGATGAGTGTTTGCTGAGAATCTGATGTCTGCTGTTTTTTCAAATATTGAAAACACCTTGTCTGAGTCCGATCGACAAGTGGCGCAATTGCGCATTCCCCCTCACTCTCTAGAGGCCGAATCAAGCGTTCTCGGAGGCTTGCTGCTTGACAACGGAGCTTGGGACCGAATTGGGGACCTCTTGAATGACAGCGACTTTTACCGCTATGAACATCGCCTGGTTTTTAACGCTGTGAGTGCGTTGGTCAATAGCAACCGGGCTGCAGACGTCATCACAGTTTTTGAACACATGCAGAGCCAAGGCAAAGCAGAAGAGGTAGGTGGTCTTGCATACCTCAATTCATTGGCTCAATACGTTCCGAGCTCAGCCAATATTCGTCGGTATGCAGAAATTGTCCGAGAACGGGCCATTCTGCGCAAACTGGTTAGTGTGAGTGATGAAATTGCCACCTCCGCGCTGAACACCAATGGCAGACCAGTGCCGCAAATCTTGGATGATGCTGAGCAAAAAATATTCAACATTGGTGAAGAGGGCTCGCGAATGCGACAAGGCTTTCAGACCATGGGAAATTTGGTGGTTCAGTTGCTCGATCGGGTTGATGAGATGTCCAAAAATCCGAATGACATCACTGGGGTGCCGACAGGCTTTATTGATCTCGACCGCATGACATCTGGTATGCAGGCTGGTGATCTGATTGTTTTGGCTGCCAGACCTTCAATGGGGAAAACTGCCTTGGCCATCAATATTGCCGAAAATGTTGCACTCAAGGAAGGCCTTCCCGTTGCAGTTTTTTCCATGGAAATGGGTGCTTCTCAACTGGCAATTCGCATTGTTGGTTCCATAGGCCGCATTGATCAAGGCCGATTGCGAACTGGCAAACTTCATGATGATGAATGGCCTCGACTTGCAGAGGCAGTAGAAAGATTAAAAACGGTTTCACTTTCTATTGATGAAACCCCTGGTCTAACCCCTAGCGAAATCAGGGCGAGTGCGCGTCGATTAGCGCGAACCTGTGGCAAGTTGGGCTTGGTGGTGGTGGATTATCTGCAACTCATGAGTGGCAGCAGTGGTGGCGACGGGGATAACCGTGCGACTGAGTTAGGTGAAATTTCGCGCGGCCTTAAAATGCTTGCTAAAGAGTTGCAATGTCCAGTTGTGGCTTTATCTCAACTTAATCGTGGGGTAGAACAGCGAACAGACAAACGACCCATGATGAGTGACCTGCGTGAATCAGGGGCTATCGAGCAGGATGCAGATGTCATCATGTTCATTTACCGCGACGATTACTACAACAAGGACTCTAAAGAGCCAGGTGTCGCCGAGATCATCATTGGCAAGCAACGAAATGGCCCAACAGGTACTGTCAAGCTAACTTTCCTCAAACCCATCACCAAGTTTGAGTCTTATGCAGGGAGTGGGTCTGATTATTGACGCTTCACAGCACTTCGCTGGCAAAGTCAGCCAGCCTTGAACGCTCTCCTCGAGCGAGTGTGATATGGCCGCAGTGAGGCCAACCTTTGAAGCGGTCCACTGCAAAAGTCAAACCCGAAGAGCCTTCTGTGAGATAGGGAGTGTCAATCTGTGCCAGATTACCCATGCAAATGATTTTGGTTCCTGGGCCAGCACGGGTGATCAAGGTTTTCATCTGTTTTGGAGTCAAATTTTGGGCTTCATCGATGATCACGAATTTATTCAAAAAAGTCCTTCCCCGCATGAAGTTCAGACTTTTGATTTTGATTTTGCTGCGAATCAATTCATTGGTCGCAGCACGGCCCCATTCTCCTGCACTGGTATCAGATTTGCCCAACACCTCCAGATTGTCGTCCAAGGCACCCATCCAAGGACCCATTTTTTCTTCCTCAGTCCCTGGCAAAAAACCAATGTCCTCACCCACACTGACTGTTGCGCGGGTCATGATGATCTCTGTGTACCTTCGCTCGTCCAACACCTGAATCAAGCCAGAAGCCAACGCCAAAAGAGTCTTTCCAGTTCCGGCTGTTCCTGTCAGGGTAACAAAGTCAATGTCAGGATCCATCAGTATGTTCATGGCAAAGTTTTGCTCTCTGTTGCGTGAGGTGATACCCCAAGCAGCATTTTTGACATGGCTGAAATCCTTGAGTGTTTTAAAAACCGCTGTCTTACCTCGAATCTCGGTCACCCTTGCATAAAGCGGGGGCTCACCTGGGGTTTCGAAATAGACAAATTGATTGATGTGCATGTTGGCAACCACCGGACCGCTGATTCGGTAATAGGTTTGGCCACCCGACTGCCAACTTTCAACTGTTTTGGCTTGTTTAGACCAAAAGTCAGGAGCCAATCCCAATGCGCCTGAATAAAGCAGGTCACCATCTTCCAGTGTTTTGTCGTTTTGGTAGTCCTCAGCAGCGAGTCCCAATGCCCTGGCTTTGACCCGCATATTGATGTCTTTGGATATCAGCACAACTTGTCGGGGAGCTTCTTGTTCTCCAAGGGCTTTGACAACGCCCAGAATTTGGTTGTCTGCTTTTCCTTGTGGCAAGCTAGACGGAAGTGTAAAAGCCAGGGGAGTGGTTTGGAAAAACAGTTTGCCAGTGACATCTGAATGGCCTGTGCTGTTCAGTGGAAAACCGCTTGAAATATCCGAGCTGTTAGCTCCTACCAACGCATCCAAAGTTCGGCTGGTTTG
>Ga0214923_10009559_pt1 | contig 10077 bp, 9 predicted proteins | sample LL1510_MetaG_FD_177993 | JGI IMG/M metagenome (GOLD analysis project Ga0214923, IMG submission 177993) | Freshwater microbial communities from Lake Lanier, Atlanta, Georgia, United States - LL-1510 | ecosystem: Environmental > Aquatic > Freshwater > Lake | place: USA: Georgia | collected 2015-10-15
ATCGCCAAGCGATAATAACGTGACAATAACTGCAAGTCCCATTCCTAAAATTCCTAAAAAATTTCCAGTTCTTGAAGTTTCAGGAGATGAAAGACCTCTTAGGGCCATAATGAATAATATGCCGGTAACTAAATATAATGAGGCTGTAATATTAGCTGAGATCATTTCTTTTTATTTTTCTTGTACATTTTCAGCATTCTTTGCGTAACTAAAAAACCTCCAAAAATATTTATGGAAGCAAGTAGAATGCCAAGTATTCCTGGAAATTTTCCAAAAAATCCTTGAGTAATTGGAGATAAACCTACAGCAACTAAAGCTCCAACAATAATGACCGATGAAATAGCATTGGTCACTGACATTAAAGGCGTATGTAAAGCAGGAGTAACACTCCACACCACGTAATAACCTACAAAAATAGATAATATAAAAATAGCAAATCTAAATATAATTGGATCAATTTCCATTAATGAATCTCCTTATTTATATAAACTGCTTTAATAATTTCATCATTCTCATCAATTTTTATCTTCTTACCAACTTTATCGTAGATAATTTCTAAAAAGTTTAAGATATTTTTTGCGAACAAAATAGACGCACTTTCTGAAATTCTACTTGGAAAATTTTTATATCCTATAATTTTTACCCCATTTACAATTGAAATTTTTCCTGGCTCTGAAAAAGCAGAATTTCCACCCTGCTCAACGGCTAAATCGCAAATAACCGAACCACTCTTCATTGATTTGACCATTTCTTCGGTCACAATTCTTGGAGCTTTTTTACCTGGAATTAAAGCAGTACAAATCACAATGTCTTGATTTTTTATTGTAGTTTTTAATAATTCTTCTTGTTTTTTTTTATCATCTTCATCTAACTCTTTTGCGTAGCCTCCACTAGTTTCTAAATTCTTTGTACTTTCAACAAATACAAATTTTCCCCCTAAACTTTCAACTTGCTCTTTTGAAGCGGCTCTTACATCTGTTGCAGATACAACTCCACCTAATCTTTTTGCAGTTGCAATAGCTTGTAATCCCGCAACACCTGCTCCGATAACAAAAAATTTTGCAGGAGTTATTGTGCCTGCGGCAGTCATCATCATTGGCACTGCTTTATTAAATTCATAAACTGAATCTATAACTGCTTTGTATCCTGCTAGATTTGCCTGTGAGGATAAAATATCCATTGATTGAGCTCTGGTAATTCTTGGAAGTAACTCTAAAGAAAATATTTTAATATTTTTTTTTAAGAGTTTATTTATTTTATCTTTGTTTAAATGAGGAAAAAAACTACCAATTAATATAGCGCCTTCTTTTATTGACGAGATTTCAGTTTCATTTGGACAGTTAATTTTAATAATAATATCAGAAGTTTTATAAACTTCTTCTTTGGTTAATATTTTTGCCCCCAACTTTTGCAGTTCACTATCATTGATATTTGAGTTTTTGCCAAAATCTTTTTCTAATTGAACAGAAAATCCGTTAGAAATATATTTTTTAATTGTATCTAAAGAAATGGCTATGCGCTTTTCATTTATATCACTATCGATTACTGATCCTAATATCATTCTGGATAACTTTTGATTTATTAAAATTAATTAAAAAATTATTGAACCAGTTTATTATCAAATATAAATTTGAAATAATAGAAGAGAAAATAATACACGCAATAATTGCTATTAGTTTTTCTGGTATCTTTTAAAGAAACTTATAAATACTGTATTTGGTTAATGATCAAAAACTATCAAAACTAATTATGCCTAGTGACATTGAAATAGCGCAAAAAGCTAAAATGCGAAAAATAGCTGATGTGGCAAAAGAACGTTTGGGCATCCATGAAAATGATCTTGAAAATTATGGACGCTATAAAGCAAAAGTTTCATTCTCTTATTTAAATAAATTAAAAAATGATAAAGACGGAAAACTAATCTTGGTTACAGCTATAAGTCCAACTCCAGCGGGTGAAGGAAAAACTACAACCACAGTGGGATTAGGTGATGCTCTAAATTGTATTGGTAAAAAAACAATGATTTGTTTACGTGAACCTTCTTTAGGACCTGTCTTTGGAATTAAAGGGGGTGCTGCAGGTGGAGGACTTGCGCAAATTGTTCCAATGGAAGATATCAATTTGCATTTTACCGGCGATTTTGCTGCGATTGCAGCAGCTCATAATTTATTAGCAGCAGTACTAGATAATCATATTTATCACGGAAATGAATTAGGAGTTGATATTAAAACTATTCAATGGAAACGCACTGTAGATATGAATGACCGTGCGCTTCGTAAAATAACTTTAGGAATAAATGAAAAGAAAGAAGGGTTCCCTCATGAAGGAGGTTTTGAAATTGTAGCTGCCTCTGAAATCATGGCGATCTTTTGTCTATCAACTTCCATTGAAGATTTAAAAAAACGTATAGGACAAATTGTTGTAGCTTATAATAACAAAAAACAACCAATTCTTGCAAAGGATTTGAAAGTGGTGGGCGCAATGACTGCGCTTTTGAAAGATGCGTTAGCACCAAATTTAGTACAAACATTAGAAAATAATCCAGCATTTGTTCATGGCGGACCATTTGCAAATATTGCTCACGGTTGTAATTCTGTAATCTCTACAAAAGCTGCATTAAAAATTGCAGACTATGTTGTTACTGAAGCTGGGTTTGGAGCTGATTTAGGTGCTGAAAAATTTATAGATATAAAATGTAGAAAATCTAATCTTCAGCCTTCAGCAACCGTATTAGTTGCAACTATTCGAGCAATAAAATATCACGGCGGCGCTGAACTTTCTAACTTAACCAAAGAAGATATTTTAGCTGTTGATAAAGGACTTGTTAATTTAGAGCGACATGTAGAGAACATGACTAAAGTTTTTAATTTACCATGTGTCGTAGCTATTAATAAATTTACAAGTGATACGCCTGCAGAAATTCAATTAATTTTTGATAGAATGAAAAAATTAAATGTTAAAACTGTACTTGCCTCACATTGGAGTGATGGTGGTAAAGGAGCAGTTGATCTTGCAAAAATTGTTGTTGAGTTATGTGAGAATTCTAATCAAAAAATGCAATATGCCTATGAAGACAAAGACACATTAATAGAAAAAATTAATAAAGTTGCAAAGAAAATTTATAGAGCAAGTGAAGTTACTATGGATGATAAAGTCAAAGAACAAATTCAAAATTTACAGAATTCAGGATATGGACATATGCCAATTTGTATTGCAAAAACTCAAAGTTCTTTTTCAACTGATCCAAAATTAAGAGGGGCGCCTTCAAACCACAGTATTGCAGTTCGTGAAATTCGATTTTCTGCTGGAGCTGAATTTATTGTTATAATTTGTGGGAATATAATGACAATGCCAGGATTATCTAAAAAACCATCTGCAGAAAATATTGATTATGTTGGTGGAAAAATTGTTGGTTTATAAACTTAATTATTTTCCCCACTTTTCCTCAAATTTTTCCGGATACTGCTTTTGACTTTGATCGCAAATTGCAAATAATTTTGCATAAGGAAAATCTTTAAAAGTCTTAATATCACTCATTTTTTCTTTAAAACCTCTATTTATATATGCCTTATTTTGTTCACCCCAAATATAAATATGACCTGCATCAGCGCATCTTTCCAATGGAGATTTACGCGTTGCAAATAATATTATTATTAAAACAATAACCGTGATGACGATTGCGATAATAAAATAAATTAAGATTTTGTTCTTGTTACTTTTTGTTTTAATGTTTCCCATAATTTTGCAAATCCAAGTGGCTCAAAAATCATTAAAGTTATGATTAATCCACCAAATACGACTTGCTCAATGGAACTTATAATTGTTGCATCAATCATTCCGTGAAAAATATTATTACCAATAGCATTTAGCACGACTGGAAAAAGCAAAATAAAAGCTGCACCAATAAATGCACCAGAAATTGTGCCTAATCCTCCAATGATTGCCATAAACATAATTTTAAAAGATAAACTAATATTAAAAGCAGCAAATGGTTCTACTGTTTTTAAATATGTGTATGTATAAAGAGCGCCAGCTATACCACATAAGAAAGCATTAATTGCAAAAGCTTGTAGTTTAGTTTTTAAAAGGGAGACTCCCATGGACTCTGCAGCAATATCCATGTCTCTAACTGCCATCCAGTTTCTACCTGTGGAACCTCTCGCCATATTAATTGCGAGTATGGTTATGATAACCACGATTATTGCAACTAGAAGATACATCATATAACCGCTGTGAAAAGGTATTCCGTTGATACTAATTTTTTGAAATGTAGTTGATCCAGAAACGTCATAGTTCTTAAACCAACCAAATTTATCTATTACCCAAACAATAAAAAATTGTGATGCCAAAGTTGCAACCATTAAATAAATTCCTCTAATTCTAAGACTTGGCAAACCAAATATAATTCCAAGACCAGCTGCAATTAATCCTGATAAAACTAATGCTCCTAGAAAAGGCATATCTTGTATTCGCAGCATCATGTTGTAACACGCATATGCTCCTGCGCACATGAAGCCTGCTGCACCTAAAGATAATTGTCCTGTATACCCCATCACAATATTTTGACCTAAAGCTGCAATAGTCAAACAAAGCCAAGGTATTAAAATGGACGTATACCAATAATCAGTTGTAACAACATTAGGGATTACTAAAAATCCTAATACTAACAAAACAACAAAATTAATAATGTCGTTTTTGGTATATCTCATAAAAACAGGTTTCATAAATTAAACTCTCCTAATTATTTTTTCTCCAAATAAACCTTCTGGTCTATAAAGTAGAAATAATATTGATAGCATGTACGGCGCCCAAGCCTCGATACCGCCTTTAAAATAAGGCCCTATGTAAACTTCTAAAACTTTTTCAACTGCACCAACAAGTAAACCCCCAACGATGGCTCCTGGAATTGATGAAAATCCCCCAATAATTAAAACTGGTAAGGCTTTTAATGCTAATTCAATAAGAGCAAACTGAACTCCCGCTCTTGCTCCCCACATCATACCAGCAACTAATGCAACAACTCCTGCTGTAGACCAAACGAGTAGCATAATATGCTTTAGAGGAATTCCAATGGAACTTGCAGCTCCAGGATCATCCGCAACCGCTCTCAATCCAAGACCAATTTTTGTAAACTTAAATAAAAGCGTAAGAAGAACAATCATGACTAAAGCAACTAAACCTGCTGTTAAATCAAGCGCGCTAATAAATAATTTTAAATTATCCGCAATCCACGGAATAGGAAAATCTCCTATTCCAAGACTTAATTTTCTAACTTCAACACCCCATTTTGCCTGAGCAAGACCTTCGAGAACAAATCCAAGACCAATGGTTGCCATTAGAACAGTATCTTCGCTTTGATTCATTAACGGGCGAAGTACTAATCTTTCTGTAAGCATTCCAACTATTATCATTAGAAAAACAACAGCAATAAAGGCAACACCAAACGGCATTCCATATTCCATAAATCCAACGAATGAAAGGACTGCAAAGAACACCATGGCCCCTTGAGCAAAATTAAACGTAGCAGAGGCTTTGTAAATAAGAACAAAACCCAAAGCGACTAGGGAATACATTGTTCCTGACAATAATCCGCCAACTAAAACTTCAAAGAAAAATAAAATCGACTCAGTCATGGGCAACTCCTAGGTATGCATCAATTACTTTTTGATCGGCTCTAACCACATCTGGAATATCATCTCCGATAACTTTTCCATAGTCTAAAACGACAACTCGATCTGAAATGTCCATAACTACTCCCATATCATGTTCTATCAAAACTATAGTTGTTCCAAGTTCATCATTTATTTTTAAAATAAATCTACACATATCTCTTTTTTCTTCAACATTCATACCCGCCATTGGTTCATCTAAAAGTAATATTGGAGCCTCAGTTGCAAGAGCACGACCAAGTTCTACTTTTTTTTGCAATCCATACGGAAGTTTGCCAACTTCTGTATTTTTAATATTTTCAATCTCTAAAAACTTTACAATCTCCTCAGATTTTTCTCTGTTTATTTTTTCTTCTCTAGTCGCCCTTGGGAGTTGCAAAGCCACTTCAAGGAAACTAGATTTAGTATGAAGCTTTCTTCCAACTAAAATATTATCTAAAACGGACATTCTTTTAAAAAGAGCAAGATTTTGGAATGTTCTGGAAATTCCCTTTTGTGCCATAATATTTGGTGTAATAGGTTTTACCTCTTCCCCATTAAAAAGGACTTTTCCTTCTTGAGGTTTGTAAATTCCATTTATGCAATTAAGCATTGAGCTTTTACCAGCTCCATTAGGTCCGATAATCGCCCTTATTTCATGCTCTAAGACGTTAAAAGAAATGTTGGTAATAGCCTTAACTCCGCCAAAGCTTAAAGAAATATTTTTTACTTCCAGTATCGGTTTTCCAATTTTAAATTTTCTTTTATCAACCATAGTAACCTTTTAAATTATTCCTTTAATTAGTTTTCTTTCTTTGACTGTCTCTTATTGCATCTTTAAAATTCAAACGTTTTCCTTTGGAAATACCTAAATACAATTCTTTTACTTTTTCATTATTTAATAAACTTTTAGCAGACCCCTCTAACATCACGTTTCCTGTCTCAATAATATATGCATAGTCAGCATTTTTAAGCGCAATATTAGTATTTTGTTCAGCAAGCAATATACTTACACCTTCTTTTTCATTTAAATCTTTAACAATATGAAATATTTCAGCAACTAACTGTGGTGCTAAACCCATGGAAGGCTCATCGAGTAAAAGCATTTTTGGTTTTGCCATCATTGCGCGTGCCACCGCAATCATTTGTTGCTCTCCACCTGAAGTAAATCCAGCTTGACTTTTTCTTCTCTCTTTTAATCTTTTAAAATAACCATAAATTTTTTCAACTTCCGCATTTAATTCTCCTCTGGATAATTTTCGAGAATATGCTCCGGAAATAATATTTTCTTCAACTGTTAAATGTCCAAAACATCTTCTGCCCTCTAAAACTTGAACCATTCCAAGTCTAACCATCTCAGAGGGTGTTTGTTTTGTTATTTCAGTACCATCATAGTTAATTGTGCCTTTAGTTACTTCTCCTCTTTCAGAGGCAAGCATCGTAGATATTGATTTAAGTGTGGTACTTTTTCCAGCACCATTTGCACCAAGTAATGCAACTATTTTTCCCTTTGGAACGTTTAGAGATACATCATGAAGGGCTAAAATAACTTTATTATAGGCAACTTCGATATTTTTAATTTCTAAAATGTTACTAGCGCTAGTCCCCACCTAATTCCCCTTAATTTTATTTATGCAAGTTATTAAATACTAAGGGGAGTGTAAACATAAATTTTATTTACACTCCCCTAAATTAAATAAATTAATCTAAAAAAAATTAACTACATTTTTTTGGAGTAATTTTATTTTCTTCAGCATATTTAGCAGCCGACTCTACGATTTGCGCTCTTATAGCTGCAGGATCATTAGGTCCTGTCCAGTCTCTAACTTTTTTAAAAGCTTGAGCTTTTCCATCCCATTGCATTAAAGCAAATTTACCTGCGCCTTCATGCTGTGAACAAGAAAGTTGAAATGGAGCTAACATCCCTTCAATACCAAGTTCTTTCATTCGAGCCTCGGTCAAGTTGATCATTTCGTATCCATCTCTAAACTCTTCGCTAGTTACTGGTTGACCAATTTTATTATATTTTTTTTGTGCATTTCTCATTGCTTCGGTCCACATAATAGCAGCACCTAAGCCTCTATTATAATAAGCAGTGCCTACACGTTTTGGATCAGCCATGTTGCCTTTTCCAGCTTTGTAAACTTTTTCCTGAATATTCTTAATCAAAGGATAATTTTTTCCAGGTAAAGCATTAGAAACAACGTAAGTTCCATTAGCAGAGTCACCAGCAGGGATCATATCCTCTTCCGCTCCACCAAAGGTTACATACATCATTTTTGTTCTTGGAAAATTAATTCTAGCAGCATTTGTCATAGCTGTTGAATTCATTCCAGAGCCTGCGCCCCAAAAAGTAACCCAATCAGGTTTTTCTTGTCTAACCTGTAACCACTGAGATTGTTGTTCTAATCCTGGAGGAGCCACAGCGATTTCAACTAATGTAAATCCCCATTCTTTAGCAAGTCTTCTCATTGTAGGAAGTGGTTCACGTCCGAATGCAGTATCAATATGCATATGGACTATTTTTTTTCCTTTTAATTTTTCAGGTCCGCCGCCTTCCATTTCTGCCATCCATCGAAGCTTAACTGCAATTTGTGACCAGTAGCTACTTGCGGCATTAAATACCCAAGGCCAAACTGTGCCATCAGCAGCATCCGTTCTTCCATACCCGTACTGAGCTAGAACAACTTTGTCTTCTGCCATTCGATTAATAACTGCATACGCACCTGGAGTTCCAAGTGTGTCAAATACAACCATCTTCTGACCATCTTTAGTCATAAGTCTTTGGTAGCACTCTACAGTTTTTGCAGCGTTATATTCTGTTTCGCACTCTTGCCATGTCAGCATAACTCCATTTATGCCGCCCGTTGCATTAACGTAATTCATGTAATCAATTTGTGCGCCGTAATAACCAGTACCCATTGCTGAGTATGGTCCTACTCGACTGCTTGGTATCGGAAAATATTGCGTCTTAGCTTGTGCAAATAAATTCTGAGGTAGCAGTGATAAAGAAAAAATTGCAGCAAAAAAAATTGCTGATATTTTTTTTATTAAATGTTTGAACATTTAGTCTCCCCCTTTTAATTTATAATTCGAAAAATATATGTCTAAAAAAAATTACATACAATTAATATATTTTAAGTATCAATATTGATTTTGACTATCAATTTACAACCTTTAAGAGAATAGTGTTATAAATTTATTTATTTTAAAAAAGGACTAAATAAATATCTGGAAAATATAAATTCAGTAATTATTTAACTTGAACTTGATGTTCTTTTTCTTTTTCTTTGGGTTCAAAACGATTTGAAATTTTCTTCACATCCACTGAGGAAACTTTATATTCTGCACACATTGTTTCTTCATCTTTTCCATGACCGGTTACCATATTGACCATATGTTCTGGAAAATGAAACGTAGTAAATACAACCCCTTTTTTTACTTTATCAGTAACTTCTACTTTAAGATCAACTTTACCTCTTCCAGAATATAATCTACCAAAATCTCCTGTTATTAAATCTCTCTCAGCAGCGTCTGTTGGGTGAATTAATAGAATATCTTCATCCATAATATCGATATTACTTGTTCTTCTCGTCATTGTTCCACAGTTATAATGTTGTAATGCACGGCTTGTTGTTAATATTAATGGATATTCTTTTTGATTGGTTTCTATTTCAGTAGATTCTTTCCAATCAAAGTTTTTAAGTTGGCCTTTTCCAAGTTTGAAAGTTTCTTTATATAAAATTTTTGTATCTGTTCCATCTTCATCAACAGGCCACTGTAAACCATATGCACCCAGTCTTTCTCTTGTAACGCCTTTAAAGAATGGAACTACATCTGCAATTTCTTTAAGCACTTGATCTGCATTATAGTCTGGTTGTTTAAATCCAAATCTTTGCATCATTTCAGCAACTATAACTCCATCTGGTTTAGTTCCTGGTAAAGGAGGTGCGGCTCTATTAACTCTTTGAATTCTTCTTTCTGTATTTGTAAATGTGCCATCTTTTTCTAAGAAAGTTGTTCCTGGTAAAACTACAGTTGCAAGTTTTGCAGTTTCGCTCATGAATATTTCCTGGACAACTAAAAATTCTAACGACTCCATAGCCTCAATAACATGAGCACTGTTAGGATCGGTTTGAACAATATCTTCCCCAATTATCCATACTCCTTTAAGTTCTTTATTAATTGCGGCATCAAACATTTGAGGAATTTTTAAACCAGGTTTAGTTGGATGAGTTACGCCGTATTTTTCACTGTAGTATTGTTGAACTTTTTCATCAGCAACATTAAAGTAACCAGCTCCTTGATGTGGTTGACATCCCATATCTGCAGCGCCTTGGACGTTATTTTGTCCTCGAAGAGGATTTACACCAACGCCTTTTCTTCCAATATTTCCTGTGATCATTGCAAGGTCAGCAATTAGCATAAC
>Ga0214923_10009560_pt1 | contig 10077 bp, 10 predicted proteins | sample LL1510_MetaG_FD_177993 | JGI IMG/M metagenome (GOLD analysis project Ga0214923, IMG submission 177993) | Freshwater microbial communities from Lake Lanier, Atlanta, Georgia, United States - LL-1510 | ecosystem: Environmental > Aquatic > Freshwater > Lake | place: USA: Georgia | collected...
TATTATAGTTAAATAAAAGAAAATTATAAATACTGTAATACCAAAAAATTATGGAGTAGATCAAACAATTTAAAAATCTGAAGTGTGTTTAGTATACTACTCTGTAAGAATAAGCGGGTGTGGCGGAATTGGTAGACGCGCTAGACTTAGAATCTAGTGGAAATTTTCGTGAGAGTTCAAGTCTCTCCTCCCGCATTCAAAACTTTTCCCGAAAAATAATTTGACGGCTACAGTTGGGCTGATTTTGAACTATTTTTGGAAATCAGACTATACTGTGGCGTGCCAGAGAATATATTTTAAAAAAGAATGTCCCGTCCCCCCAAAAAAACACTTTTCGGGGGGGGACGGGACATCTCAAAAAACCAGTATATACAAGGGTTAAGCCTGCTTTTTATTATTTTTTTTTGCTAGATTGGCGCTTCATATCAATATATGTATCTATATTATTATTTCCCAATCTCTTTTATTTGCAAGTCTTGTTGAATTCATTTATAATTTATGTATAAGGGATTACAATAAGAAAAATAAATCTACTCTATAAAAAGAAACTATGAAATATGCTATTGCACAGACCGCAGGTAAACAATTTTTAGTGAAACCAGGTCAATGGTACGATGTCGATTATATTCGCAATGCGAATGTTGGTGATTATATCTCTTTAAATAAAATTCTATTCTTTCGAAATGAAAATCAAGTTCAGCTAGGAAAACCTTTTTTATTAAATAGTCAAATTTCAGCAAAAGTTATTCAACAAGAAGTGAAAGGTGATAAAATTACGGTTTTAAAAACAAAGCCAAAGAAAAAATACACACGAACAAGAGGTCATCGCCAATCTTACACACGAGTAATGATTGAAAATTAAACAAAAAGAAAGAGGAAAATATGGCACATAAAATGGGAGCAGGGAGTACGAAAAACAATCGTGACTCACAAGCAAAACGTTTAGGAATTAAATGTACAGGAGAACAAAAAGTAAAAAGTGGTTTCATTCTCGTTAGACAAAGAGGAACAAAATTTAAACCTGGAACAGAAGTAGGTTGTGGGCGTGATCATACACTTTACGCGTTAACTGATGGAGTAGTAAAGTTTACAAAAACAGGATTTGTAAATGTTATTCCAGAAAATGTAGCCTAATAAGGGTACAGTTTCTTAAAAAAGTTAAAATATTTTGAAAATAAATAAAAGGAAAAGGTTATTCTTTTTAGAATAACCTTTTACCGAAATAATTTTAATTAATTTTTCTTCTTTTTACGCATTCCAGTTCGCATAGTTGGTGTTTTAATACGTAGCCAAAAAGCTACTGAATCCGTTAACCATTCCATACCTGGAAAAGTAGCAAATTTACCATTAATTGCATTAAGGTATAAATATATATAACCTAAGATAAAAATAATAAAAGTATTAAAGAAGAAGAAAACTGCAATAGTTTTATCAGTATGAATAAGTGTTCCCCCATCATAAGCCCATTGTGCAACTGAAGTGGCAATTTCACGATGAAAAATTACATCCCAATAACTTACGACTAGTCCTTGAATCATTAAACAAGCAAATAATAACAGCATATTATATTTGACAAGTTTTGAAAATTTAATAACCGAACGAACTAAAACCAAATCAATTAAGACATAAGACATAAAGAAAACTTTTTCTGGACTGCCCCAAATTTTAAAAAGTGGAGAAGTTAAGATAAATTGAATAAAAGGATAAAAAGGCATTAATGCTTCTGGAACATATCCTAGCGCAAAAACGTTATTTAAGATTGAATGAAATAAATCAACAACCGCAAAAAAATACATAACAGTTAATTGAATAAACTGAAGAGTAGTTGGACTAAAACGAGAAATAAATTTTTGAGCGCGTTTTAAACTTTTTTTTAAGCTGCTTAAAACTATTTGCCAAACGGAACTAGTTGAACTATTATTTTTCATAATCTTTTTTATGAGAGATCAATAATTATTTTATTGCCGTTGAAACCAACAAAAAAGTAATGTAATCAAGTATAATAAAGTATATCCTATAAAGAATATTATATCTATAGGATTTATCAACATTAAAATTCAAGAGTATGAAAATGAATAATATTTTGAATGTCTTTAGAAATAATAAGAATAAAAAAAAAATTATTTCTGAAATTAAAGAACAATCATTAGTTTTACAAACTGAAACAAAAGAAGAATTAGAACTAAGAATTGAAAAACTTAAATTACGAGCAAAAAAAGAAAATCTAAATGAAATATTAGCCGATTGGTTTGCAATTACACAAGAAATGTCATTCCGTACATTAGGTTTAAAACATTTTGAAACACAATTATTAGCAGGTATTTTTCTACACGAGGGGAATATCGTTGAAATGAAAACAGGGGAAGGAAAAACTTTAGCATCAACGCTTCCTTTAACTTTAAATGCTCTTACAAAAAAAGGCGCACATCTAATCACCGTAAATGAGTATCTAGCAGAAAGAGATCAAAAGTTTATGGGAAAACTTTATAGTGCACTAGGCTTAACAAGTGGTTTAAGTATCCCAAGCTATTCTCGAGATGAAAAAAGAAAGAGTTATTCGAAAGATATTACTTATGTGACAAATTCCGAAGTTGTTTTCGATTTTCTTAAAGATTCAACAAGTTATTCAATTAACGATTTAGTATTACGAGATTTTAACTATTGCCTAATTGACGAAGTAGATTCTATTTTAATTGACGATTCACGTACCCCTCTAATTTTATCCGAATCAACAGGAAGGGTAAAAAATGAAATGAAATTATATATAGCACATCAAGTTGCGACACAGTTAAAACCAAATATTCATTTCAAAGTTGATCTAAAAACACGTCAAGTTAATATAGAATTTGAAGGACTTCAAAAAATTAAAGAATTGCTTAAACAAGAGGATTTATTTAATCCAATGACTTCCTGTATGTTAGAAATTCTTAATTCGTTACAAGCAATTTATCTTCAAGCAAGAGATAAACAATATATGATCCAAGATAATAAAATTGCCATTATTGATGAAACTAGTGGAAGAGTAATGTCAGATCGAAGATGGAGTCAAGGATTACACGAGGCTGTAGAGGTAAAAGAAAAATTAGAAATTGGTGATGAATCAGCAGTAAAAGCTTCAATGACTTATCAAAACTTTTTTACTATTTACGAAAAAATGAGTGGGATGAGTGGAACAGTAAAAACATCGGCGAAAGAATTTAAAGAAATTTATAAACTGAATGTTGTTGAAGTGCCTACAGAAAAGCCAATGATTCGTAAAGATAAGCAAGATGTAGTCGTATCCAGTGAAGAGATTAAAATGAAGGAAATCATAAATATTGTAAGGGAATGTTTTATCAAAGGGCAACCAATTCTAATTGGTACTTTAGATGTTAAAAAATCTGAAAAAATTGCAGACCTACTAAAAATTGAAAGAATTCCTTATCAACTTTTAAATGCTAAACCTGAAAATGTCGCAAGAGAGAGTGAAATTGTTGCGCTTGCTGGAAAGAGAGGAGCCGTTACAATTGCCACAAATATGGCTGGAAGAGGAACTGATATTATTCTTGGTGGAAATCCAGTATACAATTCAAAAGAAAAATTAAGAAAATTACTCTTAACTCGTAAAACAGGAAAAGATATTCTTTCCACCTTTAGTTTTGAAGACTCAAAAGAATATCTAAGCTTTGAAGAACAAATTGAAAATATATATTCAGAATATAATGAAAACAGTAATCTAAACAATCTAGAAATTGATCTTAAAACCCTACCCTACTCATTAGAGAATTGTTTACCTAGTTTTAAAAAATTATATAATTTTTTATATCAAGAAGAGCAAAAGATTTGTCAAAAGGAAAATGCTTTTGTTAAAGAATTAGGCGGATTATTTGTTTTAGGAACAGAAAGGGGAAGCTCAAGAAGAATTGATAATCAATTACGTGGAAGAGCTGGAAGACAAGGTGATCCGGGTACTTCTGTATTTTATATTTCTTTTGACGATGACTTATTAAAAGTTTATGGAAATCTCCAAACAGCGAAAGTATTAGCAGGTGAATCAGATCTACAAAATCCCTTTTTAACAAGAGGAATAGCAAAAGCTCAAGAAAGAGTAGAAAACCAATTTTTTGATGGTCGTAAAGTTGTTTTTGAATACGATGATATTCTAAATGAACAAAGAAAAAAGTTTTTTAAAACGCGTCAGAATTTATTATTATCTACAAATTCGATAAATCAGTTTGTTGCACTAACAGAAGCATTTACGGACTTATTATTTCGTAAAGAGAGTATACAACCACCAATAAAAGCTAATCCAAAATTGGCTGAAATGAAAAAATACTATGAATTTGAAAATTGGGTTGGACCATATTCCTCAATAACGAGTACAGATTTACCAAAAAGCATAGGAATAGGTTTAAATCACTATAATGAAATTTGGATTAGTACAGATTTAAGAAATAGTGAAATGAATAATTATAACTTTAAAAAGTTAGATAATTTAATCTTAGAAAATGTTTTAAAAGTTATGGATACTGCATGGACAGAACATTTAAAACGCATGGAGTATACTCGTCAAACAGTAAATTGGCTTGCTTATGGACAACAAAACCCATTGTTAATTTATAACAATCGATGCGTTGATTCTTATGGCACATTGTGGGAGCAAATCCGCTATTCTATGATATACTATTTCTTAACAGATTCAATTGTAAAATAAATTAAAAAATAAAAATTATGTCAAAACATACTTTAAATGGACGTAGAAGAAAAGTAATTAAAACGTCTGGTTTTAGAGCAAGATTAGCTACAAAGAGTGGAAGAAAAGTTTTAAAGAATAGAAGACGTAAAGGTCGTTGGAAATTATCGATCTAAAATTAAAGAGAAATTCCTAAAACATGAAAATAATTAATATTCAAAAATCATTTAAAATTTTTAATGATTTTTATTTTGCATTATCAATACTAGCATTAATTGCTATTTTAAGTTCTTTAGGATCATTTATTGAACAAGATGAAGCTATCTCTTTTTATAAAGAAAATTATACTCTAGAGAAGCCAATTTATGGTTTTATTAGCTATGAACTGATTCTAGGGATAGGATTAGATCATATTTACACGACTTGGTGGTTTTTAGGGTTATTATTAATTTTAGGAATTTCGTTAATTAGCTGTAGCATTACTCGTCAATTTCCACTTTTAGAAACATCAAAAGAATACTTTTTTCGAAAACAGAAGAATTCATTTTTAAATCTACCCTTTTCAATTCAATTACAAAACTTTTTTTACTTAAAAGAAAGTATTGTTTTAAAATTGCAATCATTAAATTTTTATATTTATCAAAAAGGTAACTTAATCTATGGCTACAAAGGATTAATTGGAAGAATTAGCCCTATTTTAGTTCATTTAAGCTTAATTATTGTTTTAGGTGGCTCTGGTTTAGGGGCTTTTAAAAATTTTAAAGCTCAAGAAGTATTACCAAAAGGAGAAATTTTTCATATTCAAAATACAATAAAAATGGGTTGGTTAACACCCTTACCTTCTGTAACAGCGAGAGTAAATGACTTTTGGGTAGAATATAAAAATAATAAAATTCACCAATTTTATTCAAATTTATCTATTCTTGATAATTATGGTGTAGAAATTAAAAATCAAACAATTTCTGTTAATAATCCGCTACGCTATAAACAAATTGATTTTTATCAAAGTGATTGGAATTTAATAGGAATTCGAGTAAAGTTAAGTGAAAAACAAAAAATTTACGAGTTTCCAGTTTTTCCACTTCAAAAGTCTTCAAAATCTTGGATAACATGGATAAAAGAGGGAGACATAAATAGAACGATTGTTTTCGATCAGTTACAAAATACGTTTTTAGTTTATGATGAAAAAGGTAAATTTTTAGAAATAAAAAATATTGGAGAAACTATTGAAAATAAATGGATGATAGTAGATTTACTACCCTCAACTGGTTTATTAATAAAATATGATCCAAGTATTCCTCTAATTTATTTAGGCTTTGGGTTATTAATGATTACAGCGTTATTAAGTTATCTTCCTTATACTCAATTTTGGTTATTTGAAGAACAAAAACATATTTGGATAGGAACTTCTACAAATAGAGGAAAAATTCAATTAGAAATTCAATTTGAAAATATAATTCGTGAATTAGAAAACAAAATGAATCAAAATAGTTTTCAAAAGTTCTAAAAAAGAACTTTTGAAAAACTTGCGAATCCTAAAAAATGAATTTATAATAAGTATTTATATACCTTAAAATCCTTAGTAGCTCAGTGGTAGAGCGGTCGGCTGTTAACCGATAGGTCGTTGGTTCAAGCCCAACCTGAGGAGATTTTAAAATTAAATTACCCATCCATAACTATGCAATCCTTTTCCTAAAAAGTTAACGCCTAAATAGCAAATCCAAATTACAAAAAAGCCACATGTTCCAACAAGAGCAGCTTTTTTACCTTGCCAACCTTTAATTAAGCGAGCATGTAAATAAATAGCAAAGACTAGCCAAGTAATTAAGGCCCATGTTTCTTTAGGATCCCAACTCCAATAAGAACCCCAGGCTTCGTTTGCCCAGACTGCTCCGGAAATAATACCAATAGTTAAAAAAGGAAATCCTAAACCAATAATTCGATAACTCCAAGTATCAACAGTCTGTAAAAGAGAAAGTTTAGAAGAAGCTGAATTAGATTGAGTTGAAGAATTTGTAACTGAAGGTAAAGTTTCAAAAACCATTTCTTGTTTTGTGACTGTAATAAAAGCTAGATATAGTATAGATAAAAGAGATCCTACAATTAAAGTAGCATAACTTACCATCATCATACTAACGTGCATCATTAACCAATTCGATTGTAATGAAGGAACAAGAGGTAAAGCTTTTTGCATCTCTACAGGTAAAGTTAAACTTGAGAAACCAGAAATTAAAAAAATTAATGGAGTTGAGATAGCACCAATTAGTCTACTTTGAGTTTTTGTCTCAATTAGTAATTGAATTGTAGAAATACTCCAACATAAAAAAATTAAAGATTCATAAAGATTACTTAAAGGAAAATAACCTTCTCCAATCCAACGAAATAACAAAGTAATTGTAAATAAAAAATTACTTAGAAAAACAACTCCACGACTTACTTTAAAAACAAAATTATTTTTAGGAATATAAAGACTAATCCAATACATTATCATTCCAAAGAAAAGCAAAAAACATGCAATTACAGGTAATTGATAATCGTCAAACATTAAGATTTTCATTATATAAAAGAAAAGGTTTTAACTTCCTATTATTATAACTCAAAAGGCGATTTCACGTTTATATTATTTTCTTTAAAATTAATTAGAAACTTAAAGTTCTAAGAAAAAAATTCTTAGAACTTCAAGAATTAGTAAGCTAACCCCATACTACGTGTTGTTTCACCACCTAAATAAACACGAATACTTAAGAAATCAGTTGGACATGCACTTTCACATCTTTTACAACCAACGCAATCTTCTGTACGTGGTGCAGATGCAATTTGCACTGCTTTACAATCTTCCCAAATTACCATTTCAAGAACATCTGTTGGACAAGCACGAACACACTGTGTACACCCGATACATGTATCGTAGATTTTAACTGTATGACTCATTTGAAAAATTCTCCTACTTGTAAATATAGTTTTCTATTATACCTTTTATTATAGTAGTTTTTGAAAGAAATAAGAAATTAAAAACTTAGGATAACTTTAAATGAACCAATAGAAAAAGAATAATATATAATAAGATGTTGGAAGAGGGGACGAATATGACAGCAACTTTAGAAAGATATGAAAGCCTAAATATCTGGGAACGTTTTTGTTCTTGGATCACAAGTTTAGAAAACCGTTTATACATCGGATGGTTCGGTGTAGTAATGATTCCTACACTTTTAACAGCAACAACTTGTTTTATCATTGCATTTATCGCTGCTCCGCCAGTTGATATCGATGGTATCCGTGAACCAGTAGCTGGTTCTTTAATGTATGGAAACAACATCATCACTGGTGCTGTTATTCCAAGCTCAAACGCAATTGGTGTTCACTTCTATCCTATTTGGGAAGCTGCATCTGTTGACGAATGGTTATATAACGGTGGTCCTTACCAAATGGTTGTATTACACTTCTTAACTGGTGTTGCTTGTTACTTAGGTCGTGAATGGGAATTAAGTTTCCGTCTTGGTATGCGTCCTTGGATTTTCGTAGCATTCTCTGCTCCTGTAGCAGCTGCTAGTGCAGTATTCTTAGTATACCCAATCGGTCAAGGAAGCTTCTCTGATGGTATGCCTTTAGGGATCTCTGGAACATTTAACTTCATGTTAGTTTTCCAAGCTGAACATAACATCTTAATGCACCCATTCCACATGGCTGGTGTTGCTGGTGTATTTGGTGGATCTTTATTCTCTGCAATGCACGGTTCTTTAGTAACTTCATCTTTAATCCGTGAAACTGCTGAAAATGAATCTCTTAACTATGGTTACAAATTTGGTCAAGAAGAAGAAACATACAACATCGTAGCTGCTCATGGTTACTTTGGACGTTTAATTTTCCAATACGCAAGTTTTAACAACTCTCGTTCATTACACTTCTTCTTAGCTGCATGGCCAGTTATCGGTATCTGGTTAACAGCTTTAGGTATTAGTACAATGGCATTCAACTTAAATGGTTTCAATTTCAACCAATCTATCGTTGACAGCCAAGGTCGTGTAATCAACACTTGGGCAGACATCGTTAACCGCGCTAACTTAGGTATGGAAGTTATGCACGAACGTAACGCTCACAACTTCCCATTAGACTTAGCTGTTGCTAGTCCAGTGATTGTTGGTTAAGGTTCTAAAATAATAAATGAGATTAACTCTCATTTATTATTTTTTCATTAATAAGTTAAATTTTATGATTAATTTTAAAGAAAACATAATAAAAATGTTTAAAAATACTAAAGCATTTAAAATGGAGTTGTTAACATTAAAAATAAAATACGAAAATCCATAGATTATTCTAAAACTATTTAGTTTCTAAATATTTATTACATTATAATACTTTGTATCTATAACTTTATAGATACAAAGTATTATATTTTCATAAAGTAAATTAAAATAACTAATTATGACTGAAGAAAACAAGAATCCAAAAAAAATTTTAGAAGTCGTCAATAACATTGGATCGGTATGGGAAAATATTTATGAGATGATGTTCACAGTAGGCTTAGGAGTATGCTTATTATTGAATTTAAATCCTCTGAATATATTTACCTGGATGGGATTAGCAAGCGGTAAAAAAGGTACTGATTTAACTAGTGCTGATAAGAATACTGAAATTCGTATGGTTGATAAACGCTCTCAAGTTAAAAATGACGAAATAACGGGTAGAAGGAAACAAAAGCAAAGACAACAAGAAGAAAAAATAGCGAAAAAACAACTCGAGGCTGAATTAGCGAAAAATAATTCTAACCTATCAAAGGATAATAAAGAGTAAAATAAGAAACAAAATTATTATTTTTATAATTTATTTATAAGAATAATAATTTATTTTTAATAAATTTCGGCATCGTGCTATTTTCCCAAGAGACTACTCTCTAAGTATTTTCGCCGCTATAACGTTTAACAGATATGTTCGGGATGGAATATCGTTGTACCATTATGCTATAAACACCGAAATTGAAAGTTAATAACTAAATTTTGCTTAAGAATACGGTTAATTAGTACATCTTGGCTGAATATATTGCTATACTTACACCGGATGCCTATCAAGCGGCTCGTCTTGCCACAACCTAAGAGTACTCATCTTGAGGACGGCTTCCCACTTAGATGCCTTCAGCGGTTATCCTAACCATACATAGCTACCCAGCGTGTACTGATGGCACAATAACTGGTACACTAGCGGTATGTCTTTCTCGGTCCTCTCGTACTAGAGAAAGGTCACTCTCAATACTCCAACGCCCACGCCGGGTATGGACCGAACTGTCTCGCGACGTTCTGAACCCAGCTCACGTACCGCTTTAATGGGCGAACAGCCCAACCCTTGGGACGTACTACCGCCACAGGATGCGATGAGCCGACATCGAGGTGCCAAACCTCCCCGTCGATAGG
>Ga0214923_10009561_pt1 | contig 10077 bp, 12 predicted proteins | sample LL1510_MetaG_FD_177993 | JGI IMG/M metagenome (GOLD analysis project Ga0214923, IMG submission 177993) | Freshwater microbial communities from Lake Lanier, Atlanta, Georgia, United States - LL-1510 | ecosystem: Environmental > Aquatic > Freshwater > Lake | place: USA: Georgia | collected...
ATTAGGTGCTAAACCAATAAGGGCGGCAGTGGCACCAAGTCCTAAAGCAGCTTTTGATATTCCTCCTCCTCCTCCAGACATTTCATGATTACCTCCTTTAAATAATTGTTCATCAGATAAAGAACTTGACATTAGGCTCATTTGAGAATCTGTAAATAAAATAATTAATGACATTAAAATACATAATAATGATTCAGCAGATTCAGGAAATTCTATATCATTAAATGAAAAATCTCCTAAATCTAGAGGACCTTCTTTTAAAGGTAGCTGTGTATAACTTGAAAAAAATTCGGCTGCTTTACGAAGTGATAAATTTCCACTTTCTGTTCTTATTTGTTCAATAAAAAACTCTTTACTTGCTAGTTCTTCACTTATTTTTTTTAATTTACATATAGCATTTAATCTGTCATCTTTTAAAAATTTACTTCTATCTTTTAAAAATAATGAAAATAAATGGGAATCTCTTTGTTTTAGTGTTGATCCTTTTTTAGAATTTCGATTTCTTCCTGTATGCCCACGATGTTGTACATGATGGTGTCCATGATGCCCAGCTTGTCTATGAAAATGATGTTTACCGCCACCTGAATGATTTTCAACTAATAATGATTCAACGGTTAGTTCTGGCTCTGGCAAACTTGCTTTTTTCTGGGACAAAAGAGATTCAGGTAAAATTTCAATAGGATCATTAACCATTAACATTAATCCTCTTAATACCTTTTTTACAACTTTTCTTCCTTTTTTTAAAATTTCTTTTTTTTCATTTAGTGTCTGTGGTTCACCTTGAATTTTAGACTTAAAATATGTAAATTCTTCAGCCATTTCATCTTCAATTAATCTAAGTTGATTAATATATTCTGTCAGATATTTATTACCTTTTTCAGAATCAAGCCTGGCTAGATTTACAATAGAAGGTTCAATTGTTTTAAGACATTGCTTTATAAAAAGTAATTTATCGTATCTAGTATCACTTGTTGTAACATCCATTAAATGTTTTAGACTATGCGATAGAATATTCACTCGAGGAGTAATTTTTGCGTACGTATAAAATGGTAATTGATTTTTAATAAACACATCATGTGTATCTTTAAAATTACTACAATCCGCCTTCAATATGTTTTCAAATTGCATCTAGTATACCGGGATAATTCTTATTTTGATAACAAAACTACGTTGGCTAAAGTAATCATGAGAGCTCCAATGGATGCTTTCATCGAAGGCTTTTCTCCATTAAATAGATAGCCGAAGATATAAGCGGCCACTACACCAAAGAAGCTCAACATACTGAATATAGCCGTAGATATCAGTGGAATTGCCGTCACTCTCATAGAGTAGCCCGTAAAGCCAATGAAGGTATTGAAGAGAATCATAGGTAACCAGACTTTCCAAGACAAATCGACTTTAGGAATTTCTAGGCCCCCTGGCTTAACGCCAAGCATCCCTGCTAGAACAGCAGGTAACATCCAAAGTCCTCCGCCTCCATAGAGTTCAAAGAGTCCCTTAAATCCACCCTCTTTTTCTTTCATGAGTTTAAAGTAAAAATAAATGGCCGTCTCAGTTAAAGCAGCTAGTAAAGCACATACAGTTCCAACGGGCTTCTCTAGATTTAATATAGTGCCATTCTCAGGATGGGCCACTAAAATCATTCCAATTAAAGCCATTAAAATCCATGGTAAAGATGACATAGGAATTACTTCACCCAGTAAAAACCATGCTCCAATAATATTCCAAATAGGGTAGGTATAAAAAATTGCCATAGCATCTCCTGGTGACAAATCAGTAAATGCCTTGTAACTCGCAGTAATATGAGCCAAATTTAGAAGACCTGCTCCACCCATTGTTTTCCAGGAAATATCTGAGAATTGTTTGGAATTCCCTGTTGCCACCATTGCTGAAGCAGCAGCAACGGAATAGACAAGTAATCTAGAAACAATCTGAGTCCATAAGTTAGTAGGAACTGCTTTGATTAAGATGGGGTAAGCAGATAAAATAATTTCACTCAATAAGACAAATCCTTCGGCTATCATTTTAATCTTAATTAAAGACAATAAAATAGGCTTTTAGAAAAAAGCCAGCAAAAATCTTTGTTGGCTTTTTTCTATAAATGGGGTTTCTTGGATTTTTTCTATAAATGAGGTTTTGTGCGCTTTTTAATGCGCTTGCGCATACATGGCTTTGCCTGTAAAAGCGCCTTACATTTCCTTCTTACGCCTGGAAGCCTCCTTCATTGCCGCTCCAAGCTTTACATTCTTATCCTTCTTCTTCATTTCCATATAGATCTTCTTAACAAACTTGGTCCAAGGAGATGCCTTACGTGTTCCCTTTCCTTGTCTGGCCTTGCGAGTCTTTGCCATTATACTTTATCTTAGAATTAAAATCTAAGAGCCATGCTAAAACAATGTATTGCGTAAATTCCCGAACAAAGAAGAAGTAGAGCAAAGAGAATTACATGTTCAATACGCTCCTCCTTAAATTTATTAATCCACTCTGATTTTTTTACAAGAATCAGAGTGGGTAAAAAGGAAACCAAAGATAAAAGCACCCAACCCATCTGGGGTTTATTTAGGGCAACAAATAGACCAGCAATAAAGTATTCTCCATGATATTTCTTAATATTCACATAAACCTCCATAAAGGAATTTTCAATACTTTCAAATACTGACATATCACTCATACTTTCGGTATTCCTTTGTTAAGTCGTCAATTTTTGGCCTCAGCGACTCAAAGGCGTCTAAGCTATTTAGTTGCTGCTGTTCGGCAAATCCCTCGGGAACATACCGACTTGAAAATCCTCTAGATAAAATACGTTTAGATTCTACTTCTCCACGGGTTGCTTTGTCATCTTTTACAGAACCACGAAGTTCACGCACTGCGTTCCTAGGATCATATTCGGGAGCATACTGATCAAAAAAAGGATTCCCAACTAATTTAGGCCCTGCCGGGTCAAAGGATGGTGCAGGATTAGAAATAGGACCTCTATTTCTAGTTGAAATTGACATTTGGTCATTGTATGGAGAATTGCGATTTGGACCAATGCTAAAGTTGGAGCCAGATGGTTCTGGCCGGAAGAATGATTGTTGAATTGGGGGAGCAGAACGTTGAATTTCTAGATTTCTGACATTTGTTATATCACGCACGTTCTCTTCACGACGAGAACGTGGATAAAATTGGGGTAAAGGCACTGATGAAATATTTACAGTGGGAATGACAACAGACATCTAAACTAAATTGGATTACTTATATTTAGATGATTCTTCTTCCTTATTTTATTGAAAAAACGGAAAACTGGATACTTGTAAATGTATTTTTATCTAATGGTGGGCGGCAAGCATGGCATATTGAATCACAAAAAGATAAAGATATTCTTAAAATGTTAAAAGATAATGGGTTTCCTGTTAAAACTCTAAATAAGAAAAATGGAGTCTATTATGCTATAATAGATAACAGTAAATTAGATCTTACTTCATTTTACAGTTGGGAAGAAGTTAACCCAGATACATCTGAAGAAGATGTCTGGAGAACATTAACAATCCCAGTATCTCTATGGTCGTGTGCTATATTTAGAGAAAATTTCTGTAAGAATGCTAATTTACCTTTAGAGATACATCCTCTTTTAGATATGGTCTAAGGCTTTCATTATATTTATATATAGAATGAGTTATGAGCATAAAAATAAAACTCTAAAAAACTCATATGGGTCTTTAGATATGAGTGGTGCTTTAGCACTTGGAATCTCTGAAAAAACCTTTCAACTTTTAAGTCAAGACGCAGAAAATGCCTTAAAGAGGCCCTGGCATAAGTTAGAGCGAGGGCTTCGTATTGGTCGTTTGCGTGAATATGTTTCTAGAGAGACTCAAAAGATGTCATTAAATGAGGAAGATGCTGATGCATTATTTAAACTTTTGTGTAAGGGATTAGATACTAAGATGTTAAGTAGTAAAGCTGCGGTAACATATGATTTTGAGTCTGAGAAAATAACAGAAATAAAAGGATTAGTAGCACATTCTCAGGCATCTGGAAGAACAAAGTATCAACTTCTTGAAAAGAAAGTGGGCACAACACAGAAAAAAAGAACTAAAGATTCTCCGACATCTAATAGTGATGGAAGACAGCCTGCCTAAAAAAATGATTCATAATAAATTTGGAAATGAATTAATATTTATGTTTGATCATTTATCACAATGTCTTGAAGATTGGTCAATTGTTTTTCCAAGTGTTTCACAGAAAGATTTACATAATGAATGGAAGAATGAAATGGAGCAATATATAACATCAATTAGTGAAGATGATACATTAGTAGAATCTATCTATGTAGGTTTAGTAAATGCGTATAATGAATGGGACAGTGATGATTATATAGAGCCAGTTAATCATGATCAAACGTATTCTTTAATGCAAAGGCCTCAAACTACTCAGAGAACCTTAGATTGGTATACAGAATTTAAACGGTGTTTAACTGCCAGTGAATTCTATAAGATTGTTTGTCCTCCACGGGAAAGGGGTATTTTAGTTTTACAAAAATCTGGCAAACTAGAGCTTAACGGTAGATCAAGTAATACTGCTGTTTTACGTTCTAATATGAGTGCCTTTGATTGGGGTATTTGTTTTGAACCTGTTGTAAAACTTATTTTGGAATCCACATGGGAAAGCACAATCCATGATGTTGGGCGATTTGTTCATCTTACAAATACTAAATTGGCTGCTAGTCCAGATGGCCTCATTATTAAATCTGTAAAACATCCTGAAATGGGAGGTCATCTTTTAGAAATTAAGTGTCCCAAGTCAAGAACCATAGGCCTCAAAGTTCCAATTGAATATTTCTATCAAATGCAATTACAATTGGAAGTAACCGGCGTTAGGGCATGTGAATATGTAGAAGCCAAGTTTGATTTTAAAGAAGAGAATTTTGTTAAACCTTTATCTGGATGGTATGGGAAAATAGCAGTTGTAGGATGTTTTAATGAAAACGCATCTGAATGGTTTCCTTGTAAATATCTCTATGGACCCTTAGCTGAATTAGATTGGAAACCAGACTTAGGATTAAATGAAAAAATTCTTGAAATGAATCAATGGGTATGTGAAAAAATACACCATGAGCGTGTCTATAGAGATGAAGTCTGGTTTTCTAGATTAATTCCTAAGATAGATGAATTTTGGTCTGATGTAGAAAAAAGTAAAAATGGTGAGTTTGTCTTAGCAGAAAGTTCCCGAAAAAAGAAAGAGGTTCTTTGTTTAATAAAAGATGATTCTGAAAGTGAAACTTCTGACAAGGAATTAAATGTTTTACAAGAGTAAGAAGGAGAATGGCTCCGATAATAGGGTTTGATTTTGATTTATGTATAGCAGAAGCTTGGACACTCGTCCCATTTATCTTAATTCTTGAAACTCTACTTGAGAAAGAACTTGCTGTTCCAAATATTTCCAAGTCATCTAGATTTTTATTAACAAAAGGTAGGGATATTTTTTACAAGAAAATCGCAGAAAATGAAATAAAAACGGGTGGAGTTATCTTCAGGCCATCTATGCTTAAGTTATTACCCATTTTTTTAAAAATGAGACAGCAAGGAAAGATTGATCATTTATTCATTTATAGCAATAATAAAATGAATCAATTAATTGACGTATGTGACCATATTCTTGCGCTTATTTTACAAAAACCACCATACTCTGTAAAACGGGGTGCTTTTGTTAATGAAAAAGATAAACGAATTCATACTTTAACACCCCGGATTCATATTGATCACCCGTGCCGAAATTTAGAAACACTAGAGGGTAAGTTTAAAGAAAAAAAATTTAAGGCAATACGGGAATGTCTTGGTGAAAATATTCACAGATCAGACTTGTGGTTTATTGATGATACAGAGCATCATACACAATTAATAAATGAATTACAAGAAAGATATGTAGTTGTAGAACCTTATGAGATAAAAATTTCTAATAAGAAACTTGCGGAAATGTTTATTGAATCATTTACTATTCAATCTTTTGCACCCAATTCTAGCACTTCTGCTATTTTTCTTAAAATTATTAATATAGTCTTACCAGGATTTGTTCCCACGGGAAAGGAATCTAGAGCTGTTTTAATTGATAAACTTACACACACACTAAATACTACTAGACCAGAGGGTAGTGGAGAATTAATTCCTGGATGGACTCCTGATCATGTTCAATCTGATTATATAAAATTAGAAGCTGCGTTTAAATCAATTCTTATTCCTAGGGTTACTCTTGTTTCTAATATTTTAAATTCTTATAAGGCGCCCATTGGTGGTTCAACTAATCCTAATTCTCGGCGTAATAGAAATCGTATACTGCGAACACGTCGTAAGACACGAAAGTAATTACGAATACGTTGTTGAAATCTAATAAAAGGTAAATTTAGAGATTTAATTTCTGGTTTTCCTTCAGGAAAACTCATCTTACATAGAGTCCACTCTGTAATTGTATCTAATGGGACTTGATTAAAGTCCATACCATTTCCGTAATAAGAGATCTGAGGATTTAGAAAATCATTAGATCTATTTATTCTAAGCATATACATAGGAGGCATTCTTATTTATAAAAAGATAAAGAAAGTTCATGTAATAATGTTGAACCATTATCAGGCTTAGACCGCTTATAATTATTAGTTACTTGCCCATATGTTCCTGTGAGTTCAATCTTTCTTTCTCCATCTGCGATATATGCGCATTCAGATGTAAGATTAGCAAGTTTTCCTCCTAGGCTTTTTTCTGGTTTGGTAGCGGGCTCTAAGTAATCTCCAAGAAGATGATAGGGATCCCTGGGATTATCTAATGATGCGTTTGCCGGACCAGATAACTCAGGTTCTGTAGTTAGAGGAGGTTTACATAATTGGTTTGTAGGATATCCTTTATTTGTAATAAAATCAACATCTTTGAATGATTCCGTATTAAAAAATAAATTGACTAAATACCCATACAGTATAACTAGAATTCCAATTGTTAAAAAACAAAGGTATACCATTACTTCTATTTTATATTCTACAAAATTAGAAATGGCTGATGCACCTAATACTGAGGATTCTTCTATAACAATAAAACAAGAATGGAATCATGGTGTTGAAAAAATGTTAGCTGGTTGGTGTGATGAGTCAAAGTGTTTTGAATGGATGCATACAGAGTCATTTTCATTTTATGATAAACGAGCAAAAGCTCTTGCCATAGCAACTAATATTTTAATCGCAGTAAGTGGTGTTTCAAATATTATGGCAGGTGGTCTAGAAGTTAATGGCTTTCAACTCTCGTGGATTTTTGGATCCTTAAGTGTTATTATAAGTATTGGAAATATGTTACAAGAAAAATTAGCATATCTTACTAAGTCAATACAACATAATCATTATGGAACCCAGTGGGGAACAATTCGTAGAAAAATAGAAGAGCAATTATCAATTCCTCCTGAAGCCCGTAAAGAATGCGGAACGTTTATGAAATATTTAAGAGCAGATATTAATCAAGTATCTATTGATGGTAATTCAATGATTCCTGAGTTCATACGCAAAGCCTGTAATGAAAAATTTGCCAGGATTATTGATTTTGATGTTCCAGATATCTGCGGAAAAATGGAGCATACCAAGATTTACGTAAGGCCAATAAATAATCCTAGCTGACTTATTGGGCGTACAATTGGGTCCATTTACGAGCCACCCTTTCGTACTCAGCCCGATCTGTCTTATATTGGTTCGCAATATCAGGTACTAGAGGATCGTCCGGATTTGGGTCAGTGAACATAGATAACACAGACAGAAGCACCTTTGAAATAGTAAGGGCCGGAGACCAGTTTGTTTTCAAAATATCAAGACAGATAAACCCATCTTTGTTGATATTTGGATGATATACCTTTGTTGTAAACATTAGACGTGGAGGCTTGAAAGGATAATCGACAGGAAACTGAATTGTTAGATTGAATGTCCCTCCGGCGTATGGAGAGTCACTTGGTCCAAAAATTACACCATCCCAATTAAACATATCATTCTCATCTCTTGGTCCAGCGCTACAATTAGCAGGAGGGTCACTTTTGAAGTCTTTTAACTCTTTAATAATACGCTTGGTTGTCATTATATATAGTAAATACTGCGTATACATTAATCAATTTTTATAGGTTTAAATTACAATGGAAGATCCAAAACAATGCCCATGGTGCTCTAGATGGTGTTTAAAGGACAAAGCATGTAATTATATCTTTGCTTGTGGCTTAGAAGAATCTGGTAAATTCATCATTGGCGCAGGCTGTGGTCGCAGTTGGTGTTGGCAATGTGGAAAGAAATTTTGTTCTTTATACTACAATCCTTCTACGGGAACTAAGGCTTCTACGGCCAAAGAGAATCATGATAGCTGTTGTCAAAAAGAAGAGGGATTTTCTAAGGAAACCTATTGCTCTGGAGGGCATAATAGTCACTGTTCTCAGAGATGGTAATATCAAGGGTGAAAAATTGACGAGTTTCAACCAATATTTAGTATTACAATTAACTATGCAGCGTAGTATGTTTATCGTTAAACGTGACGGTACTAAGCAGCCTGTTTCTTTTGACAAGGTTCTAAAGCGTATTCAGAAAGCCAGTGTTGATCTGAATGTAAACGTTGATGTTATGTCTCAAAATATTATCTCCCAAATTTGCGATGGTATTTCTAGTTCTCAACTTGATGAGCTGGCAGCTCAGCTTGCCGCAAGTCTTTCTACTCTTCATCCTGACTATTCTACTCTTGCTTCTAGGCTAACAATTGATAATCATCACAAGAATACTCCTCTAAATTTTCCTGAGGTTGTAAAGACTCTGAGGAATCAGTTGTCTATTCACACGGATAAACCTGTGAATTATGTTTCTGAAGACTTGGCACATGTGGCCGAAAAATACAAGGAGGAAATTGAAGGTCATATAAAATATGAGAGAGACTATGACTTTGACTACTTTGGATTCAAGACTTTAGAGAAGTCTTATCTACTCAAGGATACTTCAGGTAAGATTCTTGAGAGACCCCAGCATATGTGGATGCGAGTAGCTCTGGGTATTTGGACAACCGGTCTTAACACAACTCAAGAGCAACTTAACCAGGCCTTTGAGACATATGATCTAATGTCTCAGAAGGTCTATACTCACGCTACGCCTACACTCTTTAACGCAGGAACTCCTAGGCCTCAGCTTTCCTCTTGCTTTCTTCTGGCCATGAAGGATGATAGTATTGATGGAATCTATGAGACCTTGAAGGATTGTGCGAATATCTCTAAGTTCGCAGGAGGTATTGGTCTTCACATTCATAATATTAGAGCATCAGGGTCAATTATTGGTGGAACGAATGGCAAGAGTAATGGGATTGTGCCAATGTTGAGAAATTTTAACGCTACCGCACGCTACGTTGACCAATGCTTTACTCCTGATACCCTTGTTTATACTCTGAATGGCCCTAAAGCTATTGAGGATATTGGGGTAACTGATAAGGTTCTTGCTAGCAATGGTAAGTATGAGAATGTGATTCTTCCAGTTCGCCATGAATACACTGGGTCTATGCTTAATATTCAAGTGAAGAATGCAGTATATCCTGTGCGTGTAACTCCTGAACATCAGGTGTTTTGCCTAAAGGGTCAAGTGAAAGGTCTAAATTTTGACATTATTCGCAATCGCCTCAATAAAAATATTGTAAAACCAGAATTTAGTGACGCTAAAGATCTCTTGACTGGGGATTTCCTTGTATTTCCTATTCCCCAGTATGAGTCTGATATCACAACAATGACCGAGGAGGACTGTCGATTCTACGGTATCCTTCTAGGTGATGGTCATATATCAAGTTCTGCTTCAGGAGTATGCTTGAATTCTACCAGTAAGAAAGATGTCTGTGACTTTGTAATTGGATATTTGAAGAAGCGAGGAATTAATCCTAATGTATACGAGGAGGATAAGACTGTTCGTATCAAATGGTCTACTGCTTCTTCTGCTTTCAAGTTTACCAAGAATCAGCTATATGATGCTAATCATCAGAAGAAAGTAGATACCCCGCTTCTTCATCTTCCTCTTAATAAAGTGAAGCAGATTATTCGTGGTATTATTGAGACCGATGGTTGCGTTGG
>Ga0214923_10009562_pt1 | contig 10077 bp, 8 predicted proteins | sample LL1510_MetaG_FD_177993 | JGI IMG/M metagenome (GOLD analysis project Ga0214923, IMG submission 177993) | Freshwater microbial communities from Lake Lanier, Atlanta, Georgia, United States - LL-1510 | ecosystem: Environmental > Aquatic > Freshwater > Lake | place: USA: Georgia | collected 2015-10-15
CGTATGAATATTGGTCTCGATCACAGTTCCATTTTATCCATTCAACAAAAAAAGATATGTCACATCCAAGATGTTCTCTTGCTGCCTTTGAGAATGATTTTGGTAAATCTCCTTTTAGACATCTATTGACATATGATCTAAGTTTTGTTAAAATAGATCGAGTTTGTCTTGGCTTATCTTTGTTCCTTTCTCTAGCCCTTTCTTTAATTTGTTCCTTGTTGTTTTCTCTATACTTCTTTGCTTCAATCTTTCTGCACTCATTGCATTTAGGTTGCAACCCCTTACCAAAAGAAAAAGAAAACTCATCAACTGGTTTTACAATTTGACACTCTGTACATCTCTTTTCTGTTATGCTTGGCATTCGTTTTTCATCCTTTCTACGCTTAGTATATTCTTTTTGGTAAGCCTTTCTTTCTTCTTGGTTTTCCTTATACGATGCAATATTTCTTATTTGTGTACATTGCTTACAAACTTTAGATTTGCTTGTAAAGTCAGACTGTGGTTTCTCTTCTTTACAACAAACACATACAAGAGTCTCTTTAGTTTTCAATTCCATAAGCTTCTCTTCTCTCCTTTTTTTAGTACTCTCCTTCTTGATAAACTCTGATTGAATTTTAGATTGACAAGGTTTACAGTATTTGAGCTGTACAGTAAATTCACTAACAGGTTTTTCTTCTTCGCAATGCTTGCATGTTGCATGGGTAATAGAACCATCTTCTATTCCTTTCCTATGTTTTTCAATCTTCTCCTTGTACTCTTGGCGAGTCTTTGCATTATAGCATGGTTTGCATATTGATAAGCTTTTTGCTCTCCCGACAGTAGCAAATAATGCATTGCAATTAGAACATGTTAAACTTGACATGATGATTAATCTTCACGAAAATTTTATATATGAAATCATATCTTTAAGCCTTAATTTAATGCATGGCAATTAATAATTATCTCTGGGATGATGCCTTCAGCAGTAAAAGGCATATCTTCCGGTTCCATAATTCTTCCTATCACACCTTTTTGGGCGCAATTAGAAGCCAATTTGTCTCCAACTTCAGGTACTCTGGTTTGTCGTAAACGGATTTTGGTCATGCGCTTACCCACTTCATTTTGCGCTAATAACACACTATCCACGACTCCCTCATCTGTCTGCTCAAGTACCATACTCACATCTTTCTTTGTCACTTTTGATCCATTTGTTGTTGGTGTACTCACTCCTCCCTCATTATTATTCGTAAGAGGCAACATCTTTCCCACCAACACATCATGATCACTCACTCTTAATCCTACACCCACCAATCCATCATCTACATCCAATAAATCATACCTGTTGGATCCACTGGAAAGTGTCACACCACTCTCTAAGTTAGCTCTAGCATCATCAGGTATACAAAACTCCTCATAATTTGTACCCTGACGATTCTCACTATTCTTCCAACTCTTAAATGTAGATATCCTAAATAAACCCCTATCCAACGCCGCACGATTTATTAGCAACGAGTCCTCCTGATTGAAGCCTGTATGGCACATAATGGCCACAATACAGTTTGCTCCTGCAGGCATCTCATCAATTTTCATTAATTTACCTGAACGAGTGCTCACAATTGGTTTTTGTGGATAATGCATCATATATCCCAATGCATCAAATCTAGAATGATAATTCAAGGCAAATGCACCAATCGCCTGTTTCATCTGACTTGATTGATAGCTCACTCTTGGTGCTTGTGTATGATTACTATATGGAATTGTACTTGCGCAAGCTCCCAATAACAAAGAAGGATGAATTTCTAGATGAGTGTAACGATATCCAAAACGATTCTTTACGAAATCTTCTACGGTCATAGCACACATAATATTCTCTTCTTCTTTACTATCCAAATATTCTACTAAACCCATCTTACAAATCTCATCCCAGCTTTTGCCTTCTGATAAAACTCGCTTAAACTGTTCCAAAAATTCCTGAGGATCCTTTCCTTCCACATATAGAACGGGTCTTATAGCGCGACCTCCATCTGTCACCACATTGATTTCCTTTTGGAGTTCACTATAGATAATACCACAATCTGAAGGAATGGTACCCTTCATCTTAGCCATTTTTATCTTTAAGAACAGTTTATTGCCATCTTCACAAGCACCCATACATTTACCATTCACAAATACTTTCATGTGATTCCCAGCCTGTTCTAAAGGCATAAGATTTTCACTTTCCAGCATAAAACGAATGCTTGCACCGCTATTTTCCACGCTGACTTCCATAAGCATAGCCATGTTCTTAATCAAACCCACTTGATCACTTTCAGGTGTATCAGATGGGCATGTTAAGAATGCACTAGAGTTATGAAGTTGGCGAGGTTTGACTGATTTACCTTCTTTTGCGATAGGTGCAATAAGTCTTCTTAAGTGTGAAATAGTGGCAATGTAGGTAATACGTTGAAGTTGTTGTGTGACACCTGTATGAGTGCTTTTGCTGCTGTTACTACCCCAATTTCCGGTAGAAAGACTGCTACGAATTTGTTTGGTGATATTAAGGTGTTCGAAATCGCTTTTGCTATTGATGCATTTTGTTTTCTCAATCTTTTTCTTGAATTCACCAAGTACACGATTAAAAGCAATACGAAAAAGTGTTCCCACAAGGTTACCCGAAAGATCAATGCGTTTGTTACCAAAATGATCTCTGTCATCAACATCAAGATCACCTAAAAAAACAAGCAAACACTTTTTGACTGCATGTCCAAGGAAAAATGCTTTGGTCAAGTCATCTGAAGGGGAAGTACCAATATGTGGAAAGATATTATTGGAAAGAATATAACGTACTTGTTCTTTCTGTCTTTCTGGTGTTGGTAAAATCAAGGTTATATGATGTGACATAAACTCAATTGCAGATTCGCGATCTTGTATAACAAGTGACTCATCAAAGCTTGGTTGAAGTAGTTTTACAATCCTTTCATCTCGGTTTGGAGTAATAAGTTCAATAATATCTTCTTCTTGTTCCACTCCAAATGCACGGAAAAGTACCATAAGGGGAAACTCACGTTTTGTTTGCGAAAAGTTTACCTGAATGGTTGCAGTATTAAAATGCTTGCTGGTCTTGAAGTCTGTTGTATATCTGATTAAGGTTTGTAAAGCTGCTTTGCTCACGCCTTCAGGAATACAACGAATATCAGCTGTATAGTTTCCGGTCTTTGCATTATGATAGCAAAAGATTTGGTTATGGGCCATGCGTTCTTGACCAATAATAACTTTTTCTTGACCATTCACGATGAAATAACCGCCGTGTTCATACATACATTCACCATACTCGCTCATTTCTTTTTCCGTAGCATTCTTGAGTTTGCACAGTTCACTTTTGACCATTACAGGGATATTTGCAAGGAGAATCTTGTCAAATAACTTCTTGGTTTTTCCGCTTATAGGATTGTCTGTCTCAACGTATAGCTTACAGTACAAACTAGATTGATAGGTTAAATCTCTGAGACGGCAATAAGCTGGTGTAACATAAGTAAGATCTCCTTCAAATTCTCTGTGACATGGCAAAGTAAAAACAGGATCAGTGAAACTGTAAGTTGTTGGTACGTTATCATGCACAAGAGTAAAGGTTCCCATACGGGCTATAACTTCTGGTATGTACTTATAAATAAGTTCATTGAAGCTATTGATTTGAGATCTTGCGAAACCTTTGTCGCGAAAGTATGTTGCAACAAGGTCCCATTGGTAGTCCAATGTTGTTTTCTTTCCGCAAGCATCACAAGAACAATTGTTATGCGCGACAGGTTCTTTACCTTCTTTGCCTACTACCTCCACTGGCTTAGTTTGATCTGGAAGATCTTGAATAGAGGAAAGTGGAACTGTATTTTTGGTTTTTGTGGATTTTGTTTTACGGGTTGTCATGGGGATAATTTGTGACTGTTACGTCACGTAATAAATCACTTTATGGGCAAAATATTTCTTTAAGCCTTTTTAGTAAGAGCACACAAGGTGTGTGCTTTTTGTTTTTTTTTGTTTTTTTTATTTTTATTTTTATTTGTTGTTCACTAGTAGTGAAAATACACAGTTGTACAAAGTAATTTATTTATTAATGAGCTCTTGTGAAGTTTAATTTCTTTGGTTTATATTGAGCTACAAACTTTTCTTCTTCATTTTCGTTTTCGCTATATGTATCCAATAATTCATAGTCAACATCATCATCTAAATGCGTTGGGCTTTCTCTCATTTGTTCTAACTCTTTGGCTTTTTGCTTATGTTCTTCAACTAATGCAATATGGACTTGAGCCCAAGCCGCATTAAAGTTAAGTGCGTTATCCCAAAGAGATTGAATCTCTCTCTTTTGTACAGTTTCCCAATCTGGCTGATCTTTGTTCCAGTTTTGAGAGTAGAAGTGAAGATAGTCTCTAGCCATATTATTCATTTGAAAGAATAGTTCATTGGATTCTGCTAATTGAGCTTCAAGCATATCTACTTGTTGATCTAAAGTAAGTACAGGTTTTGGCTCGTGAGACATCATGCAGAATTCTTGTGGACATTCATCTTCATACCAATAACAAACTTGCATCTTGAAGATTTGTTGCATTTCTTCTCTATTTTCATAGTGCATGTACATGCAACCACGCTTAGAACAATACCCCTTTACAACCCATTCATTACAAGGTTTGGGAATACAATGATCATTACGTTCTTCTAAAGAGTGAGAATAACGACAATTTCTTGCTTGACAACCATCTGCAAATTTGGTCATGCTTGTGCAAAGTATGTGCTTAAGTGAAACGTTACGTGGAATGGAAGACATTATATATTTGAGTGCGATAAGTAATAATTATAATTATTTCTTCAAAAATAAGAAATGAAAAAATCAGTTTTTTTGGAGTACACAGTTGTGTAGTTTTTTTGTTTGTTTTTTTTGTTTGTTTTTTAGTTGGTTTTTAGCAAAAAATATTATTGTAAATTATTTAGAGTTTGATATAAGTTTGCTAACAGAAGCCCATGGATGTTTATGCAAAATTGCAAGTTTTTGTGAAGATGCCGTGATAGTTGGCGTTGCTATGCTTGTAAATGTTTGAAACATAGCTTGATAATCTTCTATCTCATTTTGCGCAAGCTTGTTGGTGAGTTCTTCAAGCTCTTTATCTGTTAGTAAATCGTCCTCGTCAGTTTGCATATCAGTATCTTCCTCATTGAATGGTTTCATGATTGTGTTAAGCAGATAAAACATACAAAAGAAAAAATCAGTTTTCTCCGCCTTTTCTTATACTCTAATTTCTATTTAAAGAATCGGAGAAATAAGAAAAAATGGGAGGAAAAGCTTTATTAGCTATTGGTATACAAGTAGAAAGAATCCATGGGCGCGAGACATATGAACAATTATGTAATGAATTAGTAGATCTATTATCAACATTTTACGTACACGTGGAACCTCTTCCGCAGGTTAGCTGGAAGAAAAGTTTTGGAGACATTGATATGCTTTGTAGTGGTGAAAAGATAGAGTTTAGACCTGATCTTTCAGTAACAAAAGGACACTATACATCTTTTTTGTATAAGACTCATCAGGTGGATGTGATAAGGCTTGAAGAACCTTATTTTCAGTTTGCAAAGATGAATCTGTTTAGTGATATGAGTGCGATTTTAGGTAGTTTCTTAAAAGAGGTCTGTTGGTGTAAATATTCTCATGATGGATTATATTACTGTGGGGACCGGTCAAAACAGTCCGACATTTGTATACATATATGTCTTACACAAGATATTGATACATTTTTTGCTTTCATGGGTTTTACTCAACCTTTTCGTTTTACATTTACATCTTATGAAGAGTTTTTTGACTTTGTACTAAGCTCACATTTTGACATAGGCGGGTTTTTGGCATCGCGCTATGATTTTGATGAAAATGAGCTTCCGCGCAAGAGCAGAAACTTCAAGAATGGAAGAGAATGTTTTACTCAATTTGTAAAGTATGTGAAATCTAGGCAAATACATAATACAAGAGAGTATCGACAAATTAGTCCTTTGGACGTCGTTCATGCATTTGGAAAGCAACAAGAGTATCATGATATTATAAAAAGACAAGAGCAAAATGAGATGTATAAGAAGAAAATAAGCGGTGAGCGCTTTAAGAAGATAACAGGATTAGAAGGTATACCGTTAGGAATGTTTATTAAGAAGTTTGTGGAAAAATATGGCAGAGAATTTATTACAAGTTGTACAGATACAGAAATAGAAGAATTTATAAAAAGTGAATTTTTCATTTAAGAATTGTTTTGAACTATAAAATACATCATGTCGGCTCTAGAAGAAAAAGAAAAAAAACCAAAACGAAAATACGTTCGTAAGGCTAAGACTGTTACACCAATTACACCAATTACACCAATTACACCACCAGAAGAACCTGTAGCTGAGGAGGGTAGTAATGAATGTTTGATTTGTACCGAAGAATGCAAGACTGCTCTTCCATGTTCACACATGATTCATAGTTTATGTATAGCAAAAAGTGGCCAATCCACCTGCAGTGTTTGTAGGACTGAAGTTGTATTTACACAGGAGGAAAAAGAGGAGTTTTATAGGGCAAAACAAGATAATGAAGAAGAAAAACGTCAAAGAGAACTTAATGAGAGTTTGACTCTTGCACAGGAGATCAATCGTCAAATAAATGAACCTGTGAGACCCAGACAAAACGTACAAGTTATTAGCGTAAATGGGAGAAGACATAGAGTAGAAATACTTAATAGAGATGGAGCTTTACATGCAGATGAGATGATGCTTCAATTAAATGCTCTTATGGTAGGATTAGCTGGAAATACTGAGACAAATATAATAACAGCAGATAGAAGAGTGATTGACTTATATTTTGTGATGATAGAGATGAATACTATTAGTGCTAATACAGGATTGAATGTGGGAGATCTTTGTAGGATCATAGAGATGAATCTCTAAGGAGGGGAGACCTGCGGTTTCCCCTCTAACCCCTTTGGTTTAGATACTACACAACTGTGTAATAATTTAATTAAACCATATACGGTGAGAGATCTTGAAAGAATCTTTCTATTATCTTATCCCAGTCAAAGCCTTCACCTACTAATTTCTTTGCTGTTTCTCCGTGTACCTTTCTTATTTCTGGATTTGTATAGTAAAAATCAAGAGCCTCTGCAAAGTCCTCTGCGCGACAAATCTCTAGCTCTCCATTATGATCATCTAAGAGAGAGCTACAATGAATAGATGTTGCTGGTGTAATTACTCGGCTTATTTGGTTGCTAAAAATATCTTTCAACCCACCAACATAGCTCACGATTTGTGGCGCGCCAACATATGCATGTTCTACATTACATAAACCAAATCCTTCTCCGCAGCATGTATTTATGCCTACATCCCCTACATGATAAATAGTATTCATTATCTCATCACTTAGACTTCCACTTGTAGGCAAGGTTATTATATTTGTGTTCATCACAACTGTTGGATCTATTTGAAGTTCCTCACAATATAGATGTATAAGATCTACTATACGAAATCCTGCGGGATCTTCCAATCTGCAATTTGCTAATAGTTTAATCTTTGGGTCGCACTCATGTTTCTTAAGGAAAAGTAAGAATGCCTTAATGGTGATATCCCACATCTTTCGGTAACAATTTCTATTTGTATTGAGTACCACAAAGCTTTCTTGGTCTATATGAAGTTCTTTCTTTGCATCTTCCTTTAACATAGGTTGAAGCGCGTGTTTGTTGATACCGTGAGGTAAGATCCTTACCTTTTTCTCATCAAATCCTTTGTCAATAAGATGTTGACGCCAGCTTGGGGTAAATACAAAGACCAAATCTGTATGAAGATTGACATGTCTTAAATATGTGAATCTTTCATGCTTGTACACAAGATCCAAGTAAGATATAGTTTTGAACTTGTGAGCATATTGTTTCTTTTTGTACTCAATCAGTGCATTGATGAGTCTGCAAGTAACAATAATATCATTGTAGATGAATACAATATCTGGTTTTATCGTTGTTAAATAGTACTCAATTATATTTACGCCAAAGTTTTCTCTACCATTCACTAATCCTTCTTCTTGGAGCACATCAATAACATCGATCGCAGGATTGACGTAACGGTCTTCCAGTGCAGTTTTAGAATAGTAAGAGAATGCAAAATAGTGAACTTTGATGTCCTCATAGCTTGCTAATGCATTTACAAGGATTTGTGCGATTTTTGAGTATCCAATAGGCTGTGATGGATGAGAAGCACAGAATAGTACTTTGATTGGATTCATTTTAAAACAATATGGTGTTTTATTTAATACACATTAAAACTAAATTTATAAACTTACTCATCTGATAGATATCTAAGGCCATCTGTAAGTTGTTCTTCACTAAACGTTTTCTGATTTGTATTAGAAACTAAAGGCTCAAAATGTCTTTGACTAAAGTTGTATAGAAATATATAAGGTTTGTAATGCATAATAGGAGTAAAAATTTGCCATTGTCTTGCGCGATTTTCATAAACTAATATATTAATCTGCATGGCCCTGCTAACAAATCCAACAGTCCAATCTTCTGCCCAAACTTTTAGTTTCGCAATATCAGATTTATGCTTCAGGTAATCCGCTTGAAGTTTATTTTGCATTTCTTTATTACCTCTTACAATGTTCCATAACTGTTCTCCTGATACAATTCTGTCAGGGTTAACTATTAATCCTTCTAGATGGGAAAGTGCTTGCATGCCATTATTAATATTGCAGTAATCTTCAAGAGTAAAAAGATTTGATAGTTTCCCACGAAATTCTTTCATAGATTCAGGATTGTCTAATAAAGTACGCAGGGAATCAAAGAAACAATTGCCATCGCTTGTAGAAGAAAGTGAATGTAAGACAATAACGTCAAATAATACTGGTTCCGTTCCACATTTCTTTCTTGTATACTCTACAAAATCTTGTTCAGCTTCTAATTTAACAGGTGTAGGTCTACCTGGTTCTTCTGCTATCGTTTGTAGATTATCAAGATGCTTTTTGCAATCAATTTCTTTGCGAAGCTTTAGCTCTTCTTTGGATGGGTATTTGTCAAGGGCAAGTTCGCGCATTCTTTCACTAAGTGATCTTTGCCGCCTTTTACCTGGTGTAGGACTTCGACTTCTGCTTCTGCTTCTTTTATGAGGTGTATGAAAGAGTGTATAAAGTTCCTTTGATGTAAAGTTTTTGAGCTTCGAATAGCTCATCTTGTGTGTCTTTGAAATCCACTCTAATAGAAGATCATGAGATAGATCTTCATACAAAGGTGCATCTTTCAGAAATCTAATAAGTCTATCGCAATATTCTTGCTTGACCTTTCCCTTGCGTAAACCAATATCCGAAAAGATTTCTTGTAGTTCTCTAATGGTGAGTTTTGTACATTCTCCGGGGTTGAGCAATATATCAGAAAATAAGCTCATTTACACATACACAAGACAAAAAGTGATTTTTATAACTTTTTGTCAAACTACAGATATTAATATACATTCAAATAACCAAAATGTCATTGCTTGCTCTCTTACAGCAAAATGCGTCACAGAAGGAAATTTGTAAAAAGCTTCATATTAAGCACAGTAAACTCAAGTATCATATAGGTGATGTAGCATGGGATCTTCATGTGGATGGTAGAAGTAAAGAAGAGGTGTTTGATATATGTAAGATCACAGAAGAAGAATTTAAGAAGATTGAAGGAAGATATATGAAAGTAAAACAACAACATACACCTTTAGTCGTTCCAACAGAAAAGAAACCTAAAACGATTAGACGGAGAAGAGAAAAGTATGAACAACGAGACAAACAGTTATTAGATATCATTCAACATTTAAGAGAAAATGTCGGCGATCTTATAGAATTGTGTGACAAAATGGAACACATATTACTCAATCCTCCTAAATAAATCTACACAATTGTGTAATCTTGTCAAAATTGATTTTAGTACTATCTACTATATATACTTATATACTATGAGTCGATCTGTATCTATCCGCAAACTCGATTTAACAGCTGAAAGAAGTGCCTTGATAGATTCTTTCATACAAAGTATCTCTGAAGATAAATGTTATTATGAGAGAGTAAAAGCTATATATAAGTTTACAAATGCATTAGATGAT
>Ga0214923_10009565_pt1 | contig 10075 bp, 24 predicted proteins | sample LL1510_MetaG_FD_177993 | JGI IMG/M metagenome (GOLD analysis project Ga0214923, IMG submission 177993) | Freshwater microbial communities from Lake Lanier, Atlanta, Georgia, United States - LL-1510 | ecosystem: Environmental > Aquatic > Freshwater > Lake | place: USA: Georgia | collected...
GGATTCGAACCGCCAACATCTGGTTTTGGAGACCAGCGTTCTGCCAATTGGAACTACTCCGAGTAATATAGATATTATACATTGTTTAGTATAGTGTGTCAACAAAATAATTTTTATGGCTACTACCCTCCGTTTAAGAGACTAAAGGCGTCTCTCCGTGCTCGGTTGTAGGTGACTAGTCTACATCACGGATTCTGTCTTACCCTAGTAGTCGGGCTGTTAGTCAAACATTTTGCACAGAGCCATAAAAATTACTTTGGCTTGACTGGAGGGATTCGAACCCCCGACCCTGGAATTAGAAATCCCATGCTCTATCCTGCTGAGCTACAGTCAAATACTTTTTTGGTATCTAACATTATATTTCCTGAAATAGATATTCTATACTCTTTACAGGAATAAAATGGATATACCGAATGCGGCATTTGTGATGGAAAAAATAATAGTGTACCTTCATAGGAACTATCTAAGGGATAGTTAACACTAGAAATTTTTCCAGTTGTGTTTGTATAAAACAATTCAAAAGAGCTAGCTTTTTTATTATTACAAATAATATTCTTATTTTGTTCTACAAAATCTGTAGGAATCTTCATCCAAACTACAAAACTATAAACCCCTGAATGATCGTGTAGTGGGTTAAACTCTGTTTCTTTTTGAAAGTTCACCCAAAAAGATTCTAGAAAATAGGGATGAGACTGATTTGTAGCTACAGAATCTCCCATGTTTTGAAAATAGTGGCCATAAGCATTTATTTGTTCACTAAGAACATTCTTAAAGAACCAATTGTTCTCATCTACTAATCTATAGCTATGGCTTATATGTCCAATAAGTTTGTGTTTTTCGCACTCTTTATGCTTATCTATTACTGACCATAAATATTTTATGGCTTTATGATTAAGTTTAGTTTCTAGAAATCCCAAATTAGGAAACGATTTAGGAGTTGGTTTCATATTACTTCCATACTTTTTGCCATTCACAAGCATACCTAGCGGCTTCTAGGTAATCACGATCGCCTTCTTCTAACACACTCCAAAACTTGGTAATACTTTGGATTAGCTGTTCTACCTGTAAACGATCCTCTAGATGTATGTTATTGTCCATTAGATCTTCTAATTCTTTTAAGCGTTCTTCAATCTTTTTTGTTAGAGCGTTCATATATCTTATTTCCTAGCATATAGCTATGACAACTGTAATTATTAATACTTTAAACTTGTATAAATTCAAATAGTATTTGGCTCAAACATTATATATTCATTGTAGTATGGTGGTCTCGGATGAGGGATTCGAACTCTCGACCTCCTGCTCCCAAAGCAGGCATTCTAACCAGGCTGAACTAATCCGAGTTATTGGCGGAAGATCAGGGAATCGAACCCTGTGAGCGTATTACTACACTCTACGGATTAGCAATCCGCTGCCTTACCGTCCGGCCCATCTTCCAAGAAAAAAATAGCCAGCTAGGCTGGCTTGTATCCTTACCCTAAACTTAAGCAGGTGTTAGTATTGAAGCTAACAGCGAACTGCTATATGAGTTTAGGGTTTCACTGTATTGCAACAGATCATCAGAGGATTTTTAAGGCTAGTGGTCGCTACATTGCACATTTTGTAATATACAAATAATTATTTAAGATTTGGCAAAATGTCAATTAAAGCGGTCAACCTGTTAGGGTCTTGTGTTCCTCACTAGCCATAATATAATTATACAGGGATTGAATATTAAACTCAAGTATAAATTTTTGGACCTAAGTCAAACTCTGCTAAAGTATGTGTAACCCAATCACGTTTAAGACCACCACTGTGATATGCTTGTTGATTGGTTTCACAACGGTTAATAGTCCAACGTACAAGTTCACGACTATACTGCTCAAACTCTTTGTGATAGTCGCTACTCCAGTCGATGTGATTGGGCCCAGGTCCGTGTGATTCGTCCTGCCAGAACATAAAGCCACATTCTTCAGCTAGTACACGAAATCTTGGGTGCATTATTATACTCCATAATTTGTTTAACAATCTTATCAAACCTATCCCAATCAGTTTGATTGCAATTGATTACATACTCTAGTACTCTGGTACTAGGATCACTACCAAAATCTCTACTGTAAACTTGGTTATCTACACGCTCATAAATTTTTATTGTGGTCATTTGCTATTCACCAAAATAATGTTTACGAATATTTTTAATTATATAGTTTTTTGTAGGTGGTTTAGTTTGTTCAATAATGTCCAAAATATCACTAACTACTAATTCAGTTAATTTTTGTGGATCTATTTGTTGTGGAGGACCCCAACGTGTCCAAGCACGTTTCATATAATCACGAATTAATTCCGTTTTTATCATTTTCTGTTTCTTTTTCGATATGTTCAAGTAGAATTTTATTAACCAATTGATTAAAGGTAATATCTTCTTCATGAGCACGCTTTGCTAATCGTAAGAACTCTTCACTACTTAACTCTAGTTCTATGTTTTCATAACTAATTTGAGGCTTTTTTAAGTAATCATTACATAGTTGTATAGCGTGATTAAGCTGAAATTCAATAGTTTGTAAACTATTAGCTGTACTCATACAGCTAATAGTTTTAATAATTTTATTTACATCCATACCCTATGGTCCTCTGCTACCCATTCCTTACCATCATAGTCTTGAATATGCCAGCTGACCCCATCAGGTACTTCAACCACTTTAAGCTCTGCATTTCTGCCCCATGACTTGTCGCCTAGTAGTTCTACACATTTGACAAGGTCTGGATCAGTGCGTGGTAGATCTACGTCCCAGATTTGATGGCCAAATACAGCACATTCTTGACTGTTGGCGGGTGGTTCCCACCAATGCTCATAGCTGTCGGTTACTTGATAATTCCAGCCTTTGCGGCTAGCAATGTACTCCATTGCTTCGCCGCTAAGGCCGAAACCACCATAGTCACTGTTAATGACTACTAGCATTTAAGCACCAAGCTTTTGAGCAAGCTGCTCAAGTACTTCTAGGTTAGCTTTTTCCAAACTTTCAAAGAGTTCGCTAGGAACACCTACTGAGGCCGCAATACGCTCAACAAGTTCTGACTTCTTAACACGAGGAGCTGCTTGCTTGGTCTTAGCCACATAAACACCTTCGCGGCTAAGTTTAGCAACGATGCTTCTGGTGCTTTTACCAACAAGTTGAGCAATTTGCTCGATTGATGTACCAGCCTGGTACTCGGCTACGATCAACTGGGTCTGTTCGGCTGTATAGTTTTGTGCTTTATTTTCCATTTGTTTATCTCCGTGGGTTTATTTGTCAATCAATAATATAATTATACAGACAATCCACACTACAATCAAATAAGTATTTTTTAATGTTATTTAGTGCTATTGGTTGTCTGTCTAATCAATAATATAATTATACAGATAAACCAGTTATAAGTCAATAAAATAATTTTTAATCTTTAAATAACTTTGCTTTGACTTTGGGTCCAAGTTCCCAGCTCCAGCTAGCAAGCTGCCAACCAGCAATTGCTGATAATAATGCAATGAATAGTTTAATAGGTAGAAATAAGCCTATTAGGGCAATTGTAACATATGCTAGTATAAAACCAACTATAGCACACACAAAAGTTTTATCCTGCCAACTCTGCTTAAATTCAACGAACCATTGTTTCATCACTAGCCTCCGGCCACGTACGTAAGTACTGCATGGCAAAATCGGTGTCCTGTTCTGGATAGCCGTTGTCAATTAACCATTGGGCTAGGGGGATTCGCTTATCATATAGCTTAGGAAACCCATACTGCCAACCACTAGGGGGATCAATCCACATTTTATTCATATAGTTCTCCAGTAAATATTAGACTGCCTAGCACGCTAGGCAATGTGATGGTTACTAGTGCTTAATCTGCGACCAAACCTTTGTGCGGATTTGATCTTGTAGTGTTTGTGGTAGGTGCACATAATCAAGTTCTGCACTCATCTTCTGACCGTTCTTAAACGACCAGTCGAAGAACTTGATAACTTCTTGACTTGCACGCTTATCAGCAGGATCTTTATACATGATAATGAAACTGGCTGTTGTAATTGGCCAGGTGTCTTTGCCAGGTTGATTAACAATACTCAAACCCATACCAGGTACTGAGAACCAATCTGCTCCATCCGCTGCCGCCGCAAAGGTTAAGTCATCTGGTGCTACAAAGTTGCCTTGCTTATTTTGCAATTGCATATATGTCATGTTGTTCTTTTTAACATATGCATATTCTACATATCCAATGGAACCCTTGACCCTAGTAACATTAGCCGCTACACCTTCATTACCTTTACCGCCTACTGAGCTACTAGCTGGCCACTTTACCGCTGCTCCTCGACCAACCGTCTTAAGCCATTCTGGGCTAATACTGCTAAGGTAATCAGTAAAGTTAAAAGTAGTACCACTTCCATCAGCCCTATGAACAACTGTAATGTTTTGGTTAGGTAAGTTTTTGCCAGGATTAAGTTTAAGTAACTTATCATCATTCCACTTTGTAATAGTACCCATAAAAACTTCTGCTAGTACAGGTCCAGTAATTCGCAATTCACCGGGCTTGAATCCATCCAAGTTAATGATAGGTACAGTACCACCAATAATTGCAGGAAATTGTACTTGTGAATTTTTATCAAGATCTTCTCCTTTTACTGGTGCATCGGTAGCACCAAAAGTTACAGTCTTGCTATTAATTTGACGAATACCTCCTGAACTACCAATTGATTGATAGTTTAGTCCAACTCCTGTTTGTTTGTGATAAACTTCTGCCCATTTACTGTAAACAGGATAGGGAAAGGTTGCTCCTGCTCCTGTAATGTCTGCTGCTTGTGCTGCTAGTGTGATGCCTAGTGATGTAATTGCTGCTAAAAACTTCTTCATAAAACTCCTGTGTGAATCATTGCTTGTAAATAATGTGTTTCATTTTTAGCAACCCCGCCTTGGGGTTGCCAACCCAAACGCAAAAGAGCATTGACCTCTACTACTAAGGTGTCAATGCTTAGTGATTCCAGGATTACATATCTAGTAGCCCTGGAATGGAGAGTGGGATTTGAACCCACGATTGTACGGTTTTGCAGACCGTTGCTTTGGACCACTCAGCCATCTCCATATTGTTAATTGTAAAGTAGTGCTAGTGCAAAGTCATGTAATAATTCGTTATGCCGTTTGCTATATTTATCAAACCACCAATTTTCCGATTCAGGATGACAGCCAATTAATCCTACGTCACCATCAATAACTGCCATGGGCATATTATTAGCTGAATAGGTAGCATAAACATCTGCTCTGCCTGGTAGGTTGTAAAAAGTACATCCGTCGTAAAAGAACATTTCGTGATGTTCATCTAACCACCGAACATTGGCGTAGGTGGGATCTTCATGATCTATATCAGCACCACGACTACGAACATACTGTCTAACACACATATCGGTAAGATCAAAGTATAATTTATCTGCCCAGTAAGCACCCATGCAAATACCTAAGTATCTACCAGCATCGTGCATATACTGTTTGATAACATCCTTATGCTCTTGTGTAAATAGTTGATAAAAAAGATCGCTGTCACCAATACCACCGCCTATAGCAAATATATCAGCATCCCAGATACCGTCACACAAGGTATCTAGTGTAAGCATTTGTACCTTAAAGGTAGGCTTAAGTGCCGAGGCTAGTGCGTGTGCACAGTCTAGTTCGATAATGGGATCATGTACTAAAATTTTAACGGTTTTCATGGTTAGTTTTCCTAATCAATATGTTATATTATATAATGATTAGGCTACTATGTCAATATTAAATATTGGGACTCTTAGGCCACACCCAGTAACCTGCAAATTTACCGTAATTAGGTCTAGTATACGCGGCATCTATCAAGCGCTCTGTTCTGTGCTGAACAACTTTTAGTCGCCAAATAATTACTGCCCATATAGCAAAAAATATAGCTAATCCTACGATAATCTCCATGTTTAATCCTTTGGCCAAAAAAATAAGAATAGGATTACTAAGGACAGTACATGTAGCCAGGCTTGTGAATATTGATCATACATAGTTAATCCCACAATGCTTGGTAGTATTTGCCAAATAAGCGAAAACCATTAGCTTTACGAGCCTGATGACGGTCAAGGCCTTCACGATCGACTTTGATATTCTCAATCATTTTTTGTAGACTACTAAACCGTTCAGTAGGATGAGTGTAAAACTGGTCAGTATCATCATCCTTGGTCTGCTGTTCAAATGCCCAGATCATTTCCTGCATAACCCAATCCCAGCGCTTGAAATGATTGCTATCAACATCATATTCATTTTCGCCCGCTGTGCTATTAACGCTCTTTAGCTCATCAGGCACATCACTATCATCAACTTGTGGAGAGCCGTGTTTAGTTGCGTTAAGCTGTTTAAGCATTGGCGTTATGATGTAGGCTAGGGTATGATCCATTGACCAAGTATCCCACTTATCGATGCGTACATAAATATGTCTACTACGACGCTTATCAATCCAGTTGCACAATTTATAGAACCAAGTTTCGTGATCTTCACCACCAAAACCGTGTGCAAAGAAGTCGCCTAGTTTTTGTGCGCGATTGGCCCACACACAGTCATCAGTATCCTTTTGCCAGAAGATGAGTGTATCTGCTAGCTGATAGGGGCCAAACCAACTTTTGTAAGGGCCAATAATTACTTTCATGCTTGTTCTCTGTTTAAGTCCATATATTGATTGTTAACTTTACTATATACACTGCCCATACCTGTAGGGCACGGACTATTGTAGCATACATAGCCCATGATTGTGTCTAGTTGTATGCCGCACTTAGTACAGCGATTTGTGTTATTCTTAACAGGCTGTACTGGAACGATTGGTTGTGTTCTTAGTGTGTTTCTAATTTCCAAGATGGCCTCCTCTAACATCCTAAGCCTGTGCTGAATATCTTGTAATTGATGATCTTGTGTGCTAGGCGTACCTGCCCATATTGGGCTAGTATTATTGGACAGCATCACTATTATTCTTATACCAATCTTCACGAATTAAGTTCATCTGAGCTTTTGCACCCTGATGAAATGCTTGTTCTAACCAATAACGCATAGTATCATTATTGAAATTACTATTAGCATCAAAAAATTCTTCTAAAAATCTATTACGATTACGTTTACTGCCTGGCCCTGGAAAGGGTTCATCAAAATACCACTTAATAAATTCTCTTTGAATAGGAATATTCACTACCAATTCTCCACATCTGTTATATCTACCCTAGCGTCTTGACGGTTACCAAATATACTAAACTTAACTGTTATAATTGGACCGATTCCAGCACTAGTTTCTTCTAGTTCAAAATTATCAATGTCTGAAAAATGACTACAAATTTCGGACAATTGTTCAATTTGTTTTCGTGTTAGCTTCATGTTATCTCCGCATTGCTGAAATATCTTTGGCTTCTTGTGGGCTAAAGATTGGTACAGCATTGGACTTGTGTAGTGTGCCAATACCAATGATATTGCCACCAGTATACATAATCGTCTCACGGCGAGCACCTACTCCTACGCCGCTATCGCGACTAGGAATATGCGTGGTATCACGACCCTGCGGAATCTTTGGCAAGTTCAGTTTGGCTTGGCTACGAAACTTTCGCATTTTGTATTCCAATTAAATAAAGATATATTATACTTGATTTATAGATTGCCGTCAAGATTATTTTTACGCAACTCTTGTTTAAGAGCTTTACCTAGGAAGTCAATGGCTGCCTGATAATTTTGTACTTGTAGTCGCTGACCAGGCAACCATTCTGGCTTAAGAGTTAACGCTAACTCTTCATCTTCTGTTACTAGGATACTTTTTGTACTACCATCTGGCCAATGAAGTCTAGCCTGCCTTATAGTAACACATTCCGGACCCTCAACCGTACCAACTGCTACTTTCTCGACAAAATCAGTGGTAATAGGTCGCTTAATAGCCACCTTACATCCACCAGTTTTCTCAATATGATCAAGCATCCACATTGGCAAGTCAATAACAGTAATAGGCTCAAAATCGGTAGTATATAGCACAACATTCATGTGTCCACCCTAGTATAATTTAATACATTACCATAACCAAATTGCTGTTCACCAATTAATTTAGCTTCAAAATCATTGTTAGCCCAGACATACGTATCTACAGTTTGATATTCATTGATGCGTATCCACAACTTATATTTATGCATACTATTCCTCAGGAAAAAATGCTGCAATTGTAACTGGTGCTACGTGTCTAAGTTCAGCAAGGGCGCACTGAGCAACTTGGCGATGTTCACGTTGAGTACTAGGATCTAATCGCTGTTTTAAGTAAAATATCCAACTGCGTAGGGTACCGTTCATGTACATACGACTAGGTGTTAAACCTTCTGGTAATAGGGCACGTGCTTGTTCCTTAGCAATACCTTGGCTAATGGCCCACTCATAGTGACGCTGAGCTTCTTCAACAAAACTTTTAAGTCTATACTCCCATTGCGCACCTAGTACACGATCACTGTCCTTGGTATAATCTAGTGGTATACTATTTTGCCTATTACGCTTGTCTTGCATCCTAGGTTCGCGAGTTATGTCTAGCTGACCCAGCGCTTCAACCGTTTGATAGCGTTGCGAAAACTCCTGAAAACTAAACGACCTATGGCGTAGTATTTGACGAGCAATATCACGTGTTGTATTAATTTCCATACAAACATTAGCCATTTCAAATGGACTAACATGACCTTCCTTTATCATGTATTCTAGGAGCTTTTTAAACTCACCATTCATTTGATTTTGGGGATTGCTTACACGAGCAATTTGTGCTATATTTTTGTCTATATCGGGTGTTGACCACCAAATGTGTGCTGTATTCATTTTAGTTAAAATAATTGTTAATCTTAGTATTATATCAGAAATGCAAAAGGGTAGCAACTCTATTTTTAGAATTGCTACCCCCAAACTACAAGTAAAAGATATGTTTGCCTATGGTAGTAATATACTGTTTAGTATTTCTCCATGTTGGTTTAACGTAATTAGCATGAAAATATAATGCTTCAAAATTTTCTAAGAATAGTTTACCTTGTAATATACCCTTAGCTATATGTTGAGCTTCCTCCCACTGATAGTGATCTTTGACATGATTTTTATGACTATTAGTCCAACTGAACTGATCTTTTTGGTAAACTACACCGCAAATAGTTTTATTAAACTCCGATTGATGGATTACGCGGTTTAGGGTTACTTGTGCTACAGCTATCTTTCCTTTTTGTGATTCTCCACGAGCTTCAAAGTAAATATTTTTAGCTAAACATTCTACATCTTTTTTAGTGTGTTTTAATTTATATTGCTTGTTAATTGGTTGTAGGGGCGCACTTGACGCCGTAGGGAAAGACAAACTAAGCACCAGTAACACGGCAAGTGTTAAGCTGGCAAAATTCATTTGTGGTTCCTTGGCCCTTATTTAGTTGCGATATTTCTATTATAGCACTTGGGCAAAAACTTTTCAAGTGAGAATATAACGAGGCCGGCGCCAAACTGCAAAAAATTATACTTGAAAATAGTTGCCGGGGCTGCTATAATATATGAAATGGAGGATATTTATGTCTAAAATTGTTAACTACACGGCGGAACTAGAACAGTTAATATCAAAAACACTATTACCTGTATATGAGGACTATTGTCGTAGATACCCTTTTAGTCCACTGGCAAAGGGTCCAATCAATGACGACATAATCCGTGAAATCAAGCCAGCAAGAGATACTTGTGCTTTGCTCAAACCTCGAAAAAATCTATCTTGAAAAATTTTGTGATTAGGGTTATAATATTAATTCTGACCCTAAAATAAGGAAAATTGGATGAAGAAAACACTATTAGCCCTAGCTGTTAGTCTAGGATTTGCCGCCTCTGCACAGGCTAGTTGGATTAGTTATGATGTAGAAAAAGTTAAAAATGATGGTGCTGGATCAGATAGTACAGCACACTACTTACGTGGTGGATTCAAAGCTGCTGGCATGGATAATATGATTCAAGCTCGTACAGCCCAGTTTGATGGTGGTGGCATGGTACACAGCGTAGAATTTACCAGTGGTAAAGCAATTGGTATGATTACACCATTTGTTGG
>Ga0214923_10009567_pt1 | contig 10073 bp, 9 predicted proteins | sample LL1510_MetaG_FD_177993 | JGI IMG/M metagenome (GOLD analysis project Ga0214923, IMG submission 177993) | Freshwater microbial communities from Lake Lanier, Atlanta, Georgia, United States - LL-1510 | ecosystem: Environmental > Aquatic > Freshwater > Lake | place: USA: Georgia | collected 2015-10-15
AACCGTTAGGTTAGGGGCAGCCCGTAAGGGCGAGCCGAGTAAGGTGCGAGCGAGTCAATAGGGACTCATACAGCCGTCGTCGCAATTCATCACCTTCGTTGACTCGCTTGGCGAAGCTCGTCTCGCCCTTTGAAGGGCTGCCTTAAAAAAAGAGAGAGCCTGCAAACTCTGGGCAGTCTCCACCGCGGTCTCTTGGACCGCCGGTGGTGTCTAGATCAAGATTTGCGGTGCCTTGCGACGAATCAGTATGAAATATTCGGGCTAGGGCCTCTTGTTTCTTTGCGCTTTGATGAAGGGTCCCTGGGGGGAGCTATCACTCTTTTTAAAATGCCCTAGGCGATGGTGATTTCTTTGGAAAGGTAGACGTCTTGGATTGCTTGGATTAATGCGACGCCTTCTTGCATGGGGCGTTGAAAGGCTTTTCTTCCGCAGATAAGACCTGTGCCTCCGGCGCGTTTGTTGATAACGGCTGTTTTGAGGGCGTCTGCGAGATCATGTTGACCGGAGGCACCACCGCTATTAATGAGGCCAGCGCGGCCCATGTAGCAGTTGGCTACTTGGTAGCGGCACAGATCAATAGGATGGTCGGAGGTAAGCTCGGTGTAGATGCGCTCATCGAGCTTGCCGTAGCTGGAGTTGCCAGTATTTAAGGCTTTGTAGCCACCATTATTTTCCGGTAATTTCTGCTTGATGATATCTGCTTGAATGGTGACGCCAAGGTGGTTGGCCTGGCCTGTTAAGTCGGCAGAAAGGTGATAGTCCTTGTCCATGTGGAAAGCAGGGTTGCGCAAGTAGCACCAGAGTACGGTGGCCATTCCTAGTTCATGAGCGTGATAAAAGGCTTCTGCTACTTGAATGATTTCCTGGTCGGCATCTTCCGATCCAAAATAGATGGTCGCACCAACAGCTGCAGCCCCCATATCGTAGGCTTCTTGCACGGCTCCGAACATGATTTCTTGATGTTTGTTGGGGTAGGTGAGGAGTTCGTTGTGGTTGAGTTTGACAAGAAAAGGAATGTGATGAGCATACTTACGAGCGACCATGCCAAGAACCCCAAAGGTCGAGGCAACAGCATTGCATCCGGATTCGATTGCTAGGCGGACGATATTTTCAGGATCAAAGTAGAGGGGATTTTTGGCAAAGCTCGCTCCTGCAGAGTGCTCGACGCCTTGATCGACAGGAAGAATGGAAAGGTAGCCGGTCCCGCCAAGGCGGCCGTGAGCGTAGATACGCTGAAGATTGCCTAAGACACGTGGATTGCGATCCGAGTGAGAAAAAATACGATCCACAAAATCAGGGCCAGGAAGATGCAAGAGGGCTTTATCAATGGTGGTGGATTGATGGTTGAGGAGTGAGTCTGCTTCTGCTCCTAGGTGTTGTTGGATGGTAGAGATCATAATTGTGTAAGGTGGTTCAAGATGCTAGGAAGTTCATGGGTCGGTGGCGAGTAAAGAGTGATGAGTATTTGTAAATCTCTTATGCGCTATGCCTGGGAATGATGTTTTCCGATCCAGGGGATGCTCTTGCGGAGGCGCTTTCCAACAGCTTCAATAGGGTGTTGAGCTCCTTTTTTAAGAAGGGCTTGGTACTCTTTGCGCCCGGTTTGATTCTGAGTAATCCATTCTCGAGCAAATCTACCGGATCGAATATCCTGAAGCGCCTTGTTCATGCGTTTTTTTACAGAGGCATCGATGATTTGGGGCCCCCGCGTAAGATCACCATATTTGGCTGTGTCAGAAATAGCAGAGCGCATGCCGTTAATGCCCGACTCGTGGATGAGATCAACTGTGAGTTTTAATTCATGGAGGACTTCAAAATAGGCCATCTCCGGCTGGTACCCATGTTCTACAAGGGTTTCAAAGCCAGCATGAATGAGGGCGCTAATACCACCGCAGAGAACGGTTTGTTCGCCGAAGAGATCGGTTTCTGTTTCTTCTTGGAAGGTTGTTTCAAAGACTCCGGAACGTGTGCTGCCAATGGCTTTGGCCCAGGCAAGGGCGATTTTTTTAGAATTTTTTGAAGGGTCTTGATGGATCGCAATGAGTGCTGGGATGCCTTTGCCTTCGATAAATTGACGGCGTAGTAATGTTCCAGGGCCTTTGGGAGCAACCATGATGACATTGATTTCTGGGGATGGGGTGAAGGTTTGATAATGAATCGCAAAGCCATGGCTCAGTAGGATTGTGTTTCCTGGTGAGAGATTGGGAGCGATTTCTTTTTCAAAGACTGCAGGCATGCTCAAATCTGGAAGAGCGAGAAAAATCACATTGGCTTTGTTCACGGCAGCAGCCGTGTTCATGACCTGGAATCCAAGTTTGGTAGCTCGAGCGCGGCTTTTGCTTTTAGGATACAGTCCAATGATGACATCAATGCCGCTTTCTTTAAGGTTGAGGGCTTGGGCGTGGCCTTGAGAACCAAAGCCAATGATGGCACATATTTTTCCTTGGAGATTTTTTACATCAGCATCTTTGTCTAAGTAGATTTTTGGAGGCATGGAGTGTTATGGCTGAGGGACTGCTTAGAGTAGGCGGAGTTTGGTGATGACGGGTACAATAATGTTGAGAGCATGGTCGATTTCCTCTTGGGTGGTGAAACGTCCTAAGGAAAAGCGTAGGCTCGAGGCTGCTTCTTGTGGCGTTCGTCCCATGGCAGCGAGCACGTGGGATGGGTGCTTTGATTTTGTATTGCACGCTGAGCCAGCAGAAGCGCAAAGTCCTGCTTGATCAAATAGGAGCAAGGCTTGCGCGGCCTCAATCCCTTCAAACGTAAGATTGGAGGTATTTGCCAGTCGATTGTTTTTTTCTCCATTACGGGAAACGTGAGGGATTTTTTTTATGATTTCCTCTTCCAGGTAATCACGCAGACTGCTTTCACGAGGCATTTCTGTCATGAGAAGATCTTGAGCTAAAGCTGCGGCTTTTCCAAGGGCAACACAGGAAGCGACATTTTCTGTACCTCCGCGACGGGCGTTTTCCTGTGAGCCTGGAAAGAGTGGTTGATAGCAGGCATGACGATGCACGTAGAGTGCCCCAATGCCTTTGGGGGCATAGATTTTATGACCTGAGAGGGATAGGTAATCTACCGGCAGAGTGGCTAGGTTGATAGGGATTTTGCCGACTGCTTGAACGGCATCGAGGTGAAGGCTGAGGTTTTTTCGGTGCGTGATTTCTGCGATTTTCTCGATTGGAAAAATGACCCCTGTCTCATTGTTGGCCCAGAGCAAGGAAACAAGAGCCGTTTGCGGCGTGATCGCCTCTTCGAGCATATCAAGAGAGAGTATGCCGTGAGTATCTAGGGGAAGAAAGGTTACGTCGTAGCCGCGCTCGGTGTATTGATGCGCTATGTTGAGTGTGGCGCTATGCTCGCCTGCAGAGGTCACGATGTGACGCTTGAGGGGTTGAGCACTCATGGCGCAATGAAATGCCGTGACAATGGATTCGGTAGCACCACTGGTAAAAATCACTTCTTGCGCCTTCGCTCCAAGGAGGGAGGCAAGCTCCACGCGTGCTTGCATGAGCGCATGTGCTGCGTGACGTCCAAGAGCACAGAGACTGGAAGGATTGCCAAAGTCATGTTCTAGATAAGGCAACATCGCCATACGGACCTTGGTATCTAGAGGAGTTGTCCCATTGTAGTCGAGGTAGATCATCACGAGGTTTGCACAAAAGAATGTGATGTTTTTTTGAGGCTCTCTTTTTTTTTGTCAGTGTAGGGCAAGGGATTGGGATTGCCTGTTCCGCGAGGTTGGATGGGCTCAGGCTTTCCCGGGGTATGATCATCTCGATCATTCTCTCCTTCTTCCTGGATGTGCGGATCACAGAAAAGATCCAGTGCAAGAAAAAAGGCTTTGGCATGCCGTGCAAAAAAGAAATTAAAAAGAATGATGGGGACGACAACAAACGTGATCAAATACCAAATAGGAATTTCATAGAGTGATTCTAAAATGAGATAAATAATGATCCCGAGAAGACTTCCTAGACCATAGTTAATGGCCCAGATAGACATTAAAAAATACCCTGGCTCACGTTCGTAGGGATAACCACACCGTGGACAGCCATCTAAAGGCGTAAACCAATCACGCAAGCAACGTGTCTTTAGGAATGGTATAAATATTCTCGAGATACCACAGAGAGGGCAACGCAGACGTGATGCATGCAAAAAATATAAAAGGAATTGAGTTGCGTGGTGTCGGAATGGTGAAGTCATCAGAGGCAAGGGAAAAGGGCTCTCATGGGTTATTTTATTTGATCCATTTCCCGTGAGGCATGAGTGTGGGATGCCAGGAGGGTTCATCACTGTTGCTATAATCGGTTGGGCCAATGGCCCCAATCATCGGTTGCTTAATAGCCTTGTGCCACAACTTGCTCATGCTCTCACCCGTATGACATCCCCAGCTTTTTATGAAGGCGTGAGGAGCAAAATCACTCGGATCAATTTCAGTAAGCTCGCTTTCATGCAGCCATACTTTAGATCCAGTATCGATTTGATTGCTGTAATCAAACATGAAGCAAGCACGATTGGAATGGCCAAAATATTCTAGATCGGCAATTTTAATCCTGTCGCGTGCTTGTCCGTGATTGAGGTATTCCATGAGTTGTTTGTGAGACGTAAAAAAAACGAGGTGAAGATGATATTTTGTTTTAACAGACTCAATGTCGGCAATGAGGTCTCGTTTTTCCTGGCGCATGCCGCGACGTTCATAGCTAGGACGAAAGACAAGCCAGGTAATGAGAGCCTCGGGACCATGTTCTTGACGAAGCTCTGATAGACGAATGCGTGAGGCATGGATGAAATTGGCCCACCAATGATCATGCGGAGGGTGTTTGAAGCGCTCCCATTCAATGAGCGCTGGACCGCCAGTGACAATCACATATTCTAGCCTGGATATTTCATGCTGATCTACTGCGGAAGCTGCTTGCCCATGAGGTTGCTCACAAACAAACAGTGTGAGGAGTAGAGCAAGAAGAAGGCTATTTTGTTGTATACGAAGAATCATTAATGCCAAAGGTATATCCTTTACGATAAAAGGTGTCCATTCTCTAGACTAATCTCCTTGATTATTGAGCTTAATAGGCATGAAATGTCGGGGCTCGAATTCATTGTTGCTGCTTCCATTTTATAGTCTCTCACTCATGCCTAATCAATTTGAACTTCAAGGAAATAAAAAAGCGTTTCAAATCAATATGGATCCGTTGATTTATGGAACGTTTGCAGAAATTGGAGGAGGGCAAGAGGTCGCGCGACGTTTTTTTTATGTGGGAGGAGCCGCTGGCACTGTCGCCAAAACGATTTCTGCCTACGACATGACTTTTTCCGATGAGATCTATGGTCGCTGCGGACGGTATGTGAGTCGCGAGCGCCTTGGCAGGATGCTAGATCATGAATATAATTTACTTAGCGAACGTCTAGGAGGAAACAGTGGTTCTTCAAAAACATTTTTTGCGTTTGCCAATACCGTCGCTACGCGTTCCTACAAGAGTAAAAATGAATCACACGGATGGACTGGGATTCGTTTTCAATCAACACCACTTACCGAGCCAAGTGAAATTATCCTGCATCTGCGCCTTCTTGATGATGAAAACATTGATCAACAAGAGGCCTTGGGGATTGTTGGCATTAACTTAATTTATGGAGCATTTTTTCTTCGTAAAGATCCACGAGCTTTTATTACTTCACTGCTTGATGACTTAAGTTCTTTTCGTATTGAGATTGATATGATTCGGTTTTCAGGACCAGATTTTAAGATGTTAGATAATCGTATTATGTGTCTGGAACTTGTGACTCAAGGTTTGGCTCAAGCTGTGCTCTTTAACAGTGATGGAGACGTCATTCAGGCGGCAGATAAATTTCACAACAAACCGCTGCTTGTGGAGCGTGGAAGCTTTTGTCCTGTGACCCTCTTAGCCAATGATATGCTTGATTGCGCACTTGAGCATTTTTTGAAACATGAAGGACTCAAAGATAGTAAACCAGAAATCTTAATGGAAATTACGATGTCCAATCTTCTTAGGGAAGGAGCCCTTGATCATCAAGACTTCTTGGACCGTGTTGATATGTTGAGTGCTCTTGGAAGAACCGTCTTAATTTCTAACTACGGTGAATTTTATCGCCTGATTCAATATTTAACGCGCTATACAAATCAAATCATTGGATTGCCGCTTGGGATTCCAAGTCTCTACGAACTCTTTGATGAGAAATATTACACGACGCTTGAAGGTGGTATTTTAGAGGGGCTAGGCAGGCTCTTTAAGACAGGTGTTCAGCTTTTTGTGTATCCTACCTTTGATACTCAGGGCAAGCTCCTCCATGCCTCTTCTTTTCCTATCGAGTCACACCTCGTAGAGCTCTATAAATATCTTCTAAATAATAAATTTATCGTTCCCTTGGATAGTTGCCATCCTGAGTATTTGGGGATTCAATCACTCCAGGTTGTTGCCAAAATTAAACAAGGTGATGAGACTTGGAAAACAATGGTTCCACCTGAAGTGGTTCGTTTAATCATAGATCGGAAATTATTTGGGGTGAAGTAAGTCAGCTCTTCGGGCTAAGCTTCTGTTCCTGCAGGGGATCTATTGAACTAAGATCGTAAAGTTGATCTCTTGGATAGGATCTTTCCAGGGAGAAGAGCCATCAAGATTTCGAAGAGCGCTGTTGGAATAATAATATTTTTTAAAAGTCAGATGATAGAGTCCAGATTGCTCGGGGCTAAATTTCCAGTGATAAGATATTGTTTTGGTGTGCCATCCATGATGAGCATCCCTGTGGTTATCTCTCTGCGGATGATCAAGGGGCTTTTCCAGGACTTTCAAAAAATCATTTTCTGCGCTTTGGTTAAAAGTCCATTGCTCACCATGGCAGGAGCCAGTTCCACTTGAATAGACAGTACTCTCAGTGCGGCTTCCTAGAAGAGTGACGTCCAATTCGCTATGACAAGGAATGATCATAGGATTTTCTTCACTACTTCCTTGATTATCCTCAGTGAGGACATAACCAGAAGTCGTATCATCACTAAGGGGAGTATTAAGTGATGACGCTTGAAGGGATGATATCAAGAATAGGCAGAGGGGAAGGAGAGGGATAAATTTTTTCATGGAAGTAAAGTACTCAAGAAAGGTGCTCTGTCAAAAAATACGTTCAATTTTTTTGCTTTATCTCTCCCTTGGTCAAGGGATCACTTGGCGTGAATTTTAAGGTCTTAGAGATAGATAGCGTTTTTTCAGGATGTCGCCAGGGAAGATCGAGGAGATCAAAAAAAGTCACATAGATCATAAAACCGATGAGGATGGCAGCGCATCCGCTTTGAATCCATTCAAGAAGACGATGTTGAACTTGCTTGCCTATCATCCACTCAAAACATGCGAGCAAAATATGACCTCCATCTAGTACTGGCAGTGGAAGGAGATTGAGAAGCGCAAGATTCACATTGAGGACAACACTAAACCAAAGTGCCAGCTGCCATCCCATCGGACTTTCAAAGAGCATGTAGTAAATTCTCATGATCCCAATAGGGCCACTGAGATGCTGAACGGTAATTTCAGAATGAGGTCGCATGACCGCACTCATTGTTTCCCACATGGTGGTTACGCTGTTTCGAATTTGAGTAAAGGGATTCGGGTGACTCAAGGATACAAGGCCACGTTCATCCCAGTAAATACCAAGACGAGGTTTGCTCTCGCCCTGGGGAATACGAGGCGTGACTTTGATGAGAAAAATCTTAGAGCTATCTTTTGTGATGTCCCTGCGGATCGTCAGTGAGATGGGCTTGCCGGGAGTGGTGCTGAGCGTTTCTGCTAGCAGCATGGGGCTCAAAAGCTTGATACCATTCGCAGCAACCACTAAATCTCCAGGATGAAGACCCGCCTCTGATGCAGGGCTGTTGGGGGCGACAGAGGCAATTAATGGAGTTTGTGCAGGGAGGAGCTGGATTTGACGAAGGTTTTTTCTTCCCCATCCTTGGCGCGGCTCAATCACTGGTGTTATATCAATGGTTCTTTCTATTCCATCCCTTTCTATTGCAATAGGAATGATGGGAGACTGGCTCGTCGCAACATGCCATGCAACGCTTTCACTCATGGGGCCCATTCCTTGAATGCGAGTAACTGGGTGACCGTTAACAGATACTATCTTATCTCCCGGCTGCAGTCCTGCTTTGGCTGCCGGGCCCCCAGGGAGCACATAGCCAATCACGGCTGTTTTTTCTGATTCACTGACAGGACGCCCAACGCCCCAGACAATACAGGCAAAGAGAAAAGCAAGTCCCAGGCTAAAGACGGGGCCAGCTACGGCAACAATAATCTTATCTAGCGGAGAGATAGGGGGGAGATGGGAATAATCTTGTGAGGTTTTACCTTCAATCGCTTCCATGGGTGCAAGCTGAGGTACTGACACAAAACCTCCTGCAGGAATACATCCTAGGCGATATTCAATACCATGAATTGTTTTCGACCAAAGAGGTTTGCCAAACCAGATCGCAAATTTTTCAACCACAAGTCCGCGCCATCGGGCTGCTAAAAAATGCCCTAATTCATGCACGATAATGAGCAAGTTAAAAAGCAAGATGACTTCGAGTGAAATCATGATGATAGAGAAAATATTGATGAACATAAAAAGGGCCAGTGTTAGAAAAGTAAGGTCATAATTTCACCGCAGTGAAGTCCTCGAACGTAGGATCAAAAGATAGCTCATGAATTTTCAAAAACAACCACGTAGTATTTTTGGGTACAAAGGAAAACGTCTTCTCTACTCATGCCTGATAGTTTTTTACACTCACCTCGATGATATCCCTGCCACCTAAAGAAAAAATAACTTCTCCTCCTAAGGGTCGCGAGGAAGCACCGGTCATCACACTTCTCTCGCACTTGCTGGTCAAAGCCCATGAGTTTCGCGCTAGTGATCTCCATTTAGAACCATTACCCGATAGCGTGCGTCTTCGCTTCCGGATTGATGGAGTTTTAGAGGAAATACAAGTTTTATCAAAAAAGCTCCAAGAGCCGCTTGTTAACAGGCTCAAAATCATGAGTGGCTCGATGGATATTGCAGAAAAAAGGCTACCGCAAGAAGGTCGGTTTCAATTTTCATGTGGAGCCAAAATGTTTGATATTCGTATTTCAATACTCCCTACGGTTTACGGCGAAAGTGTTGTTTTACGTTTTCTTGACCGCTCCTCTCTGTCTCTAGGGCTTCATGAATTAGGCCTGGAAAAAGAAGATCAAAATATTTTAAAAAAATTAATCGCCATGCCTCATGGACTCTTGCTTGTGACAGGAACCACAGGATCGGGCAAAACAACAACTCTCTACACCTGTCTGGAGGAACTCAAGGAAACAAACGCAAAAATCATTACGGTAGAGGATCCCATCGAATATCAACTCCCTGGCATTAATCAGGTTCAGGTACAAAAAAACATTGGGAGGACATTTGCTTCTGTGTTACGCGCCTCCCTGCGTCAAGCAACCAATACAATAATGGTTGGAGAGATTCGTGACGCAGAGACAGCGCAGATCACTATTAATGCTTCATTAACAGGACATCTGATTCTTTCCTCGTTGCATACGAACGATGCACCCAGTGCCATCATGAGGCTTGAGGATATGAAGATCCCTCATTTTTTAATCACAAGTACGCTGCATGCCATCATTGCACAGCGTTTGGTCAGGCGTCTGTGTCCTCATTGTAAAGTCCCTGCGACCTTTACCCCATATGAAGACAAGATATTTGGATTAAACGAGATCACCTCACCCATAAATACTCCGATGAAAGCATTTGGTTGTGCACAGTGCCAAGGGAAAGGCTTTCAAGGACGCTTAGGGATTTTTGAAATTCTTCTGATAAATGATTCCTTGCGTGATGCGATTCAAAAAAAACAAACCATCACCCATCTCCGTGCACACGCACGCAATCAGGGCATGAGGACATTGCGTGAAGATGGATTAAAAAAAGTTCTCGCTGGGTTAACCACAGTACAAGAGGTGCTCGCACAGACATTATTTTAAAAGTAATGGGTGAGGGATGAGAGGTTAGGGGTGAGTCTAACGCAACATCCACCCTGGCTTCCCGGTCTCCGCAGTAGATCG
>Ga0214923_10009570_pt1 | contig 10070 bp, 8 predicted proteins | sample LL1510_MetaG_FD_177993 | JGI IMG/M metagenome (GOLD analysis project Ga0214923, IMG submission 177993) | Freshwater microbial communities from Lake Lanier, Atlanta, Georgia, United States - LL-1510 | ecosystem: Environmental > Aquatic > Freshwater > Lake | place: USA: Georgia | collected 2015-10-15
GATTTACGCTTATTACCATTTACCTGAGAGCTCGAAATAAAATTAACATAAGGCTTATTCCTATCGTATTTACTGGGTTTTTGTTTAGCATTATTTTTAGTGTTTTGGTTGGATTGTCAACTTCTAATTTTGGAACTTTAGTGCGGTATAGAATGCCGGCATTGCCTTTCTACACTGCTTTTCTATTGATTACGTTTCGTCAATTATATCCTACAAAAAAAGGAAACACCGTTTTGTCGGATTCTTCCAGTTAACGTCATGAGAGCTTTATTACAAAGAGTGCTTTCTGCTTCGGTAAGTATTGATTCAACAATCAATGCTAATATTGGGTATGGTTATTTAATATTGGTTGGAGTTGCTCCGTCGGATACAATTCAGGATTGTGAGTATTTAATTCGAAAAATTTTAACGCTAAGAGTATTTAAGGATGAAGAAGGAAAGATGAATAAATCCGTGAAAGAGATTGATGGCGATATTTTAGTCGTTTCACAATTTACTTTGTTTGCAGATTTGCGAAAAGGAAATCGTCCTTCATGGCAACTGGCTGCTCCTCCTATCCAAGCAAAAGAAATGTACGACCTGTTTTTAAGTAAGATAACCCTTGAGTTAGGAAAGCCTGTGTCATCAGGTGTTTTTGGGGCAGATATGCAGATATCCTTAATCAATGATGGCCCAGTTACGATTTGGCTGGATTCACAGGATGGTTTGAAATAATTAATAAACAATTAGATAATATATGAAAGATATTAGTTTGTCAGAAGCCCAACTTGAAGTTGACAATTGGATAAAAACCATCGGCGTTCGCTATTTTTCTGAACTCACCAATATGGCTATACTTACTGAAGAAGTGGGCGAAGTAGCCAGGTTAATTGCCCGACAATACGGAGATCAATCCTTTAAAGGAAAAGAGGCAAATGCGGATCTCGGCGATGAACTTGCAGATGTACTATTTGTTTTAATCTGCCTAGCAAATCAAACCGGAACAAATCTTACAGAGGCTTTTCATAAAGGAATGGAAAAGCGAACCCTCCGAGATGCATCCCGGCACAAGAATAATCCTAAATTAGAATGATTCAGATTAATGCGTGATTTGAATTCTGCGGGTAATTTGACCTTCTTTGCCGATAACTTGTAGCTCATAGATTCCCGCTGGATGGCCTTTAAAATCTAACATGTACACTTTAGAATATTCTTCAATGTTTAATGAAGAATCATAAATCAACTTTCCAGCAACATTGTAAGCCTTAATCTGATTTACTTCAAAGTTCTCCCAAGATAAATTAACCTCTCCTGAACTTGGATTGGGATAAACTTTGAAATTAAAGTTATCCGACAAGTCTTCCCTATTAACACTTGTTATTACCACATTCTGAACCAAGGTGTCGGAACAGGTACTACTGATTGCATATAAGGTAATTGAATAAGTACCGTTGGATGCATAAGTATGAGTAGGACTCGGTCCACTAGTAATTGGGGTGCTATCCCCAAAGTTCCAAACAAATCCTGATGCTCCTGTTGAGGTATTTTGAATCGTTACAAGTCCACCCGTAATTGTAGGAATAAATCCTGCAACTGGTTGAGGGGTCACGACAACAGTTGCGGTTCCTGTAACCGTTCCATTGCACAAAGGACCAGTTATACCGAGTAAACTATATTGAGTTGTAACCCCTGGACTTACGGTAATATAGTGAGGGGTGGTAGTTACATTGGTTACGCTTGTAGGAATGGATCCGTTTGTATACAAGAAATTTAATCCGGGTAAACCAGTTAAATGTATAGCCAAAGTAACCGGAGTGCCCGCACAAATACTATCCAGACCAGAGATGGAAGCAGTTGGAGGAGGAACCTGAAAAAATTGCGCTGATCCTGTAGCTAAGCCACTTCCACACGTGCTATTGTTTATGCCAGTTAAAGTAATCGTCCCAGGGTTAGTAGCTGGATAAACGGAATAGGTATAGGTGCTAGATAGGATTCCACTGATGGTATATGGACTTCCTCCGTTTGTATAGGTAATATCCCAAGGAGGGGTTCCTGCAAGTTGAACGGTTACAGTACCTGTAGAACCAGAACAAATTTGTCCTCCTCCAGATAATACTCCTGAATTTGCGATTGCAGGGAGAATCTGTAGGGCATAGCTACCACTAGTACTTCCCGCTCCACATACTCCATCAATAATTCCAACCGGAGAATAGGTAGTATTTTGAGTTGGGGTAACGGTAATCTGATAGGTATATCCGGTAATACCATTTACAGTATTAGTATTCATTCCATCGGAATAACTTAACTGAAAAGGAGGGTTGCCAGTTAAAGTAAAACTAACGGTTGCAGTTCCTCCTGGGCAAACATTTCCACTTCCACTTGCCGTGGCAGTAGCCAGACCTGAAATTGTAACAACTGCCGATCCAGTTATACTTCCATTTCCACAAGCATTACTGATCTGAGATAAGGAATAGGTGCGAGTTTGAGAAGGGGTTACAGTTACCACATATGGACTTGACGTGAGCCCGGTAAGGGTTTGTGGCGTCACACCATCTGTCCAAGTTATACTCCATGGCTGTTGACCTGTCATCTGAATACTGAGTTGTGTATTACCACCTGGGCATATAGTGGTGCTACCACTAATACCGCCAGAAGGAAACAGACCCCCAACAGTAACACTTGCACTTCCAATAGGAGTTCCTGAAGCACAAGCATCAGATAGAGAGGATATACTATAAGTTGAGGATATTGCAGGGCTAACCGCAAATACCCAAGGATTACTAGTAATTCCCGTTAAGGATACAGGAGTAGTCCCATCGGTATAGGTTAAAGAAAAAGGGGAAACACCTGTAAAAGTAACCGAAAGATTGACTTGGCTTCCAGGACAAATAGTACCTGCACCGGAGAGCGTTGCAGTAGGATTTTGACCAATAAATACAGGCCAGGTACCCCCAAGCGTGGTTGCATTACATCCTAGTGAACTTGCTGCTGTTACAGAATAGGTACTTGAAGTTGTCGGCGTAATATTCCAACTATATGGGGTTGATGTTATTCCAGTAACTGTTGTTGGAGTAGTTCCGTCAGTCCAGGTAAAACTCCAGGTATTACTGGTACCACTTGAAAGGCTTAAAGTAGTTTGACCAGATACACATAGATAGGTGGTGCCACTAAAGGTAATTACGGGTCTTGGATTCACATTCAAAACACCGGAACCACTAAAGGTTCCTGTTCCACATCCATTGGATATTTGGGTAACAAGATAGGTAGTACTTGAGGAAGGCGACAAATTAACTACATATGGGGTACTCGTAATTCCAGTAACTGAAGTGGTATTTGTTCCATCAGAATAACTTAAGCTATAAGGACTGCCTCCAGTAAGAGAAAATGATAAGCTCCCTCCTTGACCGCTACAAAGTGTTTGATTTCCAGATACAGTAGCTGTTGGGGTATTATTAACAACAACACTCACATTTGCCATGGCATTATTACCAGTGTTTACATCTCCAACTACGGTGGCACTTGAACTAAAAACATAGGTTCCGGGATTTATCATACTATACCCCGTTGCAACAGTTACATTTTGATTGGCTCCTGCAGCAATGGTTCCACTACTTAAAATTACTGCAGGAAACACCTGAGGATTTGGACCCGTTACTGAAGAATTGACAGTTACGTTGTTTGTCGCCAAATTCAAGGGATTTCCACTTAAATTCCGGATTTGAATTACCACATTTGAAGAAGCCGGACAAGCCGGACTCGTTGGGGTAACTAAAGTAATAGATCCTACATCTAAACCTATCGGGGCTGCTTGGATGGTTAAGGTGTAATCTTCAGTTTCACCCATATCCGGGTTACCTAAAAACAAAAAATTTGTGCATGCGTCAGTGGTACTCATCACGTTTGTACCAGTTGTTCTTACCCGCATTCTTACAGTGGCAACAGAACTGCCAATGGGAATGGTTATGTTTCCCGTAAAACTAGTGGCAGCAGTTGAACCTGAATTATATAAATCTTCACCTGAATCAAATTGCCCATTATTATTAACATCTACCCAAATGGCTGCATAAAATGTCAATGGGGAATTACTTAAAAGGGTAAAGGGATAGGTTTGACCTTGTACCACTACCCGCGCTGGCGTACTAAAATATGTTCCACCGGTAACGATGTTATCACAACCCCCACCGTTAGTAGTAGTTACCCCTGCCAATGCAAATGAGGATATATCAACTGCAAAGCTATTACAATCCGTATTGGGCAAAGTGCCAATCAAACATTGGCCGGATAGGGATTTAGAAATTCCTAAAAGTAATGTTACGGATAAGAGTAGCGCTTTTGCTTGAAAAAGTAAATTTGTATTCATAATAAAAATTTTGACCTCATGCAAAATATTTAACCGCATGAGTGCTTTATACCCGTAAATTATATAAAATTGAGGTAAAAGAAATGGATTTTTCAAAAATTTCTGGAGTTTCTAAAGATTCAGATAATAAGGATGTTTTTGCTGTATATTTGAAATAGGTTAATTAACAGTATGCGAGCTCTAGTTTTTCTCCTTTCCTTCCTATTAGTTTTTCATTCCATTCCGGTTAACGCTTGGGGATTTTGGGCTCATAAACGTCTTAATCGAATGGCAATTTTTACGTTGCCTCCTGAAATGATGCGCTTTTATAAAACCAATATTGAATATATAACCGAACATGCTGTTGATCCAGATAGCAGACGATATATGGTTGAAGGGGAAGCTGAAAATCATTACATTGATGTAGATCATTATGATGTTTTACCTTTTCCTAATATTCCCCGCAAATGGAAAGACGCAGTTGCAAAATATTCCAATGACACTTTGCATGCTTATGGAATAGTTCCTTGGCACTTACAAGTAATGCTGCAACGTCTAACAGATGCTTTTAGAAGTAAAGACCCTAAACGTATATTAAAAATCTCAGCTGACTTTGGACATTATGTAGGAGATAGTAATGTGCCATTACACACAACAGAAAACTATAATGGACAAATGAGCGGACAAAAAGGAATTCATGGATTCTGGGAAAGTCGTTTGCCTGAATTATATGGAGAGACGTATAATTTTTTTGTTGGAAAGGCTTTCTACATGGACGATCCTTTAGCCGAAGCCTGGCAAACTGTTATAGAATCGCACACAGCTTTAGATTCTGTATTTAGTTTTGAAAAAGAACTCACGAAGCAGTTTGGAGAGGACAGAAAATACGGTTTCGAAAATCGCAACAATGTTCTTACAAAGGTTTATTCCAGAGATTTTTCTCAAGCCTATCACAACAAATTAAATGGTATGGTGGAAAGACGCATGAGAACAACCATACGCAGAATTGGATCTTATTGGTTTACGGCTTGGGTAAATGCAGGTCAACCCAATTTGGATGAATTATTAAAAGACAAATCAGCTAATCAGGATTCTTCAGAAATAGTAGACCCTGATAAACGACTTCCTATCATTGACCGGGAAGCAATGATGCATCCCGCTAGAACGGATGATTGGTATTTTTGCTGCATGGATCATTCCCATGCACATGGGAATAAAGGGGAATTTGAAGTTGACAAAACAAAATTTATCTCCTCTTCTATCTACCTTGAAACGGGTTATTTTATTGCATACAAAGTATGGATTTCATGGATGGGATAACCATCTATAGAATCTCAATATTCTTATCATCCCCCTTTAAGAGCAAACTTAATTAATTGCTCTACAGAGATATCTTCCCCTTCTCTTTTCAAGATTGTATCCAAGGTTTTTTCCATAGTGGCTTTAGGAAAGCCTAGGTTTACTAATGCTCTCAAGGCTTCGTCGCGTTTGGTTAAACCTGCAAAGGCTATACTTGTACTACTATTTTCTTCTGAGAATTTTCCTCCGGAAAGTTGATCTAATTTGACTTTATCTTTTAATTCTAAAATTAACCTACCCGCAGTTTTTCCTCCAATTCCTTTAATGCTTTGTAATAATTTTTCATTTGCAGTAACAATAGCATGTGCTACTTCATCCGGGCTTAAAGAAGATAGTACCATTAATGCGGTATTTCCTCCGATACCGGAAACACTAATTAAGTGTTCAAATAATTTACGCTCCCGTATTTCAGAGAATCCATATAAAATATGAGCATCTTCACGAACTTGTAAATGGGTATGAAGTTTTACGGTTTTTAATTCCCTTATGGCTCCATAAGTATAAAGTGAAATCTTTACCAAGTATCCCACGCCATTACAATTAATGATTACATAGGTTGGATCCTGTTCTGCTATAACACCTTCTAAAAATGCAATCATAACAAATTATATAGTATGTTTATTTGTTTTCTGCTTGGCTGAATTGTGCATCCATTACCGCAATAGCCACCATATTTATGATTTCACGAACACTACTTCCTAATTGCAAAATATGAACAGGTTTTTTCATCCCCAGCAGTATAGGTCCGATAGCTTCTGTTCCTGCCAATTCCATCATTAATTTATAGGAAATATTTCCAGCCATAAGATTCGGAAATATTAAAGTATTGGCACCTTCGTTTCGTAATTGACTAAACGGATAATTTTCTTCCACTAGGTCAGGTCGTAAGGCTATATTGGCTTGAATATCCCCATCAATCGCTAGAGTTGGAAAACGATCCTGAAGAAGTTTCGTTGCTTTAATAATTACCTCGGTTTCAGTATCATAATTACTTCCAAAATTTGAATAGGATAACATTGCAACCCGAGGTTCAATATTAAAATGTTTAACGGAATCAATAGTTAAAGCTGCAATTTCAACAAGCTCTTCTACCCCAGGACTTTTATTAATGGTGGTGTCAGCAAAAAAATAGGGTCCTTTTTTGGTCTGAATAATATACATCCCTGCCACGATATGAGACTTCTTTCCAATTACTTCTAACGCAGGCCGTATCGTAGTAGGGTAGGTTTTGGTTAATCCTGAGATTAAAGCATCTGCTTCTCCAATTTCAACCATAACCGCTCCAAAGTAATTACGATCCCGCATCCGTTTATTGGCCTCATGAAGCGTAATTCCTTTTCTTTTTCTTTTTTCAAATAAGATTTGACTGTAACGTTGTTTAGTTTCTTCTAATTCGGGTTCCAGAATATCAATAATTTCAGCACTCCCGATTTCTAGATGATGTTCTTCAATTAAGCTTTCAATTTTTTTGCGATTCCCTAATAATATAGGATTCGCTATTTTTTCTGCAACTACAATTTCAACGGCTTTAAGGATTTTATAGGTATCCGCCTCCGCAAATACAACTCTTTTTGGGTCTTTTTTAGCTTTATTGGTAACTGACCGCAATACACCTTCATTCATTCCCAGTCGAACTCTTAACTGTTCCTGATAAAGATGTAAATCTGGAATGGTTTTTTGCGCTACTCCAGAATCCATAGCTGCTTTTGCAACCGCAGTAGACACTACATAAATAAGTCTTGGATCTAAAGGTTTAGGGATAAGATACTCTCTGCCGAAACTTAAATTTTTTTGAGCATAAGCAAGATTAACAACTTCCGGAACACTTTCTCTCGCAAGGGAAGCCAAAGCATGTACCGCCGCAATTTTCATTTCTTCATTGATAGTAGTTGCTCTTACATCCAATGCTCCTCGAAAAATATAAGGGAATCCTAACACATTATTTACCTGATTAGGAAAATCTGATCGCCCTGTTGCAACAATAGCATCTGGACGAGCTTCTGCGGCTATATCGTAAGGGATTTCAGGATTCGGGTTAGCCATCGCAAAAACAATAGGGTCATTTGCCATTGACCTTACCATATCTGCATTCATAATGTTGCCTGCTGAAAGTCCAACAAAAACATCTGCGCCAACCAATGCATCTTTTAAAGTTTTTAATTCGGTTCGGGTGGTGGCAAAATATTTTCTAGTCTCATCTAAATCATCCCTATCTACCGTAAGCACCCCATTAATATCCAGCATCACTACATTTTCTAATTTTGCCCCTAAGGATAAATATAAACGCGTGCAAGATATCGCAGCTGCTCCTGCACCACTAATCACTATCTTAACCTCTTCAATTTTTTTGTCAGCTAAGATGAGGGCATTTATCAATGCTGCACTCGAAATTATAGCAGTACCATGCTGATCATCATGCATCACCGGGATTTTCATTTCTTCCCGAAGCCTCCGTTCAATTTCAAAACATTCTGGTGCTTTTATGTCTTCCAGATTAATCCCTCCAAACGTGGGTTCTAATGACTTTGCAATCATAACAAACTCATCTGGAGTAGTGGCATTGATCTCTAAATCGAAAACATTAATGTCTGCAAATTTTTTAAACAAAACCCCTTTCCCTTCCATTACCGGTTTTGATGCTTCGGGCCCAATATTACCCAATCCTAAAACCGCAGTTCCATTGGTTAAAACCGCAACCAGATTTCCTTTAATAGTGTAGTCAAAAACTTTAGAAGGATCTGCCGCAATTTCAAGACAGGGTTCAGCAACCCCTGGAGAATAAGCTAATGACAGGTCTCGTTGTGTTGAAACTGCCTTAGTAGATACTACTTCAATTTTTCCGCTTGGGAATTTACTATGATATAATAATGCGTCTTCTTTTTTAATGGGCACACTTCCGTATGCCTTTTGTAATTGTTGTATGTTCTTTTCCAAGGGTAAGATTATCTATTTAGTAATAAGCCAATATCGTAATGCTAATCCGGCAAAGATAAGCAGATGAATTACCAACCCTACCTTTGCAGGGTAGAATTTTTTAACAAAAACAAACCAAAATTGATAGGTTAATAATATCAAAAACAGAATACCATAAATCACAAATACCCATTCCCAATTTAAATATACTCCAGTAGCCAATAACATCATCGGGATCCCTATTCCTAATCCCCAAAATAAAACACTAAGTTTTTCAGTTAACTTACTCCCGTATCGGAAGGCTGTTAAAATAAAAAATCCATATAAAAAAAGTAGAATTGACATATTACCGTTTCGTCAAAAAGGAGTTTATCGTTCAATGGTAATTTCTCCACATAAGTTCTTTAAAAGAAAGTTTTTTCTTTCTGAATACTCTGTGGTTTTTGCACATATATACATGAGCTTGGTAGTTGCAGCTTCAAAGGTCATATCTCCTCCACTAATCACCCCAATTTCTTGTAAAGTTTTGCTGGTTGCATATTTCCCAGGTTCAATTTGCCCTTCCTCGCATTGGGTAATATTTAACACAAGAATTCCATTTTGGATAGCTTTGGATAATTCATCAAACAACCAGGTTCGGATAGGCAAATTACCAGCTCCAAATGATTCAAGGATTACTCCTTGCAAACCTGGAATAGTTAATACTTGATGAATATATTCTTGCCGAATTCCAGGAAAAAATTTAAGAACCGCAATCTGGGTATTCATTTCGTAAAATGGATTGAATTCAGAAGCTGAGGATACAGGTAAAAAAGTATCCTTAAACCAATTGATTCTTGTACCAGCTTCAGCAAGCACTGGAAAATTGGTTGATTCAAACGCATCGAATTGCTGTACACTTTTTTTATGTGCCCGATTACCGCGGATTAATCTATAATCAAAGTATATACAAACCTCTTGTAATGGCCACGGACAAGTAGAGGCAATCTCAATCGCAGTCACGAGATTTTCTCTCGCATCATTCCTGATCTCCCCAATTGGTAATTGTGATCCAGTAAGAATTACAGGTTTTTTTATTCCGCTTAATAAAAATGATAAGGCAGAAGCTGTAAATGCCATTGTGTCGGTACCATGCAAAATGACAAAACTATCGTATTGGGTATATCTGTTCGATATGATTTGGGCTAGTTCAATCCAATTTTGAGGATCTAAATCAGATGAGTCTAAGGGTGGGCCAGGAGAATACCAATCAATTTCACAACTAAATCGAGATAGCTCTGGCAGTTGTTCTCTGATTACATTAAAATTAAATGGAATCCAATAGGCTTGTCCCGGTGGCTGAATCATGCCAATCGTACCTCCGGTGTATACCAGCAGCAAGCGGTGAGCCGCCATGCAGTTAACGCTTCAAAAAATGGTAAGTAAAGCCAACATTCAACCCGTAAACAAAGGTTCGGGTAATAGGCCTTTTATTTGGGTA
>Ga0214923_10009571_pt1 | contig 10070 bp, 4 predicted proteins | sample LL1510_MetaG_FD_177993 | JGI IMG/M metagenome (GOLD analysis project Ga0214923, IMG submission 177993) | Freshwater microbial communities from Lake Lanier, Atlanta, Georgia, United States - LL-1510 | ecosystem: Environmental > Aquatic > Freshwater > Lake | place: USA: Georgia | collected 2015-10-15
CCGCAGCCTGTGGGGTAAGGGCGACGCTGAGGTCTCCAAGCGCTACCTGCTCGCGCTGGACGACTCAGACTTGAACGACTCGAACGTTGCAAGCCGCTTTGTCGAGATCAAGAAGTCGCTCCAAGACGCGATGCAAACCGACATCGCGAACAGTGGGACTTCCCATGCTGAGTCGCTCGATCAAGAGACGGATGGTTTAGCCAGCCTCTGTGCGAAATGGATCTTGTCGGCATCGCTTTCCGAGGTGCACCCGTGTGGGCTTACGGATGCCGAACTCGCCGAGTACTTGCTGGCTCCGGGTCGGTCGATCCTGGGCTTGCAAGACACGCTTAAGAAGCTATACGACACCTGCTGGTATATCGAGCAGACCAAGTCCGGCCGCTATTTGTTCAATCGGCACAAGAACCTGAATGCTCAGGTCAACAGCTACACCCGGGTCTGCACCAACGAGGACCGTGACGCCAAGATCGAGTCCAAGCTTGCCGAAATGTTCGAGCCCAAGGACAAACGGTGCTATCAGAAGCTGTCAGTGCTGCCTGCGCTGGACCAACTCCAACTCGAACGTGAGAAGACAACGCTGGTGATCCTCAAGCCAGACACCGACTTTCAAAAGTTCTTTGCAGGCGAGAAGTACAAAAATCGCGTTGCCTTCCTAACTGCAGTCGATCAGACCGGAATCTTCAACGTCAACAAGAAGGCGCAGCGTCTGTGGGCAATCAGCCAGGTGGTCAAGGACCTGACGCCTGACGATTCCCAGTTTAAGAAGGCGAAGGACACGGAGTCCGACTACCAGACCGAACTGTTCCTGGCGATCAAGGCCGTCTTCAGCAAGTTCCACTATCCGCTGGTTGACGAAGAGGGCGAGACGGCGCTGATTGGCGCACCCTTGCTCGATGGCTATGTCGATCAAAAGTCCGGTCACCACGTGAAGTACCGCAATGAGGAAGCTTCCAAAGGCGAGTTCGTGGTCGAGGCGACGTTGCGCGAAGCGAACAAGTACCAGGTGTTCAACCCGGGAGCGGGAGACGACAAGCTGAAGGTGTATCAACCTCTGCGCAATCGCATCGAATCTTTCCTGTTCCCGCCCACCGGCAGAACCACGTGGGAGCAGATCAAGGACGGCGCGGCCAGCCGCGGGCACATGCTGTGGACCGAGCCCGGAACGCTGGAGCGTATGCGCGAGGCGCTGATCACGGCCGGCGCTTGGCGCGAGGATGCTGGTCAGATCCAGAAGTCACCGTTTGACGAGATCACCGGCGTCAGCATCGAGTACGCCCGCGACAAAGATTCTGGAGTCATCACCACCACCGACATCAAGCTGGTGCACGCAGACAGGCTCTTCGTGCGCGAGGACGCCGCCGAATACCGTGTTCATCCAACCGATCAGCCTTTGGTGACAGGCGCCATGTTGATTGAGTTCAAGGCGGTGGACTCCAGCGGAAAGAACAAGGAAGGCAAGCCGTACCGGATCGAGAACACCATCGATCTGGCCCATGATTTCGTGCCGTCCCCCAACTCCGGGTACCAGTTCATCAAGATCAAACTGGTGCCGCCCGAGAGCAAGCTGCTCTATTCGTTGGATGGTTCAAACCCCGCAAACAATGGCAAGCCCTACGCAAAGCCGGGCATCGAGGCGCCGGAAGGCAGCACGGTTCGCGTGCATGTGCAAAAGGGCAGCGTCGTGCGTGACATCACCATCACGGTCCCGAAGCCAGTGGGCGGGACTGGTGGCGGGGGTGGCGGTCCTGCCATCAACCCGGACTCGCCGGCCGCAGTGAATGGGGCCGCGTTCTCCCATCTGGTGAGCCGCTCTGTAACCTATCGGTTGCTCAACAGCTTGCCGGCGGACGCGCGCCTGCAGATGGTGCAGGTGAAGTCCACGGTCGCATCTAGCGACACCACGGTCACCCTGACGTGGGACAGCAAGACTCAACTAGCACCTAAGTGTGTGATGGAGGCTTTCGAGTTTCTTGACAAGCAAGTGGAGGGCGGAGAATGGTCACTCCGATTCAAATACCTCCACTTCGCGACTGGCAAGTCGCTACTGCAATGGCAGGTCGACACCAGCAGCAAAATCGATCTGGCACAGGTGACCCAATGACATCCCCAACAGACGCACCGATGGTCAACGAGTTCGGGGTCGTGGCCGAGCATGGGGATAGTTTTGAGTTCCACATCGATGGTGCCGCAGGCGAGAGCTGTCGGCTGGTGGCGGTCATTCAGACCGAGCGGGGCCCGCGGCGAACCGATCTGGCCGAGATTGAAGGGGCCACTTGGCGCACGATTAGCGCGCGGGTCGTTCGCGAGCTTGCCCAGAACATGGGTGAAGCTGAAGTCCTTGGTAAGAAGGCGCCAGCTCTGAAGTCAGGCGCAAATCGCTTGAGCCCCCTTGTCGGCCGCGAGCTTGCGCTGCTGCTTTGGGCCATTCAAGAAGAGGGAGCCAGCGAGCAGTTAGAGGCCCTGCTCCATGGTTGGAGAGAGCTGGCTCGGGAAGAACGGTGGTGGCTTTACGCCAAGGCCGCTGCACCTGGGCAGCGAGCGGGCGCGGGGTGGCGGCGAGGGCTGTTTCATGCGTTGTCAGAACTGCCTGAGTCACGATCTGCGGCGGCCCCCCCAGAAAAAAAAAGTCCAGCGGCGAAGACTTCCACTCAGTCCTCGACGCGCCGCCGCCCCCGGTCACAGCCAAACCCAGTCTTGCCGTCCGTGAGGCTGGAGCCAACACCGAAGCCACAGCACCCTCAATCCCCGGTTCGTCCCGTCGCAAGAAGAAAAAAGGCGACAGCGGCAGCGACCCTCAAATAGATCTCTTCTAAATGATCACGGCCCAAGCTACCAAGGCCTTCATCGAAGTTCAATTCCCGATCGGGCCGCTTTCGCTTGAGAGCTACATCGAGCGAGATGCCAAGGGTGCAAAGGCGCTTTCATCCCTGGGCAAATGGTGGGGTTCGAAGCCTCTGGTCCTGACACGAGCCATCATCCTGGGTTCGGTCTTCCCTGCTGCCGAGGACCCGGATCGCTGGCCCGACGACCTTGCCATCTTCCTGCGCTGCATGACATTTGACAGCGCCGGAATGTGGAAGCGGAAGACCGAAGCGCTCCCGGCAAAGCTGTGTTTTTCGATGGCGACAGCAGCTGAGAGGGCTGAACTCTTTCAGGACTCCGAGCGCTGGGCCCGAGGCGTAGATCGCGAGACGAAGTCAGCGCTTGAGAAGCGCGTCTTCTACACGCTGGACTACGTGAAGCAGCGGGAGTACTGCTGCCGAATCGAGCAGATTGACGGCCCACCTGAAGAGTCGTGGGCTGAGATCAACACGTACCTTGGCACATCGGCTGCGACGCTGCCCGAGCTCATCAAACAGCTATCTATCCGGCGCTATGGGAAACCGCTCAAGGTCGGCGACGCGTTCTCTGGCATGGGGTCCATTCCCTTCGAAGCCGCCGAGATGGGCTGCGATGTCTATGCCTCCGACCTGAACCCAGTAGCTTGTCTGCTGACTTGGGGCGCGCTCAACCTGGTGGGCGGTACAGATGAGTTTCGTTCGACTGTGCATGCCGAACAGAAGCGAATCTATGACGAACTGGATGCCTGGATCCTCAAGAATGGTTTTGAGACTAGTGAGGAGGGTTGGCGTGCAGAGGCCTACCTTTACTGCATCGAAATGACCGTGCCGGAATGGGACGGTTGGAAGATCCCAGTTTGTCCTAGTTGGGTGGTCGCGCCTAAGACGGAAACTTGGGTGGAATTGGTGCCCATCGAGTCCGAAAAGCGTTTCGGCTTCAAAGTGCGGAACGGCGGAAAGGGCTACGCCGAGGCCGATAGCGGAACAAAACTTGAGGCTGATGTTGTTTGTCCCCCGGCCTTGTGGGAGATCTTCAAGCGCAATGGCGTGCATCATCAGATGCAGCGTTCTGTGCCCTACAACCAACTGATTGCAAACGCCGGAGGGCTACGGCGCTGGGAGAACGGTGACGTGGTTCCCCGCCCCGGCGACATTCTGCAGGAACGACTATTTTGTATCCGTTGGCGTAAGCCTGAATGGACCGACGAGCGTGAGCGTGTTCGTCGCGGTGACATGGTCTATCGTGAGCCTCGTGCGCATGACCTCGATATTGAGCAGCGGCTGTTAGACGAGCTCGCCAATGTCTTTGATGAGTGGCAGGCAGCTGGCTGGATTCCAAGTTGGCGAATTGAGCCAGGCGAGAAGACTGATGAACCAATTCGCACCAAGGGATGGACCCATTGGCATCACTTGTTTACTCCTCGTCAGCTAGTGGTAGCCGGAGAGTATTCACGACGAATTGGCGAGTGCTCGAACAATATTCGCGCTGCACTAGCGTTGAACCTTGGACGTTTGACGGACACCAATGCGCGGCTTTGCCGATGGCTGGGCAGTCAGGGGGGAGGGATCGGCGGTACCAAGACCGTCTTCTATAACCAGGCGCTCAACCCGTTCCCTAATTATGCAGGTCGTGGGCTCACTGGTCTGGAAGCACAGTTGCAGACCGAGCACGGTCGGTATCCCGCTCCGGGGAGCAAGGAGACTGGTCTCACCGATGCGCGCGCAGTTAAGAGCGTCTGCCATTTATGGGTTACTGATCCGCCATATGCGGATGCAGTCAACTATGAGGAGCTCTCGGAATATTTCCTCGCTTGGTATGTTCCGCACCTGAAGGCGGCCTTCCCTGACTGGTATGCGGATTCGATGCGAAATCGAGCCGTCAAAGGTGACGACTCTCCGTTTCGAGTGGCAATGGCTGAGTGCTATCGCAATCTTGCCAACCATATGCCCGACGATGGCATGCAGATTCTGATGTTCACCCACAAGTCCACCGATGTGTGGGAGGACTTGGCGCTCATCATGTGGTCGGCCGGCCTGCAGGTGAAGCAGGTCTGGAGCGTGGCCACCGAAACAGCGGGCGTTGGCGTACGGTCGGGGAATTTCGTTCAAGCAACCTACAACATGGTGCTTCGCAAGCGCACTGGCGACAAGGTCGGGTTTGTCGATTTCATCACCCCGCAGGTGAACAAGCGGGTCAAGGAAGTCATCACCAGGATGCGGGAGAGCCAGATCGAGGCTGGTCTGGCGCGATGCGGCTATACCGACACCGATTACCTGTTGGCTGCCCAGGCGGCTGCCGCTGAAGTTGTCACGGGATACGCGACGATTGACGGCGTGGATCTCGATGCCGAGTTGCGCACACCAAACAACCAGCGTGGGCGTTCTGCATTGCGAACGCTGATGGAGAATGCCAAGCGTACGGCTACCGATTTTCTGTTGCCACCTGCCATGGACCGTGCCATCCGCAAGGTGGGCGCAGGCGATGCGTACCAATTTTGGCGGCAGTTCTGTCCTGAGGAGAAGTTCCTTCTCAAAGGCCTGGAAGGTGAAGCTCAGGGTGTTTTCAAGCTGGGCGCGTTTCAGGACTTGGGCCGCGCATATGGCTTGGTTGACTACGAAGGGCTGCTTGGTCCGACGCGCGCCAATGACACCCGAACATCGCTTCCGGAGGAACTGCCGCGCCCGGATGCTTTGCGCTTCGTCGAGGTGCCATCCTCCGACAGACTAATCTGGAAGCATTCATCCACTCGCCACATCTACCACGCGCTGAAACTGCTGCAGGGTGGCGCAGAAGTGGAAAGGGCGGTGAAACACTTGGTAGACAGCACAGACTTCTGGAACCTGCGTACGACGCGACTGGCTGCCATCATGAACTACCTCCAAGAAACAACGGCTCATCTGCCGCACTGGGCTGCATACCAGGATGCACTGACGCAGTTGGCCATTGGTGTGGAACACCATCGTGGCTAGCCTGGTGAGTAGCTGATGCTCACCCGCCACAGCTCTCGGCGAGCCAGCCTCTATGAGTCCTTTCTCAAGCCGCGCCTAGCGGGTGCAAACCGATACGACCGGATTGCGGGCTACTTTCAAAGCAGCTTGCTGGAACTTGCCAACGAATCGTTGACGACGATTCCGCGCATTCGCATCGTCTGCAATACCGAGGTCAGCGCGGAGGATGTGAAGACCGTGCGCATGGCCACAGGCGCCCGGCGCAAGGAGCTCGAAGAGGGGTTGCTGCGCATGGCATGGAACGCCGGCCACTTCCCCCACTTGGTTGAGGTGCACGGGACGCCCGCCCAGCAACGGCTGCAGGTGCTACACGAATTGCTGATGGCTTCTGGTAAAGACGACCGTCTTTTCGAGATCCGTTTGGTGCCGGACTCCGAGTTCGGATTTGTTCACGGGAAAGGCGGCGTCATCGAGGGGGACTGGGGCAAGACATCGTTCATTGGGAGCGCCAACGACAGTGCTCGCGCATGGACCAAGAACTACGAGTTGGTCTGGGAGGATGACAGCACCGAAAGCGTGGCGTGGCTGCAGGAGGAATTCGATGCGCTGTGGGCTAAGGGCTTTCCGCTTTCGGAGTTCATCGTCAAGCAGATCGGACGCCTGTCCAAGCGCACCGTCATCGAGCATGTCGGCCCCTGGAAGGACAAGCCGCTGCCGGCGCCTCTGCTGGCCGAAGTGCCGACGGCTACCGAGCTTTTTGGCTTCTGGGACCATCAGAAGTACTTCATCAATCTGGCCTTCCAGGAACATCTGAAGTACCGCAATGACCCGCTGAGAGGCGCTCGGTTCTTGCTGTGTGACGGCGTTGGATTGGGCAAAACCCTGCAGCTGGGCGCACTCGCCAAACTGATCGGAACTCTCGATCCCTTGCCGATCCTGATCCTGGCGCCCAAACCTCTGCTTGCACAGTGGCAGGAAGAGTTGTTCCTCAAGTTGGCGATCCCATCGGCAAGATGGGATGGCGGTGGCTGGGTGACGGAGCGGGACGAGTTTCATCCAGCGTTGCCCGGCAAGCCGACCAACTGTCCCCGCAAGATCGGAATTGTTTCGACATCGGTGGTAACGAGTGCGCCGCTTTCCACTAAAAACAACGCGCTGGTTCAACAGCTCCTTGAAAAGCGCTTCTCGTGTGTCATCTGGGACGAAGCGCACAAGATCCGTCGCGGCAACCTCTCCGAGAGCACCGTCTACGCAAGCCCTGAGAAGAAGTTGCTCTATCGGTTTGCCGAACAACTGGCGGCCCGTGCCAAGAGCACGTTGCTGGCCACAGCAACCCCGGTCCAGCTGCATTCGATGGAGCTGTGGGATCTGCTCTACATCCTCTCGGTCAACAACCCGCAGGTGCTTGGCGGTCCGAACAGCCTTTGGCGCAAGGTGGACGGACCCGAGGTGTTCGATATCGTTGCTGGCAGAACCGAAATTGACGGGTTCTACGAGAAGTGGCAGTACTGGCGGGACCCTTTGCCCTCGCCGCTCGACGCCAAGGCCGAAGTGTTTGATTGGGTTCGCCACGACATCGGCTTGACTCCGACAGATTGTCAGGCGAGCTCTGCGGATCAGGACCGCGTGGACGATGCGCGGAAGTTCGACCTGGATTTTCTTCCGCTGCGGGAGGTGAACCCCTTCACGCAGTGGGTGGTCAAGCGTTCTCGAGACCGACTGGAAGCCGAAGGCAAGCTTGTCAAGATTGAAATGGTCCCTTACGGAGACGGTCAACCCATCCTTTGCTCGCACAGTATGGGGCAGGCATTCGAACTTGCAGAGGACTTCGCCAAGGCCTTGCATCACCGCGTGAAGGCGGGCGGATTCATCAAAACCTTGTTGCAGCGACGGGTTGGCAGTTCACTGTGGGCCGGGCTCAAGACAACGGACAAGATGCTCGCCGGCAAGCAGCCCGACGAGGACGAAGATCCGGATGACGAAGGAAACTCGATCTACCCCCTCACAGACGAAGAAAAGGGCTTGCTCCAGCGCCTTCGGGATCACCTCGCTCATCACCTGCAGCGCGAGGATGACCCGAAGTTTGAGCGTGTCTCCGAGGTGCTCAAACTCGATTTCGAGGGGCAGAAGTGGATTGATCGTGGCGTACTGATCTTCAGCCAGTTCTACGACTCAGCCTATGCCCTGGCCGAGTACCTGCTGAAGCACTTTGATGAGCCGATTGGGTTGTACGCAAATAGCAGTGCGAGCAAGCTCTTCGAAGGCGGTAAGGTGCAGACCGTTGATCGCGAGCTGCTCAAGGAGAAGGTCACTCAAGGCCGCCTCAAGCTCCTCATTGGGACGGACGCCGCAGGCACTGGCCTGAATCTTCAGCGTCTTGGTTGCCTCATCAATCTGGACCTGCCGTGGAATCCCACCATCCTTGAGCAGCGCAAGGGGCGAGTACAGCGCGGCACTTTGGCCAAGAGAATTCCGTTTTACAACATGCGCTATGACCAGGGTGCGGAGCAAAAGCTGTTTCAGACCTTGAACGCGCGGATCCAGGAAGTCACAGCGATCTTCGGCACGATCCCTGATTTCATCGTCGATCAGTGGGTGACCGACATGCTGGAAGACAAGGCGTGGGACGAAAATACAGTGCTAACCATCATTGAAGAGCGGCAGGAGAATCCATTCACCTTGAAGGAAACCACCGAGTCTCTCGACACGGATTGGGAGGGGACCGCGGAAGTGCTCAACCAGTCGGAAGCTATTAGAGAGCTTTCTGATGGCTGGAAATGAGAACAGGCTCAAAGTTAAAGCGAACCTTCAAACCCTATAGTTCAATCAACGGGATAAACGCCGCTGAAATTTTATCAGGGATCCTTCCCAATACACCGAGGTGATTCAATACTACGAAGTCTGGATCGGTCAGTCCAAGGCTTACGAATAGGACGGAACTTATTGGGGTAGCTGTTGCGAAATGGGCGGCGGCTGGTCGAGCTTTCGCGCGGGTGGTAGCAGGCCCTGTAGATCGGAGAACAAATCTTGAACAAATCGCACAGTGAGTACGCAAGTTTCCTTTTTTTTAATTTCGATCAAAGCTTGATCGAGGTGTTTGCGTCCAAAGCACCAACGATCAGTGCGTTTCAATCCTTTGAGACATTCTTACTCTTGAGCGCGTTCGGTAGACATCCTCAGGCGCTGGTGACTCTTTGCTCAGCCCTTGAAAGCGCAAGTGCGGCATCCACGGGGAGGAAAATCACTGACACGTCAGAGGGCGGTTTGGCAAGAGCATTGGATGTGTTGAATGAGGTGATCCCTCGCGACTACCAACTTCCGACCAACCCGACTCGAAAACAACTGCGAGAAAAGCGCAACGACGTAGCCCACTTTGGTTTCAGCACCAAAGACGACCAAGTGTGTGCATTTTACGGCTTGAGTCTTGGTGTCCCCCTCTTTGCGGGTTGGGCTAAAGGGCAGTGCGGAATAAACCTTTACAAATCATGCGGTAACTTCGGAATATTGCTAGAAATCACGGTCGGTGTTATCCATGACTCCAAAGTAAATCGAATCACTGTACTCGATGCCTCCAGCGTTTTTAGAAGATGGATCACATTTCACTTGCGTGAATCGTTCATGGCTGACTGGGAAATAGAAGCGCTGGATGCTGACCGGTCGACTTTTGGTACATCGCCAGCGTCTGGAATAGAGATTAGAGAAACACAGCTAAAAACTTTACAGGACACTGAGCCAAACGCGTTGATTGACTGTCCCATATGCGGCGAATTCGACTCAATGTTTATAGCCTTGAATGAAAAGGAGCTTTTCAACAACAAGCGTCTCTCACCGGACTTTGGGCAATGCAACCACTGTGATGTGCAATTTCCCCCAAAGCTGTCGCCGATCCTGAGAGAACTGTGTACTCCTCATTTTAACGAGGCGCTAACCGCGAACATTTGCAAGAGCTACGGCGTAGATCTGGCCTGATCCAAGGATCGTCACTTCAATCAGTACGGCACGAAAACCCCGATTTTTCTCCAACCCCCTCCCACCGTACCACGACGAAAAAGTCAGGAGGTCCTGAGACGAAACGGGGTTTGAGACGGGTTTCGGGGGTAGGTGGCCATGGGGTCAGTCAGGAGCCCATAACGCAAAGCCCCGCGTGGTGCGGGGCTCTGAGCGCCTGACAACCCAACTGAGCGAGTTAGCAGGACTTGTTCTGGCGGAGAGGGAGGGATTCGAACCCTCGATACGGTGAAACCGTATACCGGATTTCGAGTCCGGCGCATTCGACCACTC
>Ga0214923_10009572_pt1 | contig 10070 bp, 14 predicted proteins | sample LL1510_MetaG_FD_177993 | JGI IMG/M metagenome (GOLD analysis project Ga0214923, IMG submission 177993) | Freshwater microbial communities from Lake Lanier, Atlanta, Georgia, United States - LL-1510 | ecosystem: Environmental > Aquatic > Freshwater > Lake | place: USA: Georgia | collected...
TCAAGAATTATCAGCAAAAGTAAATAACCTAGAAGAAAAAATTGAAAATTTAATTAAAACTGAAAATCAAGAATTATCAGCAAAAGTAAATAACCTAGAAGAAAAAATTGAAAATTTGATTAAGACTGAAAATCAAGAATTATCAGCAAAAGTAAATAACCTAGAAGAAAAAATTGAAAATTTAATTAAGACTGAAAATCAAGAATTATCAGCAAAAGTAAATAACCTAGAAGAAAAAATTGAAAATTTGATTAAGACTGAAAATCAAGAATTATCAGCAAAAGTAAATAACCTAGAAGAAAAAATTGAAAATTTGATTAAGACTGAAAATCAAGAATTATCAGCAAAAGTAAATAACCTAGAAGAAAAAATTGAAAATTTAATTAAGACTGAAAATCAAGAATTATCAGCAAAAATTACTAGATTAAAAATAGTAATAAGTTATAGTAATTTAAATTTAATATTTTTTTTAATTTATATTATAGGATGGTATTTTATTTAAAAACGATAATAATATAAAAATATAAATAATAAAATGGCATATATTGATGAAATATTAAATAAGTCTATATTTGATTATTTGAATGATAAATATAATAATCAAAATAAAGTTTATGAGAAACAGTTGGAGATTTTAAAAAATACTAAAATAAAAGATATTAAACTTCAATGTTTTACAGATAATAATGGAAAATTGCTTACATTTGATATATACACAAATAATAATGAGGATTGTAAAATTAATAATAATTATAAATATCAAAAATTAGAGGATTTTAAATGGATATTAGAAACTGCTATTTCGCCCCATGTTGTAACCTGTAGAATAAATGAAATTATAAAATCTCATTATTGCAGAAATATACTTTCATCATATTTATATAATATAACAAGTGACGATATCTCAGTTCCCATAGATATAGATATCAAATCATTAGAATTATATGAAAATACTAGATGTCAAGCAGGACAAATAAAAGAACTATTAGAAAAAGTTACTAATCATGAAAAAAAACTTGAAAATCAAGAGAAACGAATGAAAGACTTAATAGCAAATAACAAACATTCAAAAATATTTATGTTTGAAATGAATATTATAATATTTATAACTTATATTATAGGTCTATTTTTAATTTAAAAGTTTCTTCAAATTAAAAAAACATAAATGACCGCTATTTTAGATGATGTTAATACATATATCAATAATTATTTCGAAAATTTGTTTAATAAATCATTATACGATTTCTTAATAGATACAATCAATGATAAAAATTATATAATTCAACAAAAAATAGATATTCTAAAAAATATTAAAATTAAAAACGTTATTATTAATGATGATAATGATAATGATAATGACAATGATAATGATAATGATAATGATAATGATAATGATAATGATAATGACAATGACAATGAAAAAGAAAAAGAAAAATTAGAAAAATATAAAAATGAAATATGTAAAACAATATATACGGATTTACGTCCAGATGATGATATTTATAGTTTAATATATAGAAATAAAAATCGTATAATAGATAATATAATAAATGTAGCTAAAAGGCAATTTATAATAATTATGGAGTTAAACGAAAAAGAAAAAGAAAACGAAAACGAAAAAAAAATAAAGGAATTGCAAGCAATAGTTAAAAACCAGGAAAAAGAAATAAATATAATAAGTTTTGATTTAAATATAGTAATTGTTTGTTTTTATTTTTTAGTAATTTCATCATATTTTTAATATAAAAATAATAATTAAAATTATAAATAAATGGATAAATTATTGGATGATATAACAAATGCTGAAAAATATATAGATGATATTTTAGATAAATCGATATTTGATTATTTGAATGATAGATATAATAATCACAATTTATTATATGAAAAGAAATTTGAATTGCTAAAAACTACTAAAATTAAGGACATACGTATAAATCCATCATTTGATGTATATAATTACGCATCAAATAAATCGAATAACGATGAATTTAAAAAATTAGAAGAATTGAAAATGGTATTAATTAAAAATAGTATTAGTAATTTCAATAATTTAAATGAAACTAATGTAAAAACCTTAATAACAACAACTTTAGAAAACATCATAAATAGTTATTGTAATTATAATAAATTTGATTGGTGTTTTTTTACACTTAATTATATTCAAAATAAAACAGTGTTCGATCATGAAAAAAAAATAAAAGAATTGTCATTAAAAGTAGCTTGTCAGGATGATATTATTGAAACTTTAATAATTAACAATCAGGACTTGATAATAAAATTAGAAAATCAAGAAAAACAAATAAAAGAGTTGTCATCAAATACAACAGACAATCAAGAGTTAATATCAAAAATAGAAACTTTTGAAAATATGATGGCATATAATGAAACAAAAACTTATTATAAGTTCGTATATTTATTATATGCTTTCGTTGTTTGTATAATATATAAAATCATCTAAAAATAGTAAATGACAGAAATAATAGATAATAATACAGATAAAATAAATGATTTAATATTAAAATATAAATATCAGGAAAATATCATAGAAGATATGATAACAAATAAATTAAATAAAATTGCATTAAAAGTTAAAGGCCATGATAATATTATTAGTAATCATCGAAAAATAAATGATGATTTCATATTAAGAATTGTAGGTCATGAAGAAAATATAAAAGATATATTATTACAATTAAAAAGTCAAAATTCAATTATACAATATTTAATTTCAAAAAACGAGGATCAAATGAAAATAAATACAGATACTATATTAAAAATTGAAGGTTATGAAGCAAAATTAGATAATATAATAAATAAACCAAATGATTTTTATAATGGAATAAAAATTAGTTTATTGTTTATTTTATATGGTTTCATATTTTATTCAATAATAACTGTTTAAATTTTTCTAGTTTTTGTTTTTCTCGATGATTATATAAATCATCTAAATTAGCTGTAATATCTCTTATTATTTTTTCACGAGATTGTTTATTATCGACATTACATAACGTAGCCATTTTTTGATAAAATTTCTTAGAACTCAATTTAAATTTTTTGGCTGTATAATTATCCTCAAATGGATAACAATAAAATGGAAGTTTAGACATATCAGGCGGTTCATTATTATATAATTCATATGGTGGTAATAATAATGAAGAAAGCTTACATTTATATTTATCTTTAATATTAGGATCAATTGATTTTTTTATAATAACAGCACATAAATATTTCATTGGTATAGGATCATGAAATACGACCTCATTACCTATATTTCGTTTTTTTGTTTTTATTTTTCTAATGGCTTTATCTAAATCCCATGGAAAATAAGTGTTTTTTTCATTAATAAACCCATTATAATCATTAATATTAATATGATAATTCTGTTGTTCTAAAAGTTTTTTAGAAAAAATTAAAATAGTTTTATAAGCATATAACGTTTCACGATTTATATTATCTTTAGTTATCAATGAAAAATAAACTCCTGGAAATTGATAATTAGTATCTGTTATTCCTGATGTCTTTAATTCAGTCCAAGAATTATCAAAATCACGATCCATTGCATGAACCAAATACAAAACTCTATCCATTTTATTTTATATAAATATATTTAAGGACTTTTTAGAAGTTTCTTTAAATACATTTAAAAAAATGGTAAATCAATTATTAAAAAAGATAATAATATTAGTTATCATAATAATTATAATGAAAATACTATATTATGTTCTTCGAGTGGAGCTTATATAAGTAAATATAATATTAAAATATGGGCGAGTGACTTGTTTTTCAATAATACCTAATTCAACTATTTTGAATAATTATTTATATTATTATTTAAAATCAATACATTTTAAGATGGTACAGCACAACCTCATATATATTTCAACAATAAATAAAATTAAAATTCCAGTTCCGTCTTTAGAACAACAAGAAGAATTTATTAGAGAAGTGGAGGAATTAAACACGACATTCGAGAAAATAGAAAAAGACAATAATTATATTATCGATAATCTCGAGAATATAAAAAAAGAAATATTTAAATTTTAATTTAATGGTGATATTAATATCATTGCTATTATCATTAACATTAACATTAATGATATCATTATCAATACCATATCTAATTCCCTAGATAATATAATATTTGCTATTATAATATTACGAGTATAAGGTATATTACGATTATCTAAATATTTAATATTTTTTTCTATGCAATATATGATTAAGTCATAATCAGACAAATTGTTAAAATCTATATCAGCCATTTTTTTTGAAAATAAAAATTAAAATAATCATTTTTTTAAATGAATATCTATATAATTATTGTATTTTTGTTCTAATTGCAATTTAAGACCATTATTAATTATTTTTGCGTATTCTAGTTGGATATTTAAATCATTGATAATACTATTTTTAATTTCTAATTGATTTTTTAGTTTTATTATATCAATATCAAGTTGATTATAATAAATATTTGTTTTTATTATTATTAATAGTAATATCAAATAACCATAAAACATTTAGCTATTTACTTAAAGACAAAAACCAAATCTTTATATCAATATTTTAGAAATAAATTTTATTTGTGTGTATAATGGGTTGTCTGCAGATATAACAATTATGAGTATTTATGACACAATTATCGCAATAAGTATGACCGCAAGGAATACAGCAAATTGATAAATCATTTTCGAGACAGATCGAACATTTATTTGGTAGAAGGCCTTTTTTTTCTAATTTTGCTTTTAATTCAATAACAGTTTCTTGTTCTTTGTTTAATAATCTTCTTAATTCGATTATATCTTTGAAAGAATGATTTAAATTATTGTTAATAACTTTTTCGTGTTCCAGTTTTGTTTTTAAATTTCTAATTGTTTCTATACAAGGTTTTATTTTTAGTTCTAAATTATAATTAAAATCTTGTTCTTTTTTAATTTGTTGTTCTTTAAAATTCTCAAATTTTATTTTTTCTTGTTCTATTATAATCTGTAGATCATTTTTTTGAGATTGTAATTCTAATTTTAAATTATCAATGAGTTTATTTTGTTGTTCTATTTTTAATACATATGCTGATATAATATTCATTTTCCTCTTTAACGATAATAATTATCTTTATCCAAATTATCAATTTTTTATTTAAGGCCAAAAAACCTAATCTTTATATCAAAAGTTTTTTAAAGATAAATCTTTTGAGTAGTTATGATAGTTTGTCTGCAAAAGAAACAATTATTATAATTGATTATACATTTATTGCAATAAGTATGACCGCAAGGAATACAACAAATTGATAAATCATTTTCAAGACAAATGGAACATTTAGTTGTTTGGGGTTCTCTTTCTTGATTTAATTTGATATCATTATTATTTTCCAATATGGATTTTAGATCAATAATAATATCGATTTGTGTTTTTAAATTACTAGATAAATTATTATTATTTTTTTCAATTACAGTATTTAATATATTATTTATTATATGCAATGTATCTTTGTTATATTTTTTTTCTTTGTCTAATTTGGCTGTTAGATTATTGTTAATAGTTCTTTCTAATTGTAATTCCATAATTAAATTTGATATCATCATTATCGACGATATTAAATAGATAATACAAGAAAATGCAATAATCATTTTTCGAGATAATTATTATCATTATTCAAAATAATAATTATCATTTTTTTATAAATAAATCTTTTGAGTATTTGTAATAATCTTTCTACAAATAAAACATCGTTTTGTGTTTATAATACAATTATCGCAATATGTATGACCGCAAGGAATACAACAAACCGATAAATCGTTTTCTAAACAAATATAACATTTATTTTTGCATGCAATTTCGAATTCTAAATCATTATTATAATTCTTTGCTATTTCTAATTCGGTTTTTAAGTCATTATTATAAATCTTTTCTTTTTCTATTTCGGTCTTTAGGTTATTATTATAAATCTTTTCTTTTTCTACTTCCATTAGTAAGTCATTATTAATAATCTTTTCTATTTTTAATTGAAATTTCAATTCATTATTAATAATTTTGTCTGGTTTTAATTGATAATATTTAGAAATAGTAGTTATCGGCAAATTAAAAAGATATAATAATGTTCTTATTAGTTTTTTGCCTGCCATTAATAATTAAATTTTAATTATTATCATTTTTTTGTATTAATTTATATCAATTACTAAAAAAAATGATACTAAAATTGCAATTGTATATTGTGCCATAAAAAGCCAAAGTCAATTCAAAAATGAGTGATATGTTTTTCTTTGCTGGTTTGCTTTCCTTTTCGATGATTATTTATATGATTGTTTCGTATATGGGTTCGCTTCTACAAGCCGAACAAATCATAAATGCCAAATTGCGAATCGCGTTAGCTGCCGAAAAATCAGCTAATGCCAAATTGCGAATTGAATTAGATGCCGAAAAATCAGCAAATGCCAAATTGAAAGCAGGAGCTATTAGTTAAAAGTTGGAATAGATAGAAAAGGCAAAATTAATTTTTTGTCTTTTAAAGTTTTATAGCAAAAAAATAAATTTGTATTAATTTATAAGGATTTGTTATAAAAATGATACTAAATATTGCAATTGTATATTGCACATTGCAATAAATGCAAAACGCCTATATGTTAAATAAAAGTTATTAGTTATATTAGTTATTAGTTATTAGTTATATTAGTTATTAGTTATATTAGTTATATTAGTTAAAAGTTAAAAGTTAAAAGTTAAAAGTTAAAAGTTAAAAGTTATTAGTCTTTTTTTTGATTTTTTTTTGATTAAATAAAAAAATGATAATTTGAATATAAAAATTTAATTATTCACATAAATGGCTGAAACAAACTTTAAAGTTTTTATAAATGATTTGTTGTATGTTATTAATTTGCCATTTAAATCTTCTATAAGTAGTATTACAAATTATTATAATTTGCAAAAAGAAAAAAATAAAATTAATGCTATTTCTAATTATTATATTAATTTCGTTTATAATTTAAACGATCAATTAGAACAAGAAAAACAATTAACTGAAGAATTGAAACAACAATTAGAACAAGAAAGAAATTTAAATGAAAATTTGAAGAAAAAGACGATATGCAGTATTTGTCTAGAAAACGAATTATCAATCTGTTGTATTCCTTGTGGTCACACATTTTGCGATAAATGTGTAACAGTTCCAGATAAATGTTTTATGTGTAGAAGTGATATATATCGTATCAATAAGATTTATATATAAAAATGATTATTTTGTTTTTATCAATAGAAAATAAAATAACAAAACTCCTTAAAGATTTACAAAATATCGTAAATATCAATTTATATACACAATCAAATAAAGAAATTATTGAATATTACCAAAAAAATTATAGACAAAATGACATTATACTAGCATTTCTATTATTTATTGTTTTTAATTTAAGGACACTTCCAACAAATTCTTAAATACATTTAAAAAAATGATTATGATATTGTTATTTATATATATTCTCAAAAAATGGCTGATATAGATTTTAAAACTTTTTCCGATGATGAATTAATCGAATATTGTAAAGATAATAATATTACTTATTTGAATAAACAAAATAAACCTTATAGTCGCCGAACTCTATTAGCTAATATCAAAAATGATAATGCTAATGGTAATGCTAATGGTAATAGTAATGACAATGATAATGCCACTACCAATACCAATCCCAATGATATCGATATTAAATTAAATACTATTATTAATGCTTGTCATAACAAATTATATAATGCCTCTATTAGTGGTTTTAAAGCCTTAAACGATATTATGAATATATTTATACTTGTTTTGCTTGAGTATATATTCAAATCAAAACCTGCTAGTTTAAATGAGTTGATAGAAATTAAAAAAACAAACTTATTTTTAAATGACAATGAAATAGAAGAATACAAATCATATTTAACAAACATTAATAAATTTATTCAAAAGTTTGAAATTATTAATAATTTTTCTAGTATTTGGCGTAATTATATTATTTTTCTAGCTTCTTTATTTCCGTCCCTCTATGATAAAGATGATACTAAATTTAATTGCAAAGAAGAACGAATAATTGTAGATGTTTTTAAAACGATTGCTTCGTTGTCTAAAGATATTAATGATGATTTTATTAATGACTTATCTATTAAACATGGTAATATTTACGAATATTTTATTGGGTATTGTGGGAAAAATGAAAATTCAAAAGCTTTCGGCCAATTCTTCACTCCTAAACCTTTTATTAATGCTATATTAAATGATTGCGGTTTTAAAGAAATGATTGATAATCTAGAAATTGAAAACCCGACTTTATATGATCCAACAATGGGTAGTGGTGGTTTATTAGGTCTTACTTATACTACTTGTAAAGATAAGATACAATCAAATAATATTTATGGGTGTGAAATTGAAAAAGATACAATGAGATATGGTGAAAGTTCAATTTTAATTACAACTAAAGAATTTAATAATAATTTAATTAGATGTAATACTTTAGACAAAAATACAAATCCTTATTTACGTGATAATAAGAAGTTTGATATTATTGTTTCTAATCCACCATTTGGAACACAAACAAATTATAAAGACCTAATACCAGACGATTATAGAGAGGATAAGAAATATAAAGATGATATTTATCCAATTCAAACAACTGGAGAAAAATTATTTATTCAAAATATAATTTATTTAATGGCCGATGGTGGTATTTGTGCTTTAATTTTACCTGACGGCGAATTGATGACTAAAAATGACACAAATAAAACAATTAGAAAATTTATATTAGACAATTGTAAAATAATAAAAATTGTAGAAGTCGATAACGGAGTATTCAAACACACAAATATAAAAACAAAAGTATTAATCCTAAAGAAAGAAAAAACGCTTGATTGTGACTATGAAATAGATTATATGAATATTAATAAGAAATGTGAAACAAAATTAATAAAAAAGTTTAAATTAAATGAAGATTACCAATTTACAATCAAAACAAATAATTATAATGATATTAATATAAATAATCCTAACATAGAAATAAAAACTCTTGGTGAGGTTTGCGAAACTATTACTGGTCCTAAAAAACGAAGTAAAGACGCAAAAACAGAGGGGTTATATCCATTATATTATTGTTCTATATTGGGTAACCTATATTTAGATACGTATGATTATAGTAATGAAGGAATTATAATAAATAAAACAAATGGAAATGGCAAAGCCATGGTTTATTATGGTTCAAATAAATATAATGTAGGTGAAACAACCATTCATTTTAAAGCAAACACTGATAAAATAAAAACAAAATATATTTATTATTTATTATTAACAAATAAAGAAGTATTAGAACAAAATTATAAAGGATTAAACCAAAAATCAATAACTGATAAAGATTTATTTTCAATTAAAATTCCAATTCCTTCTTTAGAACAACAAGAAGAGGTAATCAAGACAATAGAAGATATAAATAATTTAATTGAATATAGAAGAACTTTAAATGAAAATCAAATAAAAGAAAAGAAATATTTATTGGATGATATAAAAAGACGTTATCTTAGAAATCATAATAATTATGAATTTGGCGAATTGTTCGATTTAATCAAAGGTTCTATCCAATCATCTAAAGTTGTTGAAGATCCTGAAGGCGATGGAGTATTTATTAATTTAAGTAAAACACAAGATTTTAAAAAAATAAATTCATATGAACTGACAAATGAAAATCTATTTATAAGTAATGTATCACCTATTGGACTAATTCAATATTATGAAGGTAATTGCACTCATAGTAATTTATTATATCATATCAATATTAAAGAATATTATAAATATCAAATAAATATTAAGTTCATTTATTATTTATTATTGCAAAATCAAAAATATATTGAAGATAATTTTCAAAAAGGTTTAGCAAACAAATCATTAGATGTTAAAGAGTTTAATAAAATTAAAATTCCAGTTCCGTCTTTAGAACAACAAGAAGAATTTATTAGAGAAGTGGAGGAATTAAACACGACCTTTGAGAAAATAGAAAAAGACAATAATTATATTATCGATAATCTCGAGAATATAAAAAAAGAAATATTTAAATTTT
>Ga0214923_10009573_pt1 | contig 10069 bp, 5 predicted proteins | sample LL1510_MetaG_FD_177993 | JGI IMG/M metagenome (GOLD analysis project Ga0214923, IMG submission 177993) | Freshwater microbial communities from Lake Lanier, Atlanta, Georgia, United States - LL-1510 | ecosystem: Environmental > Aquatic > Freshwater > Lake | place: USA: Georgia | collected 2015-10-15
ATAAATAATAATATACTACCATCATAAATAAATGATAAATATTATTATTATTACTTAATTGACTTGGAAATGCAATATTTAGATATTCAAAATCTTTTATAGAATATAATATATATACATATAGATCATATATATTCAAGTTTTTATTTATCTGTTTTAAATTAATATTTTTTTTTGGTATTTTTATATATGATATACAATGTTTAGTTTCATTTTCAACAAATCTCTTCTTATAATAATCACCATTATTATCTATTATTATATAATCTTCATCTTCTTCAATAATTATTATTAAATGATCTGTAATATATTTACAATTAATTTTAGTAAATATTGATTCAATATTATTTAGTATATTTATATCTAAATATTTTTTAAAATCATTTAATATTTTCTTATAATAATTAAATAAATTAGTATACATATCTAATTTATTATTATTATATTTATTATTATTATATTTATTATTATTATATTTTATATCAGTAATACCATCTAAATATACATCAAATACATATTTATATATATCTTTATATTTATCCATTATAATAATTATATCTTATATAATATAAATATTATAATTTTATTTAATTTTTTATTCATTTCTCTCTTTATTATATAATTCTATTGATTCTTCTATTTCTTTATTTAATCTATTTAATCCTTCATTGAATGATAAAAATAATTTATTTGTATTTAAATCATCTAATCTTTCTAATCCATTTATATTTCTATCACTTAACACTGTCTCTAATAATGATACAATATAATCTATTATTATATTTTTCATAAATAATAATATCCTTCTATTTTTTGATGTTAATGACATTTCATTATATAATTTATCATTATCTTCTTCCATTAAATATTTATTATTTATCATATCTTCTCTTAATTTATCTAATCTAGTTACTACTTTCTCTTCTACAAAACCATTTATATAATATTTTGATGTTACTATTGATAACATTGTAAATAAAAATGGATGGATTTCATATGATGATAAAACAAATTGATGATTTCTAACATATTGATAAAATTTATCTTTGAATGTTTCATTAGAATAAGTTTCTAAATTACCAAAATTATTTAATATATCAGTTCTTAAATTATTACCGAAGGTGCCTACGGCATATTTACTATTAAATTGATCTAATAAATAAACACTAATAACAGATTCTAAAATCAATTTATAACCATGTTTATCACATAAATCTATTAAATTTAATAATCCATTATTATGAAATAAATTAAATACAAATGATGTTGTATTATTATATAATTTTCTTAAACTAAACATTTCTATTATATTCATAAAATAATCTTTATTTTTTTATATTATATTTATTATTTATTTATAAATAATAATTATAATTATATCAAATATATATCACTCAAGCACTACACATATCACATATTTCATCTTTTTTGATTTCCTCTTTTTTATTTATCATCTTACTAACATCTAAACTAAATTTAATAGCTTCTTTAGCTGGTTTAGATCTTAAATAATAACAACCTGTTTTAATACCATTCTTCCAACCATATATTAATGCTGAACTTAATTTATTATAATTTGGTATATCAAAAAATAAATTCATACTTTGAGATTGATCAATATATGGACCTCTATATAATGCATGATCTACTACTGCTTTTTGTTTAATTTCCCAGATAGTTTTATAAATATTTTTAATATTCAAAGGTATTTCAGGAATATTTTGAATAGAACCATCATTCATAAATATTTTATCTTGAATTGTTTTATTCCATAAACCTAATTTCATTAAATCACTCATTAAATATTGATTTACTACCATAAATTCACCTGCTAATGTTGTTCTTTTAAATATATTAGATGAAAATGGTTCAAAACATTCTGTATTACCTAAAATTTGACTTGTTGAAGCCGTAGGCATTAATGCAGTTAATAAAGAGTTTCTAATACCATATTTAATTAAATTTTCTTTTACTAAATTCCAATTATATCTACCTGAATATTTAATAAATTTATCATCCCACATATCAAATTGTAATATACCTTGACTAAATGGTGAATTATTATATCTATCATATGATCCTAATTCTATACTTAATTCTATACTTTGAGTTATACAACCATAATATATACATTCCATTAAATAACTAGATAATAATAATGCTTCATTAGATTCATATGGTATATTTAATTTACATAATAAATTACCAAATCCTTGTATTCCTATACCTATTGGTCTATTTAATAAATTAGATTTTTTAGTTTCATTTGTTGGATAAAAATTTATATCTATTATTTTATCTAAATTTCTTGTTATTATTTTAGATACTTCTTCTAATTTTAACCAATCTATTTTATCCATTAAATTTTCTATCTCTAAATAATCCTCTTTTACAAAACTTACTAATGATATACTTGCTAAATTACATACTGAATATTCATTATTATCAGAATATTCTATAATTTCAGCACATAAATTAGATGATTTAATAGTTCCTATATTTTTTTGATTAGATTTTCTATTACAATGATCTTTAAATAAAATATATGGATTACCAGTTTCAATTTGAGATTCAATAATATGTCTCCATAATGTTTGTGCCTTTATTACTTTTCTATATTTTTTTTCATTAATATATTGATTATATAATTTTTCAAATTCTTCACCATATGTATCTTGTAAATTAGGACATTCACTTGGACACATTAAATACCAATCACCATCAGTTTCAATCATTTTCATGAATAAATCAGGTATCCATAAAGCTAAAAATAAATCTCTAGCTCTTTTTTGTTCAACACCAGTATTCTTTTTTAATTCAACAAAATCCCATATATCTGCATGCCATGGTTCTAAATATACTGCTATTGATCCATTTCTTTTACCTGAATTATGTACTAAACCATTTGATGTCATATAATTATGATTTGTATCTATTGTTAAATCATATACATATCCTTCATAATGTTCTTGTTTAATATCAGTTATTTTAACACATAATTTATTTTCTATTTTTAATACATCATTATTATTATTTGTATATAATTCATATATTTTATTAGTAAATTTACCATATGATACTATTCCTAATCTTAATAATATATATCTTAAACTTTCTATTATATGTTTATTAGTATTACTTATTTTAATATTATATAAATCTTCTTTTGTATGTATTTCTTTTGATAATAAACCACTTAATAAACTCATTAATTTCTCATTTGATAGATTTAAATATGTATAATCAAATAATAATTTATTATCTTCATCTAATGTAAATATACTTAAAAATGTTTCATTACTATTTGTAAAGATTATTTCCTTTTTTGTTTCATTTTTAAACCAATATGCTATTTTTTGATCATCTACATATTTTGATAACCATTTATAATCTTCTTCATTTAATTTTACTAAAAATTGATTATATTTACTATGATCATAAAACATTATTATATCTTTTAATATCATACCATACATTTTACAATCATCTATAGTTATTAAATCATTATCAATAATTTCATTTGGAATAGAATATATTAAGTGATCATCTAATGTTAAATCTTTAGCTTGTTTAAATTTCATTTTATTATCTTTATGATCTAAAATAAAAATATCATGAACACCAGTACATTTTAAATCATCTAAACAATATTGAGTATTAATTTTATAAATATTTCCATTGAATGGATTTTTAATAACATCAACAACTTGTTTAAATGTATTATCTGTAGTTATAACTTTATCTTGTAATGCGATACAACTAATTTCACATGGACCATTATTAGTATAAATAACAGTATCTGGTGTAAAACATTGATTTACATATCTTGCTGTTTCATTATATACTTTTAACATAGGAATAATACCATCAGTTTTACCATTTGTAGATTTAATTCTAGATCCTTGAGCTCTAATATTAGAAACATGAATACCAATACCACCAGCCCATTTAGATATAGCTGCACAATCTGATATATTTTTATAAATACCAGTTAATGAATCTTCTGTACCTAATAAATAACAAGAAGATAATTGTTGATATTTACAACCAGCATTAAATAATGTAGGAGTTGCATGAGTAAAATAACCATCAGCCATTAATTCATATGTTTGTTTAATTAAATCAATATTATTAGATTTATAATGAATTGATACTGCTACTCTTAACCACATATCTTGAGGTGATTCTATAATGATATTATTAACTCTTGTTAAATAAGCTCTTTCTAAAGTTTTAAAACCAAAATAAGTAAATGTATAATCTAATTTAGAATTAATGATTTTATTTAATTCATCTTTATTATTTATGACATAATTATAAAAGTCTTTATCAAAATAATCACCAAGATTAGTTTGAATATATTCAATTTTGTTACTAAATGATACATCACCTTTAAATATTCTTCTTAATTCTTTATGTAAATCATTGACTAATATTCTACCAGCTAATTTTACAAAACCATAATGTTCAGCTTCTAAACTTGCACATACTACAGCTGATAAATTATCTAATTCTCTTGTTGTTATACCATTATACATACCTTGTACAGTCTTAATAACAACTTGATCAATATTAAGATTTTCAGTATCAGTATCAAAACATAATTCTAAAATCCTATTTTTTATAGCATCAAAACTAATTTCTTGAATAGTACCGTCTCTTTTTAACACTTTCATTGATATATTTATTATATAATAGTAATATAGTATATATTTATATTATATATATTTATAATGTTAATTTTTCAATTATTTTATATAAAAAAATTATCTAATCAATATTATAATCATTCATTTATATATAATTTGTATTTTATTAGATCATATATATTTTATTCTATTATATCTTTAATATCTAATTTAATTTTTTATTAGATAAAATCTTTATTTTTCCATCTTTCATCTACTATTTTCATAGCTTAAATAAAATTAATTAATGTTAATAATTAATCATATTTAATATTATCAATATATTTAGATATAATTGGTATATATACAAGAGCATTCTTTTATTTATATCTCAATATTCTTCCAAGATTTTATATTATTAATCTATGACTAAATTTAGCTTCAATAAATACTAACATATCAGCATCAGGTATATCAATACCTTCTCTTAATATACTAACATTTAATAATATTTTAATTTTATTATCTTTATTTTTGAATTCATTCATAACATTATTTCTTTTTTATATATTATCTTATGATGTTAAACTATATATTTCTATATTATTTATTTTATGTTTTTCTAATAAATTATTTAATAATTCATTAAATTATTCAATTGATGATTTTTAATCATTATCATTGATATATCTATTAAACACTAATATTCTTTTCATTTTTTATTTTCTTATTATATTGATTATATTTATACATATTTAATTAAATTTATTAGATTATTTTTATTATCTAATACTTACTAATATATCATAATCACTTATATATTTTTCATTTATAGCTCTATCACATGGATATTTACCTAATAATGGTACTTCTGATTTTTAGTGTATTGTTGCTGTTAAATGTAATATATTCTATTTCTATTTTAATAAAAATTCTCTCTTCTCTGTATATATATTATGTGCTTCATCTAATATTATTAAATTAAATTTATGATTTTTAAATCTATATGCTGATTAATAAGTTGATAATAATATATATTTTTCTCTATCAATATCTAATTTTTTATCATCATAGAATTAAATATATTATATATCAATATATTATGATAATTATTTATAAAATTATTATAATAAATCTATTGTCGAAAATAATATAAGAGATTAATTTGGTATTAGATAATATAAAACACCTAATATTATATTAGTTTTACCTGTTCCACAAAATAAATTTATTAAACCATATTTATCTTATGATTTTATAAATCTCTATATACTCTCTTTCTAATAATATCTTAAAATTTTTATTATTTCTATTAAATTCTTAAATATACTATCTTATATATTATTTTAATTATATTGATCTAATTAACCTGTATATTCTTTTATATCAATATCTTAGATATTATATTATTTTATATCTATATCTATATCTTATATATTATATTATTTTATATCTATATCTTATATATTATATTATTTCATTACATTATTATATATTTATTCATCTAATATTTCTATATTATCTAAATAATCATCATCTAATTATTCTTTTAATTTAATAATAAATTCATCTAATTATATTTTTATTATATAATCATTTCTAATATTTTTTGATAATATTTTTTATTAAACTAATATATTTATTTGAGATTATAATTATTCATTAAATAATAAAGATATAAAACTATTATTTCTTTATTATTTTGATAAAATATTGTCAGAATAATTGATATATAAATTTGATTACATTTTATTATAATTTTATTTATATAATGGTAATATAGTCTAATAAATACTTATTTTATCAATTTTTATATTTACAAACAAAGTGAATAAATATAAAAAATTACTGTGAGGATAAATAAATCTAAAAATTTATTTAGACCAATGGCAATTTTTTATCATTTTTATTTAGATATCATTTTTATTTAGATATAATTTACAATAAGCACATAATATATCTTTTATAATTAATAATATTGGTTTTATATTTTCATTATTTAATAGATCATTATAATGACTATATTTAAAATCATATAATAATATATTAGAATTATTTATATAATTATAAATGTTTAATAGTATATTCATATAATAATCTAAATCAAAATGAAAAATTAAATCTAATAAATTATTTATTTTATTATTAAAAGTATTATAAGTTATATCATTATTATCATATATAATATTTATTGTGTTTACATCTATTTTATACATTAATAAATAAAATAACATATATATATTATTAATTTTATATTTATCACTAATATTACTATCTAATATTTTTTTAGAATAATACTTTAATACAGAAATTATAGAACTTTCAATATTATCAATCATATTTGTGATTTTTATAATTTCATCATTATCTTTATTATTATATATTAATTTTTCTAATTGTTTGTCTTTATATTTATTTGTAAATATTTTTATAAAATATGTAAATTCAATATTATTAGATGGTATTATTTGTGATTGTGTAGATCGTATTATTTGTTGTTTTTTTATATAATAAAATAAAACAGGATAATATATATTATAATTATTTAAATTATTTAAATTATCAATATTTTTATCATTAATATCATTAATATATATATGATAATCCTTCATATATGTATTAGATGTTTTAAATATTCCATCTATAAATAAGAAATATTTATTTTTAACGATATCATTATTAAATTCAATTTTAATATTATCATTAATTATATAATTTTTATCATAATTTACATAGAAATAATGTCCACTATTACTACTTGATAAAAATATACAAGATTTTATATCATATTCTTTATTAAATAACTCTAATAAATCTTTATTTTTTTTATATTTTTTTGTCTGATTATAATAATGAAATAAAGATTTATATGAGTTTATTTTATCATTATTTATTTGTATATTATTTATATTAAAAATATAATTTATTAGATTTTCATCATTTAAATTATAAATTAATACAAAATTATGATTTAAATCAATATATGGATATATGTTATTATTATTTTTTATCTTAATAATTAAATCAGTAGATAATTTGTCAATTTGATTATTAACAAAATAATAACAAATATTATTTTCAAAAAAATCAATATTTGTTATTTTTAATAATTCATCTTTATTAAATAATTTTTTTCTTAATTTATCAGATAAATCTGTTATATCATTATTTTTTTTATAAATTTCTTCACGCTTTTTATACAATAAATAATTATATATAGTTATAAATTCTTTATTATTATTATTATTATTATATTGTTTTATATAATACTCATTGTATATATTTTTAAAAATATTTGATTTATCATTTTCATCATTATTAATTAATCTTATAGTTAAATCATTACATATACACATATTATTATTCATAATATTATTATTTAATACATCATCATTTATTAAATAATCTAGATTAATATTACATATATTGCTTAATATATTATTTATCAAATCATATTTAGAACCAGAATATTTTGTTATATTACCTGAAAACAATATATCATCAATTTTATAATCAATTTTATTATTATTCAAATCATAATAATCAACATTATTTATATTATCTGATTTTTTTGTTTCTATTACAAAATCTGTATTTATATTACTAAATTTCATTTCATTTAATTGACTATATGATATTTCGACTGTACTATCAAATTTTAGTTTAGTAACATCTTCTATTTTATAACGATAAAAAAAATAATATATTAATAAATATTCATAATAATTTAATGATATATTATTATCTATTATTTTTTTATAAAGATAATAATCATTTAAAATATTTAAAAAACATATTATTTGACACATACTTGATGTTATATTATATATACCATCTGTAATATCATTATATTTATCATCATTAAACATATTATTTGATAAATTATAGTTTTTATTAATTTTATTATCTTTATTACCTTCAATAAACTTTTGAATAATTTTATTCACTAATAATTTAAAATCTGTATATGTAAAATTTTTTTTAATATATACATCTTTTTTTCCTTCTATATATAAATAATATTTATTTTCATATAAGTTTAAGTCATTATCCATTTTTATATTATATTATATTATATTATATAAAATTTTAATAAATTGATTCATATCTAAATTATATAATATAAATGGTATAAAATTTTAATATATTTCTCTATTTATTTTTTTATATATTTATTATGAGTAATATAAATTATACTTTTAATATTCTTATAACTGGTAAAGAATATGTTGGTAAAACTTCCTTAATAAATAGATATTCTAATAAAGAACATCTTAATTATACATTTAATCCAAATAATTTTAATACAAATATTTATAATGAAAGATTTAATGATTATATAACATATTTAGATAATTATTATATTAAATTAAATATCATTGATCATTATTCTTTTAATGATATTGCTTTTTATTTTAATATTGCTGATATTATTCTTATTATTTGTGATATTACTGATGATAATTCATATAATATTGAACATATATTAAAATATAAAAAATTATATTGTGATAGAAAAATTGATCATTATATAGTAAATAATAAAGTTGATCTAATAAATATATTAAATGAAAAAATAGAATACACTTCTAAATATAATAATATTAGTTGTAAAACTGGTTATGGTATAAATAATTTATTTAAAATGATTATAAGAAGATTAATAGATGATAAAAAACAATCAATAAATGAAAATAAAATACATTATAGTAAAATAGAATATATAATATCAGATAGTGAAAGTAATAACAAATCTAATTTTTTTAATAAGTTATTTAAATTTTGTTGTAAATAATATTATAATTTTTTAATATATTATATTATTATATATTATATGGGGTCTCAACAATCAACAACTATAAAACAATATGTTGAAATTTTGAATAAATCTGTTACTAATGTTATGTCTGAAAATAAACAATCATCTAGTCAAGATGTAACTAATGTAAATAATTATAAAATAGTAGTAAGAAATGGTGGTAAATTTAAATGTGGTAATGTAAATTTATCACAAAAAATCAATATGAGTGCTAAAAGTAAATCAGCTTTAGCAATACAAAATACAAATGATTTAGTAAATACAATGAAATCAGCTATAGATCAGTCAGTAAAAGCAAGTAGTGAACAAATACAAGGTTTTTTAGCTGCTAATTTTAATGCCCAAAAAACTAATGTTGATATAAGTGCTAAAATGCAACAAGTTATTGAAAATAATGTATCTATGTTAAATGAAAATAAATGTTTACAAATTATTAGAAATTTAAATAATAATGAATTAGTTATTGATAATGCTACATATGAATGTGATGGTGATATGACTGTTGGACAAGATATTGCTGCAGATGTTATAGCTGAATGTATAACTAATTCTATTGTTGATGTATTATCTAAAAATGAACAATTTGCGAAAGCTGTACAAGATTCTGATGTTAAATCTAAAC
>Ga0214923_10009577_pt1 | contig 10065 bp, 12 predicted proteins | sample LL1510_MetaG_FD_177993 | JGI IMG/M metagenome (GOLD analysis project Ga0214923, IMG submission 177993) | Freshwater microbial communities from Lake Lanier, Atlanta, Georgia, United States - LL-1510 | ecosystem: Environmental > Aquatic > Freshwater > Lake | place: USA: Georgia | collected...
TAACTGTTATTTCAACTCTTTTTTTATATAAACAAAATTATATTACAAACCATTATTTGATAAGACCATTTATTTTAAAAAATAAAATCGAAAATTATATTCGTTATATGATACGTCGTGATTATGACTTTGTTTTTCAGCAAATTTTAGTAGAAAATTATATAAAATGGTTAGAAATCAAACATTACATGTATAAAAATATTATTTATAAAAATTATATTTATTTTATTAAAGATTACTGTATTGAAAACGAATCTGTAAAATGTCGAAATCTTATAAATCTATTTTTAAAAGAACATGGTTTATGTCAAAACCAACATAAAAACAATATTATTAAAAATAAAAGATGGAAAATTTAAATATAAACAAGATTTTAAATAGAGAAGAAAAAGTAAATGAATTCAAAGAAAGTCTTTATTCTTTTGAAAAAAATAAAAATAATTTATTCGTGAAAAAAGGTATATATGTATATGGCGAACCTGGAACAGGTAAAACAAAATTTGTTATGAATATTTTAAAAGAAATGGATTATGATGTAATTAGATATGATGCAGGTGATATAAGAAACAAATCTATTATTGATATGATTACCAAACATAACATATCTGATAAAAATGTAATGAGTCTTTTCCATAAAAAAAAACAAAAAATAGCTATTGTTATGGATGAAATTGATGGTATGAATAATGGAGATAAAGGAGGTATTAATACACTCATAAAATTAATCAGACCTAAAAAAACAAAAAAACAAAAGCTAGAAGATATAACTTTAAACCCAATTATTTGTATAGGAAATTATCATATGGATAAAAAAATGAAGGAATTAATGAAAGTATGTAATAATATAGAGTTAAAAACTCCTTTAAATAATGAAATTGATTGTATTATTTCTAATACTATGCCAAATCTTGATGAAGAAATTAAAAATAATATTATTCGGTTTGTTCAAGGAGATCTAAAAAAACTGAATAATATTTATTTTTTGTATAATAGTAAAGAAGGCATTTTAAATAGTAAATTAATTCAAAATATATTTCAAGTAAAATGCTATAATGATGATACAAAAAAAATAACTCAAAAATTAATAAATGAAAAGTTTCACATAAATTCTCATTTAACAATGATGAATGAAACAGATAGAACTATTGTTGGACTTTTATGGCATGAAAATATTATAGATGTCATTGGAAAAATGAAACCAAATGTTTCTGTTCCTTTTTATTTGAAACAATTAGATAACATTTGCTTTTCAGATTACATAGATAGAGTTACATTTCAAAAACAAATTTGGCAATTCAATGAAATGAGTTCTCTCATTAAAACATTTAAAAATAATAAAATGTATCATGAATATTTTAGTAAAAAACCAAAGTACAATCCTACAGAGGTTCGATTTACCAAAGTTTTGACAAAATATTCAACTGAATATAATAATTCTTTGTTTATTCAAAATTTAGCTCAACAACTTGGTATGGATAAAAAAGATTTATTTTCTTTTTTCATAAACTTGAAAGATAAATATGATGATAATGAAATTTCTTTATTATTTGAAAATTATGAAATTAATAAATTAGAAATAAGTAGAATTTACAGATACATTGATAAATACGTTAAAGAAGATGTAGAAGAAGAGGAATTGATTGAAATCGACGAAGTTTAGAAATCCACAATAATTATAAATATTATTTTTATAATATTTCTTAATAATATTTACAAATAATTTAAAGAGTTATTCTTTATTATTATAAAAATAGTTCTTTAAAATGAATTATGAAGATAGATTTATTCCAACCCAAGGAGATGAAGATTTATATTTGGAAACGGACGTAAGACAAAAACAAAAAAATATAATGGATGATTTAAAATTATCTAATCCTAGATTTCATAAAATATATAGAAAAATTTATACTAAATCTGGTAAAAGAGTTATACCTATAGAGTTTTATTCTTCTGGAGCCATAGGGAATTTTATTACACATGCAATTAGTGGAACTAAAGAAAAAGATCATATAGTTGGTTCTATTAATGAAGACTTATTTTTTAAAGTATCTTTTTGTAATAGTAAAGTTGGAAGCGAACACGTTACTTTATTTTATTATTCTCCAGAAGAGTATGAAAGTCATCAGTTAGTAAATCTTTCAGACAGTATTAAAAATAAATGGAGAGAGAAATTTGTTAAGGCGAGTTTGAATGTAAAGTTGAATGAATAAAAATTCATACTTAAAGACTTTACTTATAAATAATATAAATTATATACAATATATATAATTTATGTTATTTATATTTCATTTATTATTTTACGTTCCTTTTTTGAAAAAAGGAATGATAAATAATAATTATAACTATAGAAATATTTTTTATTTAAACCACATCAATAAAAATACTTATTCCAATGAATTAGAAATACAACCAGATGATAATAAAATAATAAATTCTAATTTAACATCATTATTATTGGTAAATTTAAAAAAAGAAAATTCGACTAATAATACTCAAAATCCAAATAATTATTTTTACGGTTATGATAACAAATTTTCAGAAAGTGATGAAAATAATGAATTAATACACGATTTCATCATAAATAGCAAAAAAAAAGTTATTTTAGAGTTTCTAGAAAATAACCATACTTCTATTCATCATAAATTAGATTTAATAAGTGACTTATATGACTTTCAAAAAAAAAGTATTTGTAAACAAAATATTTTTAAAGGAAATTTTTGGAAAGATTGCGATTTTAGATAATAATAAAAAATATTTAAATATAATTTGCCTAGATTATTATGGATATAAACGAAAAAAAGATAGAAAATAATATAATTGGTGATACTATTAATAAAGAAATAAATGTTGACATATCAAATGATTCTCAAAAAATAGAATTTGATGTTTTATTACAGAGAGGACCAACATGTGGATTAATAGTTGTTGATAATTTTTATAATAACGCAATGAATACACGTAAATATATTTTAACACAAGATTTCTCTGTAAAAGGTAACTTTCCAGGTAAAAGAACAATTTCTTATGCTAATTCACATTTACAAGAAGTAATCCAAAAATATATTGAACCATTTTGTGGAAAAATAACTAATTTTCCTTGTCCAAAATCAGATAATTCAAACGCTAGCGAAATATATAATGGTTCTTTTCAATATACTACGTCTAGAGATCGTTCATGGGTTCATACAGATAAATATAATAATTGGGCAGGTGTATTGTTTTTAACACCTAACGCACCACTATCATCAGGAACAGCATTTTATAGATTCAAAGACGGAGCAATGTGTCAAGAACATGGTGATTTTTTACAAAATCAAGATAATGTAAATAAATATAATCAAGATCTAACAAAATGGGAACTAGTTGATTCAGTAGGAAATGTATTCAATCGACTTGTATTATTTAACGCAAATAGATATCATATGTCAATGGATTATTTTGGCGATACAAAAGAAAATGGGCGATTATTTCAAGTATTCTTTTTTTCAACAGAAAAATAATTATTATAATTTACTAATTTGAGTGTCTTACTTTTTTTTGAAACAACTTAAAAAGGTCTAAAATGTTCAAGGGTGTAAACTATTTTTTATCTATCTATTTTTCAGATGAAAAAAGTAAAAAGCTAATATAATTGTTACTATTATATTTTTTTTATTATTTGGATTATTCATATTATTGTTGCCACTATTTTCATTAGAATTATTATTACTATAATTATTATTGTAACTATAACTATTTTTTGAATAAAATATCGATTTTATATTTTTTTGTAAAAAGGTATTTTGATATTTATTTTTGTCTAAAGAAAAAATGGTTTTCAACATGTAAAAAGGTTTATTTCTAATATTTAATATATTTATATTATATAGGTATGCTTATATCGTTTATCAAATAAATATTTTTATAAAAAATATTTATTATTTTCATTTTCTCTCTAATTTTTTTTAGCATTTTCTATTTTTTCTTGAATAATTTTTTTAATCGTATTTTCTAAATAAGTTACTCTTTCTTTTAAAGCATTATTTTCCATGATTAATTGTTGTACAAAAATATTTTGTTGTTGTTGAGATATTTGTTGTTGCTTCTGTTGTTGTTGAAATTCAAACATTTTTTTCTCTCTATCTTGCTTTATTTCTTTAATTTGTCTCAATACATCTGGTTTATTTTCCGGATTTCCAGGTTCATAATTTGCTAGTAAATTATCAATATCATTTAAAAAAAAATTTTTTATTGGTGCTTCTTTTATAAAATCATCTACTGTTTTATCAGACAGTTTCATAAACTGATTTGGTTTTTCTAATAATTCTTTTTTATCAAATGAATTATGAATATGTGAAAAAACAAGAATAGTTTTTGAAGATTCTAATTGTAAAAACGGAATAGTATAATTCTTTAAAAAATGTTTTTCCTCTGCTAAAGAAGCTTTTTCATCATAACTAGTTTCTTTTAATAATTTTCGTCGAAAAGCAAATGTAGCAGCAGTAGCATGGTTTGGCCCATAAGGACCAAATTTATACATTTTTTGGATATGTTTAAAATAAATATGCATTTCACTTGATCCAGCACATAAAATGTTAGGAAATTCCATTAATTTACATACAGCATGTGAGACACGACATGGTGGATAATAATCATCATCATCCATATAAACAATAATTTCTCCTTTTGATTTTTCATGAGCAATATTTCTTTTTTTCCCCAATGTCATTTTTTCATCAAATTTATAATATTTAACTTGATTAATATCTTTAACTAAATCTTCAATCTTATCTGTTCCATCATCTATTATAATCCATTCTAATAATTTTTTAGGATAATCTTGATTTAAAAAACATTGAATTATAAATGGTATAAAAGGTCTGCGATTAAATGTTGGTGTACAAATGCTTACAAAAGGTAACTTTCCCATAATGTAATTTATATATTAGTTTTTATATATTAGTTTCTATATATTAGTTTTTATACATTAGTTTTTATACATTACTTTGATAATGCCTTATTTAATCCATTCAAATTGTTTATTAATGTATCTTGTGATTGGATAACATTATCAGAAATAGCTTTTGGTAATTTAATATTTGATAGTTTTACATTTTGTATTTTGATTTCAGGAACAGGAATTGAATCTGGTAATATTTTCGATACAGAATTTTCCAATCCTCCTATAATTTTACTAATAAAGTTACGTGAATTTTTAGTAGAAACTATTTTATCATTACTACATTTTTTATAAGCCTCTTTAAAACTAACAATTTCAGTTAAATTTGTTGGTATATTACTTTTGAATAAAGAGAGAGGAATAATATTAAAATATAAAAGTAGAATTGTTAGTAAAGATACAATTCCAAACCCTGTACCAAGATGAACAAATGTTAAAAAAATACAACTTAATGATAACAATATCATAATTCCTTTTTTTCTATACTTAATATTATCTTTTATACAGTTTAATATATTGTACTTTACATTTTCACTATCTATCGCTGATACTGTAAAATAACTGATTAAGCATAAAAATATAATTAAAGTAGATACAAAGGGAATAACTGTAAAAAAACTTACCCAGAACAAACAAATAAATAAAATTACAAGAGCAATACTAATCAAGAAATTAATTGGTTCTAGCATAGTTATAGATTCCCACTTGGGTTCTCCTTCTCCAGAATGATTTTCATTTTTTTTAAAGAACCAACTTAAATTTGTAAACCAAAGTAAAGATAAGTATACCAAATTTACTAGTGAAAGTATACTACTGAATAGTATAGTAATTATTGGACCAAAAATAAGCGTAACTATTTCCGGCATTTCATTAAGAATTCCATAGTATGAATTATACGCTTTAAAATCAAAAGCAATAATACTCTGTAATATTGAAACAAAATAATTTTCAAAACCATTAGAATGTGGATTCATTTTACATTTAAGTAAAAAATTTAATATTGAATTAATAAATGGTTTTGTTTCATAAGGAAATTTTATTTTATTCGATAAAAGAGTGTCATGAACCTTTTTAATATTAATATTAATATCTATTTCTTTTATATTAGGAATGGAATTTGTATATGGATAACATTTAATATCGGTTGGTAAAATATTAGACTGAGCAACTTTACATGAATAAATAATGAGTGAACCAAAAACAATTGCTAGTAAAATATTTAATATTATTAAAGCAAAAGATTTAAAAAATTTAAGAATTTTTGTTGGATCCTGTACATTATTTTTCATTTCTGTTTCTGTATTATTGATATTTGTATTAGTAGACATTGTATATTATAATGATATGATATAAAAATAATTTATCTACGTAGTAAAATATTTTAAAATTATTCAAAATATTTCGAAAAATTTTAAAAATATTATTTAATTATATATGAAAAAAAAAGAACTCCTAATTTTAGCATTAGGTTTTATTAGTCTTGTTTTATTATTAATAATTTTTAATTGGGGAAATTATTTAATAAAGAATGACTTTATTTTGGAATCTTTTTTCAGTGAAAATATAAAAGGTTCCCCGAATGTAAATTTACCCTTAAATACCAATTATAGTTGTAAAAATTTTTGTGGTCCAACCTCACGCTGTGTAAAAACTAATCAACAATGTTTTACTGATGGTGACTGTCGTGGATGTCAACCATTTACTCCTCCTCTTTCTAAAATGAAATATATCAATACTCGCGGAGAGAACGATGCAGGAAAACTAACAAGTCAACAATATCCTAATTTTTCTAAATTAACTACAGATATAGGAACACAAGCAAAAATATTCCGTAGTTCTAATGTAAAAAAGAGAGCACCTCAACCAGCTTATGGCACGAATCTTTGGCGTGGTAAATTTGATGTAGAACAAGAAATGTTTGATGAAAGATATAAACCACCAAATTTGATTAATATGCCAAATTATCCATACAGATACACATTATCTGGAGAATTTTTAACGGACGGACCTCTTGCTTCGAATGCTTATTTCAACTAACCATTATTTCTAAAAATATATAAGTTAAAATTATATTTATTATTATATATTTATTAAATATAATTAAAATGCCTTACTTTAAAAATAAAGACATTAACATACTATTTATTCATATTCCAAAAACTGGTGGTAGTAGTTTAGAATATTATCTGTCTCAAAAGTATCAAATTCTATTAAATAATGATTCATTAAGTGGTTTTTTAAGTAATGATAATACTGAAATAAATAATTTGAAAGAAAAATATCAAATAAAATCGTCTATGCAGCATTTTACTTATAGAAATATTGTAGATTTGAAAAATGAAAGTATTTTAAATGTAGATTTTGAAAATAATTTAAAAATAATTTCTATTGTAAGAAATCCATATACAAAAATAGTAAGTGATTTATTTACACATTCTTTAATAAATATCAATACAAGTAAAGAAGAAGTTTATCATATCCTTTATAGCAATTATATTCATAGTGATAAATACGATAATCACAATTTACCACAATTCTCGTTTTTAATTGATGAAAATGAAAAATTGCTGGAAAATATTACTATTTTTAAAACAGAAACATTAACAGATAGTCTAATAAATTATGGTTACAAAGATTTTTATGTTTACATTAATAAAAATTACATGTCTATAGATTATTTAAGTTATTTAAATGACGATTCTATTCGTTTGATAAATGATTTTTATTCAAAGGATTTTGAATATTTTAATTATGAAAAAATTATTGTTTAGATAGAAGATAGATACAAAATAATTATACGAAAAATAATATGGTCAACCTTATTTTTCAATAAGCACTGTTTTCGCAAGATTTTTAATGATTTTATCTTCAAATGTTTCATCTTCTTTTTTATCAGAACCACCCATTGATTTCATAACTATTTGCATATATTTATCATTAATGTGTCCTTCATCTTTAAAATAAGTTGGATTCTTTAATTTCCATTCAGGTATCATTTTAATGTTTTTATGAGCTACATGTTTTATCGCTGTTTTCAAAACCTCTTTTTCTTTTGTCCATTTATTTTCATCTTTTACATACAAAACTTCTCTCTTTAAATCACTACAATGAACCGGTCTTTTAGAAACATCCAGTTCTTTCAAGTTTTTCACGATAATATTCGTGATTCCATCGACAAAACCTACTTTCCCTACATGTTCTAGGTCGGATATTTTGATGTTTACGGATTCAACAAAGTCCATAATGTTCATAGCATCTTTACAAGTTTCATTTAGAAAAACTTGTAAATTAAAAGTTTTATTATGAGAGTTTGAATTTAATGTATTATTATTTGTTGTTGTTACGTTAGATGGTTTTAAAGTCTTACAAACTTCTAGAATAATATTTTTAAATTCAGAGTTCTCTTTAATGAGCATCTTTATTATTTCCTTATCATCATTTGATGCGGGTGGATCGTCGTTTAAACAAATATTTAATTCTGTACATATTTGTTGATGTTTCCATAATCCTTGACGATATTTATATTCCTTACCACATACGCAGTAAAATATTTTGGAGTTTTTTGGAGTTTTTTCGTCATCCATTTGTAACTTTTTGTCATTCTTCATATGTTTTCTAGTAAGTAAATGTCTGGTTAATTCTATTTGTCTACAGCATTGAAAGTCACAAATTACACAAAAGAGTTTTTTGGAGTTTTTTGGAGTTTTTTCGTCATCCATTGTCATCCTATATATACTACCTAGAAAAAGTTCCTAAATCCTTTTTTATATAAAAAATAAAATTTTATCGTGTTGTTTTGAAAATTATTTTTTTGGTAACCAGACCTTAATTTTCAATTATGCAGTAAATTCATGTTTTTTACAAAGTCCATCGACCCTGGACATTTTTGGACATCCCAAAAATGTCCAAAATCGATTTCTTGAATCACTTTCCCAGACAAAAATTTACAAGGTTTTCAGTTTGCGGGAGGTAAAAGTATATATAACGGGATAAAAGTACAACTTTGAATTATATATTTGTAAATAGCTACATTAAATAGTTATATTTTATAAAAAATATAATTATTTTACGGGATTATTTTCCAGTAGAACCAAATCCTCCTTCTCCTCTCGATGTTAAAGATAAATCACTTTCATTTTCTAGTAAAACAACACGGATTTTACATAGTAAGGGGTGACATATTTGAAGTAGCCTTGAGAATTTTTGAACATAAAAATGATCTACATTCAAAGAACGAAAAGCGCCAATAATATTTCCTCTATATCCACAGTCAATAATACCAGTATGATTAGATAATAATAAAGGAGTTTTAGATATTGAAGAACGTGGATGAATATTAAATGCTGTTGGCATATATTCACCAGTAGGAGTATACTTGATTTTCATTTCTGTTTTTATTTTGAAATCTAGAAAATACGAGGATAATGGATTATGAACAATAGTTTGACTTTCTGGAACAAATAAATCAAATCCAGAATTTGGAAAAGGATCTGTATCAATGTGATTATTATGATAATCAATGTGATTTTTATAGAGTTCATATAATTCTGGAATTGTTTTGTCTACATATAAATATAAAATTGCTTCCATTTTATATTTATATTACAATAATTTGTTTATATCATTTTTAATATTATTTATTATTATCATATTTACCTTTATATGCCATTCTTCAAATATTTTTGGTATAAATTTATTCAATATATTACATAATGGAACCCAACAATGAGAAGATATTAGTACCTCAGGACCTTGATTCCATAAACTATCAAGATAATTTTGTAATTCACAAACTAATTCTTTTTCTTTTTCGGGAATTACTTTCAATATCTCAATAATAATTTTATTCACCGAACGTGGATGATAATCGTCTTTTTCCATTAGTAAAATATTTAATTTATATATAATTAAATATTTAAGTTATTTTACAAAATATAAGTGTCTAATCAATCTCCTCTATCTTAGGTTCAAATTCAGGTTCTTCTTCCACATTTTGGGGCGGGCTGGAATTGGGCGTAGTAGAACTCATATGTTTCATAAATGCTCCCTCTAATGCTTTATAAGCATCTTCATAAAAATCTTTATCTTTCAAATCGGTGGTAGAACATAATTCTTCTAATTCATTC
>Ga0214923_10009578_pt1 | contig 10064 bp, 4 predicted proteins | sample LL1510_MetaG_FD_177993 | JGI IMG/M metagenome (GOLD analysis project Ga0214923, IMG submission 177993) | Freshwater microbial communities from Lake Lanier, Atlanta, Georgia, United States - LL-1510 | ecosystem: Environmental > Aquatic > Freshwater > Lake | place: USA: Georgia | collected 2015-10-15
GATTATGTAAAAGATGAGGAGGGGCCTCTTGATTATCCCACTTTAAAACACACTTGGGGCAGCAAAAATGATTGCAAGGAAATATTATGTGAGTAATTGGCGCCTCCTGCCAACATACTGAACATGTAGCTCTGCCATCAATATAAACTGCCACCAGTTTAAAAGGCTTCTTCCTGCACGACGGACAGCCGCGTCCGAGTGACATGGTGTTGCTTTCTGTGCCTACACGAAACAGGCTCGCGCGTGGTAGAGTATCGCCAGGAACCCTGGCTACGGTAATTTTATTATTATAAAAGATCAAACATACAGTTTAAATATCATTTTTTTATGGACCTCTTATTATATATTTGGTTTATTATTTACTATAATCTTATTGGAAATAATAAATGAAGTTCCTATATATGTTTATTATTTAATTATCAACTTATTCTTTGTTTATTATTTAGTTAGCCTGAAACCAATTTAGGAACATAAATTATTTTAAATAATGGAAACTTTATTAATTATTATTTATTTTAGATATTTAATAATAATATGTAGTCTAAAGAAAAATTAGGCATATTCATTTTAATATAAAATTATAATCTTATTTAATTCATAAAAATGAAATTTATAAAATAAACAACATTAATAAATTTCCAGCTGAATAAATGAAGTTTTTATATATTAATCTTATTTAATTCATACAAATGATACTTTGTTCATGTATAAAATAAATGAACTTAATAAAGTTTTAAAAATTTTTACTAAATAAATAAAATTAATTTATAAATATTTTATTATAGGGCATGTTTAGTATCATCTGTTTGGATTACCGTTTAGTATTAATCTTATTGAAAAATAATAATAATAATAATTAATAAACAAAGTTAACGAAGTTCCCAATATAAAATAATTATAATAGAATAAAATAACTAAATATTGCTTTGTTAACTTCGTTTATTAATTATTATTATATTTCAATAAGATTAATACTAAACAGTAATCCGAATAGATGATACTAAACACGCCCATAAATTAAAATGCGTTCCAAAAGATTATAATACTTTTGGAAACTTTGTTCCCAATATTTTCTAGCAAACTTAATAATAATTTATTATTTAGAATTCTTAATTTTCTAGCAAACTAAAGAATAATTTTGGGAACTTAGTTAATCTAAAACTTTAATATTTTCAGGCAAATTTTATAATAATTTATTATTTAGAACTCTTAATTATCTAGTAAACTTAATAATAATTTATTATTTAAAATTCTAATATTTTTTTTTGGGCACACTTTTAATACTTTATTATTTAGAATTCTAATATAATTTTTATGGTAAACTTTACCATAATTTATTATTTAGAACTCTACATTTTATAGCAAACTTAATTATCTAGCAAACTAAAGAATAATTTTTTATTTTAAATTTTAAAATAAACAAAGTTAACGAAGTTCCCAATATTTTTGGGCAATTTTTATAATAATTTATTATTTAGAACTCTTAAATATTTTTTTATAGCAACTTTTAATAATTTATTATTTAGAACTATAAAATATTTTTTATGGTAAACATTAATAATTTATTATTTAGAACTATAAATTATTTAGTAAACTAAATAATAATTTTTTATTTAAAACTCTAAAATAAACGAAGTTCCCTTTTTATGGTAAACTTTACTAATTTATTAGAATTATAATGGGAACTTTATTAACTTTGTTTATTTTTTATGGTAAACTTTAATAATTTATTATTTAAAACTTTAAAATATCTAGTAAACTTAATAATAATTTATTATTTAAAATATCTAGCAAACTAAATAATAATTTATTATTTAAAACTTTAAAATAAAGGAAGTTAACGAAGTTCACAGTATTTATTGGGCATTTTTAATAATAATTTATTATTTAGAACTCTTAATTATCTAACTTAATAATAATTTTTTATTTAGAACTCTAAAATATATCTTTATGGTATCCTTTTAATAATTTATTATTTAGAATTCTAATAGGAACATCGTTTATTTTTTATGATAAACTTTAATAATTTATTATCTAACAAACTTAATAATAATTTATTATTTAGAACTTAATAGGAACTTTGTTAACTTCATTTATTTTTTATGGTAAACTTTAATAATTAATTATTTAGAATTCTAATGGGAACTTCGTTAACTTTGTTTATTTTTTTATGGTAAATTTTAATAATTTATTATTTAGAACTCTTAATTATCTAACAAACTAAATAATAATTTATTATTTAAAACTCTTAATTATCTAACAAACTTAATAATAATTTGTTATTTATTCTTATTTTTTAAAAAATTATAAAATATTTTAATTTACAATTTAACAAATATGCCCGAAAATATTAAAATTTTATTTTATTTTTAGATAAATAATTTAATATTTAAAAATTTTTTTATAATTTTTCTGAAATTTTTATAATTTCTCTGAATATAACAATAATTTTAGATTTAAAAATAATATTATTATCTAGCCGGATATTAAATTTTGGAATATAATTTATTTTAAATAATGAAAACATTATTAACTTTAGTAATTATTATTTATTTTAGTTTTAATCTCAATTTTAAATTTTTGGAACGCAGTTTAATTTATCTAAAAATAGCAATAAATAAATAATAATATTAGAAACTTTGTTTATTTATTTTAATTTTTTTAAATAAATAATAATATTATTAGTTATCCAAAAATCTATTTTGGAATGTAGTTTATTTTTATTATAGACATATTTATTATTATCTGTTTAATTTACTATTTATTATTATCCATCATGATTAGTGTTTATTATAACCTTAATTAAAATAATAAACGAGGTTCTTATAAATAATTGTGCTTTTAATATATGTTTATTATTATAATTTATAATTAGCATTGTTTTAATTATTAAATTATTTTTTGTTATTATTAATTTACTACGTTTTATTTAAATTATTATTAAAACTAATAATAATTTAAATAAAATAATATAGAGTTTTGTTAACCTCAATTATATTTAAATTATTAGTTTTTAATTTTTAAATAAACTAATAATAAATATTAAAAGAAATATATGATAATAAACATGTCTAATAATAAAATTATCATAAAATAAATTAATATTAATTATAATGCTTACAGTGTATGTGGATAATGTATCATATTTTTTTTATTATGATTATTATTATTTTTCTTAAGTATATTATATTTATTTTTTGATAATTTTATAGATTTAAAAAATAAATATTTATTACGCTTACCTTTTAAATATAAAATATCTTCAAAACCATAATCAGATTCTATACGATAGTCTATTAATATTTTTTTATAATAATTATTAATTTTATAATTATAATATTTCATCCAATTATCAAAATTTAAATTATATTCTGTACATGTTTTTTTAAGAAATATATTAAATGGAGTTGAATACTTACCACTATTATATATATCAACAACAGATTCTACATTTATACAATTTATATTTTTATCTAATTGATATGAAAGACAGCATAATGATTTATCACATTTATAATTTACAATAGTCCATTTTCTATTTTCAAATTTTTGATATCTTTTATATAATCTATAATATATAAGAGAACAACTTGGACAAGTAATTATTTTATCATTAATATTCTGATTGCGTCTACAACTATAATAATTTGTACATAATGTATGTGTAGGATACATTATTTTTAATATTATAGTATAAATTATTTTTAATAGATATTCAAAATCTTGTCCTAAATACATTATTATAATTTCAATAATATGAGGCATTAAAAAGGACTCTTTAATATTTAATAATGCATTTACTAACATATGCATATTAATTTTACACAATAATAATTTATTGTGTTTAGGTACATCTTTATATGGTCTATATGTGTTTAATCTATATTTGTATTCTATATTTTCTTTATATAAATTAAGTTCTAGTCCGTTTTGTTCAAAGTCTATATTACAATATTTATGTAATGGATCAATTGTATTACATAATTGATGTGCAGAATTGCAATTTATATCAAAATTTACAATAAAATTTTTAATTTTATATGTAAAAGTTAATGAATCATTTGGAGAACTAGGAATTCTAAATTTTGCAATTTTTATAAGTTCTAGATTATTATCATTATAAATTCTATTATATATAATGAAAATTATAAAATCAATATTTAATATATATGTGTTTTTAGAAGGATAAGTTAAAAAATTATGATGGAAATTTATATAATCTTCATTAATTGTATAATCTAAATCTATTTTATTACTAACAATATCACATTCAAATATTTGTCTTATAGCACCTCCTCCTAGTTTAAATTTATATCTTGCTAAATTATAAATAATACAATGTAAAAAATACCCTAAATTTCCAACATATTTATCATATTTTTTACAATGATCACGAATTATATTATCTTCAAACAGAACCAATTGTGTATAATATTGAGTAATATTTTCTGGAAGTTTTCTATATTTTAATTTAAGAACTTTATTATAATTCATTGGTAAATATTGTGAATGATATTTAACAATATTATTTATACATTCTCTAAAAGTTGTAATTTCATTTATTATATTTGGATATGTATTATATTCTGTCATAGTGTCTTGAGCCAAAATGGCTACGGTAAAATTTATATTTAAAAATAAAAAAATAAAAAATTGATTTATCAATTTTTTATTTTATGTCTTGTTTATTATTTTTTATATAACATTTTCAAATGTTATTAATTTTATTGGAACTTTGTTAACTTCATTTATATTTATTATAAATTTTTTTCCTATAATCATTACCTCTAATATAACTTTATCACCTAAAATAGATAATAATAAACAGATTTAATCTAAAATATTATTTGAAAAAAACTGAATTATTAATTATTTATAAATCTAATATATTACTCCACAAAACTAATTTATTAATTTTAATATTTTATCACAAACTAATTATTTATATTATTGTTATTTTCAGAAAAATTAAACCGCGTTCCATAAATTTCAGAAACAATAATAAATAATTATTAATAAATTTAAATATTATTTAAATTTATTAAATAATTATTTATATATCTAAAATATTTTTTTATAAAACTAATTATTTATTAATTTTAATTATAAATAAATTTAAAATATTTTATTAGAATAAACTAAATTATCATTACATTTAATAAATCTAATATATTATTTGAAAAAAAATAAATTATAAATTATTAATAAATCTAAAATATTTTATTAGAAGAAACTAATTATTTATTAATTTTAGATTTATTATTGTTATTTTCAGAGAAATTATAAAATTTTTAGAAAAAATATGAAATTAATTTAAATCTTAAATTAAAATATTTTATAATTTTTCTAAAAATAGCAATAATAATAAATCTAAAATATTTTCTTGTAATACTAATTATTTATTTATTATTAATAAATCTAAAATATTTATTTGCAAAATTAACTAAATAATTATTTAGTTATTTAGATATATTTATTATCTATTTTTTTATGTACTATTTTTAGTAGTATATTTAAAAACTATAAATTATTTTATTTAAATTATTGATTTTAATAATGGACATGTTTATTATTATCCGGTATGATTAGTGTTATAACCTTATTACAAATAATAAACAAAGTTCCTATAAATAATGTGTGCTTTCTATATATGTTTATTATAATTTTTAATTTATTGCCTTTATATGTAATTATTTTTTGTTTATTACACAAATTATTAGTTTTAATAATAATTTAATTATGTAAATTATTATTAAAACCAATAATTTAAATAAAATAATAAAAATTTTAGTTATTTAAATTATTAATTTTCAAATAAACTAATAATAAACAGTAAAAAAAACATATGATAATAAATATATCTTATATTAAATACTTTTATAATTTAACCGTTTATGTGATATTAGATATATTTTAAATTATATATATTCTAATTTTTAAAAAAATTATAAAAATTTATAATTTCTCTGAAAATAATAATAATATTACAACAACTATCATCTGGGCTTATAAGATAATGTAATGTGAATTGCTTCACAGTTATAACCTAAATATAGGAATAGTAATATTATAATATAATATAACTTTAAATCATTTTTTACTTTATTATTATATAAAAAATTAATTATTGCTTTTTTAGAGAATAATTAATATTTATTATTTGATTTTAATTAGAATATTTAATTTATTTATTTTTGATAAATTCATAATGGACAATAATTAATTATATTAAGTTATTAATTATTTTTTATGTAAATTTAAGCTTTCAATTATTATTTTAATAGTTATCTTAGTTATATATGATAATTCACGGGGTTTATTGTTATTTTCAGAGAAATTATAAAAAATTCAAAAAAATTATAATATAATTTTTAAATCTTAAATTAAAATATTTTGATGCATAGTTTAGTTATTTAACTTTTTATATAATTTACCTGAAGATGTGATAATTTAAAATTTAAAAATTATTTTATAATTTTTCTGAAATTTTTATAATTTTTCTGAAATTTTTATAATTTCTCTGAAAATAACAATAATTAGTTCTATTAATAGTTATTATTATATTTATAAGAACTATATTAATTTTAAGTTTTTAATTATTATTTATGTATTAGTTGTTTTTAATTATAATATTTAATTTAGTTAACATTAATAATCAGCTAGATATTATAATTAATTATTTTGTTATTAATTTTAGAAAAATTAAACTGCGTTCCATAAATTTTTTTAAAAATAACTATAATAGTTATTATTTTATTGTGTGCCTTAATATTTTTAATTTTAATATTTATTTTAGTTATTAATATAATGCAAAATTGATTATATTTAATATTTTTATAATTTAATCGTTTATGTAATATTAGATATATTTTAAATTATATTTAATATCACAACAACCGCTCCCCCCTGGACTCACCAGAGAACGCAAGATTATCAGCCTCACTGTTATAACCTAGCATAGGAGCAGTAATATTATATTATAATAATTCTTTAAATCATTTTTTTAATTTATTTTTTTGTATTTATAAAAAATTATTTATTATTATATAAATAATTATTTATTACTATTTTCAGAGAATAATTAACATTATATTACATAAATTATTAATTTTAATAATAACTATAATTATTTAAATAAACAAAAATCACAATTATTTTAGTTTTCTATAAAATAATCATAAATATTTTTTACTTTTTAATTATTACTTTATAAATATTATATATTTATCTTCAAAACTATTTATTTATATATTTTAAAATATTATTAAAAAAAAACTAAATTATTAATTATTTATAAATCTAAAATATTTTCAACACAAAACTAATTATTTATAAATTTTAAATTATTATTAATTATCTAATTTTTTAACAATAAAGATCTGCTGATCTCCCTATAATAGATTAGATTTTTTTTAAAATTTAAATAAATAAAGTTTACAAAGTTTTCTAAATAAAAATATTTATTATTATTTTTGATTATATTAAATAAATTATTAGACATAATATTTTAAAAACTATATTAATAAATTAAATAAGAATCAAAATTAAATATAAAATGAATAAACGTATTTTTATATAATTTTATATCAGTCTTTATATGTATGTTTATTATTATAATATATAATTATTGCCTTTTAATTTAATTATTTTTATTTATTTTTTCATTCATATGCTGATTTAAAATGAGCATATACCAATGTATATTTATATATTTTTTTAGTTCTCTATAAAAATTATTATTATTTAATATTTTTATTAAATAATAATAATTTTTTTAAAGTATATTTTTGATTATGATAATTATTGTTATTTTCATAAAAATTAAACTAAACTACGTTCCGTTTCAAAATAATTTTTAAATCTTAAATTATTACATCTTTAAAGAAATTATAAACATATCAATAATTAAATATTATAATTGAAAATAAATAATAAATAGGTAAAGTTAACAAGGTTTCCTAATTAAAAATAAAAATTGGGAACTTTGTTTATCAATCAATTTCATAAAAAAAATAATAATAACTATTAATAATATTTATATAAAAAAATAAATTATAAAAATTTATAATTTTTTTTTGTTAACATGACAAAAAAATGCCAACCACTACAAAAACTACACACACTACACAAACTACAAAATGTGATGCAACAGAACGCTTTCGCCTTGCGGAAGTCCAGGGTTTTTGCAACTGAGACCAAATAGGTCGCGCGCTTCTTGCGTGTGCTTTTTTATTTCTTTCGAGAATCTTATCTCACTAGAAGTCAGATTATTTGTTGCAGAGATCTGGTGGCTTGTCAGGTAGACCTTATCGGAACGGTTCCTTAATTGATTGTATATGAATTCCGCATGATTAACATCATCCTGCGCATTCCTCAGTTCGGTTAATGAAGGCTGAATGACTCTGTTCTTTAGCATTTTCAGTTCGGCGCGTGCAGAGTCAAGAACTTGCTTCTGGTCGATCTCCTCTTGGATGAATTTATATAACAAGGCGCGCAATTTGTTCAAATCTTTTTGTACGTACTCCTTCTCCTTCTGTAACTGATGCAAAGACCCACAAATGCCCAGTAGTTTCTTTAATTCATACACGTCCATTGTTTCCCACACCCAACAAATGTGGAATAGAAACCACTACAAACCAGAAGCCAAACAATGGTCACAGTCACGAGGCGGAATAGATCCACAGCAATCTTGAGCCAAAATGGCTACGGTGGTATTTTTAATATATAAGATCAAACATAAACTTAAAATATCATTTTTTAATTTATTTATATTAGTGAACATTATTATTATTATCGGTTATAATTAGTGTTTATTATAATTTTATTGAAAATAAATGAACTATAAATAAATTGTGCTTTATATGTTTATTATTATAAGTTATAATTATAGCCTTCTTATGTTATTGTTATTTTCAGAGAAAATAAACCGCGTTCTAAAAATTTCAGATAATTTAAACTAAACTACGTTCCGTTCTAAAATAATTTTTAAATCTTAAAATATCACATCTTAAGAGAAATTTTTAGAACGCAGTTTATTTTCTCTGAAAATAACAATAAATATTTTTTTTTAATTTAGATATCTTTGATGAATCTATAAGCAGTATTAATTAGTTCTATTAATAGTTATCATTATTAATTTTTTTATGTAATTTAAAGTTTCTAATTATTATTTTAATTAGAAAACTTTATTTATTTATTATTTGTTTTTAATTATAATATTTAATTTTTTTATCTTTGATGATATAATTGGCATAAATTGGTTATATTATAACTATTTTATTTTAAAATAAGAATAAATTAAGTTATAATTATTAGTTATTTTAATTTACTATATGGAACATAGTTTAATTTTAAAAATATATAATATTCTTATGGAACTATATTTATTCTATAAGATAACGCATAAATATACATATTTATATTGTAATTAAAATATTTAATATAATTTTTATAAAATATTTTAGAACGTAGATTAATTTCTCTAAAAAATATACTAAAAACTTATATGAAGATACTTTTTAAATCAAGAGTTTTTACATTTGATAAATCTAATACATAATTAAGAATTATTTATATTGAAAAAGATTTGTATTAAGTTATATAAATTTTAGAAAAAATATAAGTTTTTCTATTTTTTTGGAACTTTGTTTAATTTTTCTAAAAATATAATATTATATTTATTCTTAAATATTATAAAAATATTTTTTTGATAATAGAAAAAAATATTTTTATAATTTAACGATTTATGTGATATTAGATAAACTTTTTATTGGGAACTTCGTTAATTTCGTTTATTTATTGTTATTTTCAGAGAAATTATAAAATATTTTAATTTAAGATTTAAAATTAATTTGGAACGTAGTTTATTTTTTCCAAAAAATTTATAATTTCTCTGAAAATAGCAATAATATCACAACAACCGCTCCCACCTGGGCTTGAACCAGGGACCTTGAGGTTAACAGCCTCACGCTCTGACCAACTGAGCTATAGGAGCAGTAATATTATATTATAATATTTCTTTAAATCAATTTTCTATATTTTTTTAATTTATAATTATTTTTTAG
>Ga0214923_10009579_pt1 | contig 10064 bp, 12 predicted proteins | sample LL1510_MetaG_FD_177993 | JGI IMG/M metagenome (GOLD analysis project Ga0214923, IMG submission 177993) | Freshwater microbial communities from Lake Lanier, Atlanta, Georgia, United States - LL-1510 | ecosystem: Environmental > Aquatic > Freshwater > Lake | place: USA: Georgia | collected...
CATAGACGGGGCCCGCCCATGAGCCGCATCCGGCTTCATCTACACCAGCGATTAAAGACAAGCCTTGAGCGATTAATTCTCGCTCGGCCTTGAAGGTGGGGACAGGGACAGCTACCATGCGGGTATGAGATTAATTGGCTTGGATTATGGAGCGGCACGAATCGGTGTCGCGCTTGGAGATACGGTAACTCGCGTCGCTTCTCCTTGGAATACGATTCATCACGAAACGATGGAAGATACCATACAGCGCTTACGTGATTTGATGAAGCGAGAGCAGGCAGAAGCCTTGATTGTGGGTATACCGCGTCCGTTAAGCGATCAGTCGAGAGAAACAGCTCAGGCATTGGAGGTAAAGCAGTTTATTGCGGAATTACAAGCTGCGGGTTTTGTGGTGCATGAACAAAATGAGACGTTGTCGAGTAAAGTCGCGGCTGTGCAAGTGAAAGAGATGGGGGGAAAGGGTAAGCGTGATGATCTGGCTGCTGCCGCGATTCTGCAGGATTATTTAGATAAGCAACCATGAGTCAATAATCATCGCCTTGGTTTGCGATATGCCGTATATCCGTGATCGGGTGTTTATTTTGAAGAATGAAGTTTTTCGTGAGCAGGATGCGCGAATTGTTATGTATGGTCAGGATCATGGAAAATTAATTGCTGTTGCGCGTGGCTATCGAAAAATGCAGGCAAAACATTTAGGGCATTTAGAGCCATTAGCGGAAGCGGATGTCATGATCGCGGTTGGACAAGCATTTGATAAATTAGCCGTCGCTCGTTCGGCAGTGACACGTCCTGAGCTTCGTCATGATTTAAGCGCGATGGCGGTTATGGGTTCTTTTGCTTCACTTGTTGAGCAGGTGACGCGTCCGGGTGTTTCGGACGCGGAGATTTATGATCTTCTCTGCGAGCTCGCAAATGTTTGGCAGGGAAAGCAAGCAAGTCCGGAACGTGCTCGTTTGGTTTTAGCGGCTGCGAGTTTGCGATTGCTTGATATTTTGGGTGAGCTGCCGGATATGGATGGCATGGATGATGGGAAGGCCTCTGACGGGGCGATGACGCTTTTGCGTTTTATGCGTTTACGTCCTGTGCGCGATCTACTATCGGTGACGGCTCCTTCGGTATTGTTTACGGAAACCAGCGCTTATGTAGAAGCGATGATCGAGCGATCACCGCTTGTTACCTCTTTGCATGGACCGTCTACGATTCATTCGTTGCTTGCGTGATTGTTGATCATCTGGTTTTATCCATACGGTTCTTTTGACCGGAAAGCAGGTGATATGAGCGTTAGTGCGCAACGTGCCACGAATCATGCCATCGGACACTTCATGCGAGTCTATAAACAGGAGGATGAAGGACTCGGTAAGTATCTGCGAACCATGTTGAAGCGTCGGATGGGTGATCGCGCATATAATCGACTTGGATATTTTGACAAGCGCATGCATCGCGATCAGGAGCGTCATCGTCTCCAGTTTCAACTCTTGCAGTTGTTGAGCGAGATGTATCCGTGTGAACCCGAACGCCAGGAGCGTGAACGAGATCATGTGATGCTTCTGAAGGGAGAGTCGGATACAGGGGCACGGTTTTTTGCACGTGTCGATCTTGAGAGGCGATTGGTGATCGGCTTTTACAGCGAGGCCACCTTTTTGCGGCTTGAGGCCATTCGTCGCGTGCGTGACACGGTTTCTGTGCCTTCCATGTGTCGGTAATACTTCTGAGCCCCCGTCTATCGACAGATGACGGGGGTTTCGCTATTCTGAGCCCATCTATGAAGGTATTTATCAAAGATTTTGGAACGCTTGTGGGTCAAGAAGTTACGGTTTCCGGCTGGTCGTATAATGTTCGATCCAGCGGCTCGATTGCGTTTTTGCAGATTCGTGATGGGTCTGGTTTTACCCAAGCGGTTATCGCTAAAAATAACGTGGACGAGGCAAGTTGGCTTGCAGCGACGGAGGCCACGATTGAGTCTTCCGTGATTGTCACCGGACTTGTATCTAAACATCCAAAGCAGGAAGGCGTATATGAATTACAAGCGACGCGTGTCGAATTAGTACACAAAGCGGAGGAATTTCCGATTGGAAAAAAAGAACATGGTCCGGATTTTTTATTAGATGTTAGACATCTTTGGTTGCGTACTCCAACGCAATGGGCGATTCAACGCGTTCGACATGAAATTATCAATGCGACGTATCGTTGGATGAATGAGCATGGATTTACCAAAATTGACTCACCGATTTTTACTCCCAGTGCATGTGAAGGTACAACTGAGCTTTTTGAAATAGATTATTTTGGTGAACGCAAGGCGTATCTTTCGCAGTCCGGTCAATTGTATTTGGAGGCAGCCATTGCAAGTGTTGGACGTTGTTTTGATTTTGGTCCGGTGTTCCGAGCGGAGAAATCAAAAACGCGTCGCCATCTCACTGAGTTTTGGATGATGGATGCTGAAGCGGCTTTTGTTGATCATGAGGAAAATCTCAAGATTCAGGAATCGTTGATTTGTTCCATTGTTGAAAGCGTGTTGCAACATTGTCAGCCGGAGCTCAAGATTCTTGAACGTGATCAGGAGCCGTTAAAAAAAGTTCAAGCACCGTTTATTCGGATGACGCATGCAGAAGCGGTGACTTGGTTGCGGGCGCATGGTTCAGATATCGGTGAGATGGATGATTTGGGCGCCGATGATGAAACGTTGATAACGAAAGCCCATGATAAACCGATTTTTGTTGAGAAATATCCAACGGCGGTAAAAGCGTTTTACATGAAGCGCGATCCAACGGATCCGAGCCGCGTCTTGAATGCGGATCTGCTTGCTCCTGAAGGTTATGGGGAGGTTATCGGCGGTTCGCAGCGTGAAGATAATTATGATGCCTTGCTCGAACGTATTCGAGAGCATCAATTACCGGAAAAAGATTTTCAGTGGTATCTTGATCTTCGTAAATACGGATCGGTTCCACATTCAGGTTTTGGCTATGGCTTAGAACGTCTGACAACATGGATTTGTGGTATTCATCATGTACGTGAAACGATTCCATTTCCACGGTTAATCAACCGCTTAGAGCCATAATTATGTTGATTGAGAAACATCAGGCGAGGGCCTGATGTTTTTTATCTTTCAGCGCTTGTTTCTATAATCTCTTTGTCGTTAGTGGTAGACTTGCGCTATGTCACGTCATCATTCGCATGATCCGGAGCTTCGTCATGTACGAACTCCTAAGGCGACACATTGGCTTTGGGCCGGAATTCTTGGGGCATTGGCCGGGGGAGTTCATATGTCGTTTGTGATGGCTCCAACCATTCCACAATCAGACGCCATGCAAGAAGCTACGAGGCCAGCCGGGGAGCAACGCACGACATCGACTTTGCCGCAGATGAGTGTTGTACTTGGAATTCCTGCGGCAAAGGCCGATCGCGACTTTGCCTATACGTTATCGTTTCCGAATAAGGAAATCGCGCCTCGTGAGGTTGAAAAAGGTTGGCGGATCGATGAGCTAGATATCAGGAATGAGTTGCAGATTATTCCGGCAAGTCCGGATGGTAAGCCACCGATTCTAACGGATGGTGGAGAATGGAATGTCATTTTACGTAGTTCTAATGGGGAGGCATTTCAGGATCCGATGTTTATCGGCATGGCGGATCGATTACACGCGTATCTTTTTGGTACGTCGTCAGCCAAGCAGATTTTGCTAGTTTCGAGGATGGGAGAGATACGTGTGCTGGCTGATGCGCCAGAACATGCGATGTCGCTTGGAGTGAAAGATGGTAGTGTGTGGCTCGCTACTTACACCCCAGGCGAAGGGATTGAATCAGACTTGAAAGGACCTTCGCGCTTGATTCGTATTTCACCATCGGGACTCCAAGAAGTTATTGCACAAGAAGCAAATGTCATTGTTCGCGTGATTCCCGGTCCGGAAAAAAGTCTCGCATATCATACAGAAGAAGGAAATTTTGTCTCGATAAAAGATGAAAAGCGTTGGTCAGGGAATGGCTTACCATTATTGTGGTTAGATGCGACTAAATTGCTTTTTGCGCAGGAGAAAAAAATATATGTGCTTGATATGGAAACACTTGAGCAAGAATTTTATCTCGACGCGCCAGCATCGCCGATGGTCGCTCATGTGTTATAATTTTTGTAAATATGGTCTCACATTCTCATCAGCTTTCAACGGGGTGGATTAAAGTCTGGATTACTCTTGGCTTTTTTGTCACGGCAATCGGTTATTTTTTGCCCACGGTGTTACGCTCTTTGGCGCAAGGTGAGGTTCAGCGCTATCAAGAATGCGCCGCCGGTTTACGTGATAACTGCCAACCGAGCATGGTATGGGTTCTCTATGAACAGGCGCTAAGAGAAGAAGGTGCGGACAACTTGTTGTTAGACAAGACGCGTCTGGAGTTAGACACTCTTAGATAGATTTTGCGCATTTTTTCCTTTTCTGATGATATATTGGCCTATGAAACGGACGATGATTTTAGAGACCGTTAAACATGTCGGTGGGGAGGTCTGGCTCAATGGCTGGGTTCAAACTCGTCGTGACATGGGTAAGCTCGCCTTTATCGATATGCGAGACCGATCCGGTGTCGCACAGGTGGTGTTTGTTCCGGCTGAACTAGATGACGCCTCAAAAGAACGCGTAAAGAGTTTGCGCTCCGAATATTGTATTGCGGTACGTGGCATTGTGAATGCGCGTGGGGAAAAGCAGGTGAATGCCGATTTACCAACTGGCACGGTTGAGGTTCTCGCCAAGGAGCTAATCATTTTAAATGAGGCCAAGACCCCACCGTTTGAATTGGAGGACACATCCAAGATCAATGAAGAGCTTCGTTTGACGTATCGGTATCTCGATCTACGTAGTCAGCGCATGTTACGTAATCTCGAATTACGTGATCGCGTGATTACGTTTTTTCGATCGTATTTGCATGGCAATGGATTTACTGAAGTAGAGACGCCTTGTTTAACCAAAGGAACGCCAGAAGGATCGAGAGAATATCTTGTTCCATCCCGCCTACATGCGGGGCAGTTTTACGTTTTGCCGCAATCACCTCAACAATTCAAGCAATTGCTCATGGTTGCCGGCTTAGAAAAATATTTTCAAATCGCGCGTTGTTTTCGTGATGAAGATCAACGCGGAGATCGTCAGCCGGAGTTTACGCAGTTAGACATGGAACTCTCTTTTGTCAATCGAGAAGATGTTTTACAGCTGATTGAACAGATGATGGTTGAAATGATTAAGGTTGTTGCTCCGGAAAAGAAGATTAGTCAGGCGCCGTTTCCACGTTTGACCTACGCGGAAGCCATGGAGAAATATGGGAGTGATAAGCCGGATTTGCGTAAAGACAAACAGGATCCAAATGAACTTGCCTTTGAGTGGATTGTCGATTTTCCGATGTTTGAAAAAGATGACGAGGGTGGTATTCAAGCGGTTCATCATCCATTCACCTCACCGTTACCGGAAGACATTCACTTGCTTGAATCGGATCCATTGTCAGCTCGGGCAAACGCCTATGACTTAGTCTTAAACGGCTATGAAATTTTTGGCGGATCTATTCGTATTCATACCCGCGAACTTCAGAATCGAATTTTTGAGTTGCTTGGTTTGGATGCCCCAACTATTCAAGCGCGTTTTGGGCATATGTTGGAGGCCTTTGAATTTGGCGCACCTCCGCATGGTGGCATTGCATCCGGTCTTGATCGAGTTGTGATGATTTTGGCAAATGAACCAAATATTCGTGAAGTCATTCCATTCCCAAAGACAGGCGATGCAAGAGATTTATTGATGGGGGCGCCAAGTTCAATTGAAGACAAACGTTTAGATGAGGCGCATATTGACATTCGTCAGAAGTAATCGCCATGGCTTACGAAGTACGCATTGAGGCATTCGAAGGTCCATTAGATTTGCTTTTGCAGTTGGTTGAAAAGCAGGAAATGGAGATTACGCATGTTTCTTTGCTTGCCGTAACGGAGCCATTCATCAAACACATTCAAGAAAAACAAGGGCAGATTCCGCCAGAGGAGCTTGCGGATTTCTTGGTGGTGGCTGCGAAGCTCGTTTATCTAAAATCGAAAGCGTTGCTCCCGGATCTTTTGGAAGAGGTTGATGAAGGCCCTGATCTTGAAACGCAATTGCGTATGTATAAGGCTTTTGCGGATGCAGCGGTGTTGATCGGAAAGCGTTGGGGTGAAGGAAGAGTAGCCTTTTCACGAACCCAACGCAGCGTGAAGCCTTCGGAGCCCGTGTTTGCACCGCCGCAAAACGTTTCACCTGATGTATTACGTGATTTGTATGAACGGGCGATTAAACGTCTTGAGCCGATCATTCAGTTACCCAAAGCCGCGATAGAGCGGACGATTACGATTGAGGAGAAAATTGAGCATTTGCGTAAACGTGTATCATCGATGATGCATGTGTCTTTTCATCGTTTTTTGGCGGAATCTCAGGATAAACATGAGATGGTTGTCGGATTTCTTGCCTTATTGGAATTAATCAAACAGCGCATGGTGAAGGTGGAGCAAGGTACACTATTCGACGACATTCACCTCCAGCGTATAGAATCATCACACGTATGAATGATGTTGCCGCCATGATCGAGGCTTTATTATTTGCCTCCGCTCAACCGATGACGTTTAAGCGATTGGGCGATCTTGTGAAACAATCCCATGCGGACATCGTGCAAGCATGCGAGGTCTTGCAGCATCGATTAGAAGCTCGTGAATCTGGATTGATGTTAGTTTTACATGGCGATGAGGCTGAGCTGGTGACGCGTCCGGAGATGTCGGATTTGGTGCGCGCTGTGATTAAGACGGATTTACAAGGTGAGCTTTCTAAACCTTCGATGGAGGCGCTGGCTATTTTGGCGTATCGAGGTCCAATGACACGACCAGAGCTTGAACAAATTCGTGGAGTACAATCGGCCCTGATTTTACGTAATTTGATGATGCGCGGTCTCGTTTCTATGAAAGATGAAGTACGTCTTGGGCAGCCGGTGTATGAAGTTACGATGGATTTTTATAAACATTTAGGCATGTCTAGGCCGGAAGAGTTGCCTAAGTATGATGAGCTTCGTGGTCATTCTGCCGTGATTCAAGCTCTGGCGGAATTAGAACCTGCAGACACATCTGACCAGCAGGAACCGGAAGCAAAACAATCAATTTAGTATGATGCCCGAGGCAATGATGGTTTTGATTGGAAGCTTGGCATTACGTATTGCCAAAACAGCGCCAGTAACCAGTTTGAATAGCCTTCCAGTCGCTAAATATGTCTCTGTTACGAGTGAGGCTCCTAAGAAGAAAAATCTTTCGACTCTTGGAATTGAGGTTGATGCAAAAGCGACGATCGTGATGGATGTGGAGAGCGGTCAGGTTTTGTACGAACGAAATTCTCATGCTGCCTATCCGGTTGCGAGTTTAACGAAACTTATCTCGATGATGGTTTTTTTAGATTCAAAGCCTAATATGGATGAGCTCGTGACGATTATGCCGGAGGATGATGGTTTTGATGGTAAAACGGTTTTTCCTACAGGTGAGCAATTGACCAAGCGAGAATTGTTTCAGTCGGTGCTTGTTGGATCGGTGAATGAGGCCGCGAATGCGTTGGCTCGGACAACCGGCGGAAAAGATGCATTTGTCGTAGCGATGAATAAAAAGGCTAGGGCTATTGGGATGGAGCAGGCGTTTTTCATGGATCCATCCGGATTAAATGCCACGAATAAAGCCAGCGCGCGAGATATTGCACTCGCGTTACGTGAAGCGTTGCATTATCCGGAGATGCGTGAAACAACAGGCAAGGCGGCAGTCACGATGGCTGGAAAATCGTTAAATAAAAAATATTCTATTCGAACTACGAATTTGTTACTGAGTTCCGATTTAAATAAAAAGCCGTTTCAAGTTGTTGTCGCGAAGACCGGAACTTTACCAGAAGCAGGGTATTGCATGGCGCAGGCGACACAGAATGTGCAGGGTCAGGAGGTCATTGCGGTTGTCTTAGGAGGAGCGTCGCATTTTTCACGATTTCAGGATGTAAAAGCTCTTACGTATTGGAGTTTTGAAAATTTTGAATGGAAAAATAAGCAAGCGCGTGGGGAATCAGGGAAATAGCATGCGGATATTAGGCATCGATGCCAGAGGGCTTGAGTCGTCGTCGGGCGCAGGCATCGCGCATGCGGCCCGTGAATTAATCGATGCGATGCGAATGTATGCAGGTGATTATGGGATAGAGCTTAAGTTGTATCGGGAGCGGATGAGTGGACTGGAGCTGCGGCTGGCATTGCGAAGAGATGGTGTGAATCATGTCTTTGTTCCGGCGGGATCGGTCTCGCCGTTTCTTAGGGGAGTGTTATATCCATGGGTGCACGACGTAGCGATTTTTTGGCATCCTGAGTGGTTTCCACAATCTTGGGTGAAGCGTTTATTTACCACGCGGATGTTTTTATTTGGTATCAAGCGTGCTCGACATGTATTTGCGGTCAGTCATGAAACAGCGAGAGCGATACGCGAATTTGTTTTCTTGGCGGAACAAGATGTCACGGTGACATATCAAGGTGCAAATGTTGGGCCTTTGCAATGGGATAGGGTTGATCCGCCGTATGTTTTAGCACTTGGTTCGGTAGAACCTCGAAAGAATTTAGTCTTCATTGATACTTTATGGCCGCGCGTCTTAGCACGTGTTCCTCATGCGCGATTAATTGTTGCTGGGCGTGAAGGCTGGGGAGACGTTCAGCTCAAGCATGCTGAGCGAATCTTAACATTTGACGACGCAAGACGTGATCAATTATTGATCGGAGCTTCCGCGTTGATTCTTCCATCGTTGTATGAAGGCTTTGGCAGAACAGTATTGGAGGCAATGTCTTTGGGCGTTCCGGTGATTGCGAGCGATCGGGGAGCGATTCCGGAAGTTGTTGGTAAGGCGGGTATACTTCTTTCACCCGCGGATATTAATGGCTGGGTTACGGCAATGACCCTAGCCTTGAAAGGTGAATTAGATGGCTCAATTGGTATTGAGCGGTCACAATTGTTTTCATGGGAAAGTACCGCGAGACTGATTCTTGCCAAGATTCAAAAAACTTGGTAGATTTTTGCCACGTTAATTACTCAATTGTTTGTGTCTTTTGAGGCGGGGTAGCTCAGCTGGTTAGAGCGTGGGACTCATAAGCCCGAGGTCGGCGGTTCAATTCCGCCCCCCGCTACCATAGAAAAAACCGCGTATTTAAGCGCGGTTTTTTCTTTTTTTTTAGGTTGTGATAGTATTTTATGGAATTCGTATGTTTATCACGACCCATGCGGTTTTAGGGGCATTGATCGCTCAGCATGTACCAACAAGTCCATTTACCGCTTTTGTGCTTGGAATGGCCTCACATTTTCTTAGTGACATCATTCCTCATGGTGATACGAAGATGTATAAAAACTACTTATCAGGGAAACAGGTTAAGTCATCAATTGCTTATGTAGTCATTGACGGAATCGTCACTACGTTATTTGTTTTGTTTTTGTTTAACATTGGGATAGGCGATGCTAAACTTGCAGTCACTATGGGTATCGTCGGAGGTATTTTACCAGATCTCCTTGTCGGTCTCTATGAAGTCTTTCGTATGAAGGGTCTTGGATGGTTTCATCGATTGCATTTTTTTTTCCATAACATGGTTAGTGAAAAATATGATATGACGCTCGCGTCTGGATTTGCCATGCAAGTGATGTTTCTCGCGGGATTGCTGTCCTTGATTGTATAAAAAAACGACCCATATGGGTCGTTTTTTTATGGTGCCGCGGGAGAGAATCGAACTCTCATGACCTTGCGATCGCGGGATTTTGAGTCCCGTGCGTCTACCAATTCCGCCACCGCGGCAGATGCGCGCGTTAATGTATCGGATTCTTGACATGAATGCAAGTCTGGCTTATGCTTCTTGCGCTTGAAAGAGCATACCAGTTGTGACGCGGGGTAGAGCAGCCCGGCAGCTCGTCTGGCTCATAACCAGAAGGTCGTTGGTTCAAATCCAACCCCCGCAACCAAGTACATCCCACCCCAAAAGGGTGGGATTTGCTATAATCGTTTTATGAATCTGTTCTTTGAAGTCGCTGTATCATT
>Ga0214923_10009583_pt1 | contig 10062 bp, 5 predicted proteins | sample LL1510_MetaG_FD_177993 | JGI IMG/M metagenome (GOLD analysis project Ga0214923, IMG submission 177993) | Freshwater microbial communities from Lake Lanier, Atlanta, Georgia, United States - LL-1510 | ecosystem: Environmental > Aquatic > Freshwater > Lake | place: USA: Georgia | collected 2015-10-15
CAAATTAGTTTACCACAACCAAATGAAATAAAAAAAATAGGTATTATGGTAAAAACCCATGAAAGTATCTTTACTAATGGATGTGTACAACAGGGCTATTTTGTTTTAAAAGCCCTTAGAAAAGCTGGCTATGATGTAACCTTTGTTACTGTAGAAAATAACTTTACTAGTTTTGATGTAGTAGATGAACCTATAGTTAATGTACTAAGCCTAGATAATTTGCTAAAATATAGTATATTTATTTTTAGTTCCTTAGTGATTACCCAAAAAGAATTCTTGTGCTATGCTAAACAGTTAGGTATTCGTCTAATTAATCAAATGGTAGGTAACTACTATATACTAAACCAGGAAGAATTTGTGTTTGGTCAACATGAAGGTGTCGTTCAAACTATGACTAGCGACTATATAGATGAGATCTGGTTGATGCCTATGTATGAAAACTGTAGACAGTATATAGAATATATGACTAATAAACCTGTTAAAATATGTCCATATGTATGGGACGATGAATTTATAAAAAAATATACCAGTTCAAAAAAGTTTAATGCTAAATATCAGATAGCTGATAACTATAATACAAAACCATTAGATATAGTTATAATGGAACCTAACCTTAGTACACATAAGACATCGCTTATTCCATTACTAATAGCTAATAAGTTTTTCTTAGAACATCCAAATAGATTAGGGAATATTTATCTAGTAGCTAAGCCATCTAAAAACGAAAAATGGCTAGAGACTATTAAACATTTAGAAATAGTAAAAATGGGAAAAATTACTAGTTTTCAACGTATGATTTCTGTGGAATTTTATAGAAGTCTACATGATAAGAAATCTAAGTACGTAATTATAAGTAGCAATATTCGCAACGGTTTAAATTTTCTACATCTTGAATGTTTTACCCTAGGTATTCCTATTATTCATAACTGTAAACCATTCTCTAAAAATGGTCTATACTTTGATGAGTGTGACTTAGATATTAACCTTAAAACAGCGTTAAACTATCTTAACAACATATGGGAAAAACCATTCCAATATGACCAAAAACCTATAGAACAAATATTAGACACCTATCACTTTACTAACTCAAAAATCTATGATGGATATTCACAACTTGTTCAAAAAACTATGAAAACTAAGAAGAATAGCATTTTTTCATTTATACCTATCATAAACAATAAGATTTTACAAAATATTCCCACATGTAATAATAATGATATGGGATTTGTTACATATGTAGACTCTAAAACTAATAAATCTATCTTTATAAAATCAATTATTTATATAGAAAACAATTCTAAAATAGATATAAATGTAGATGTTTACTGTTCTATAGACTATAGTAGCTTAGAAACTACTATCACAAATTTCGCTAAACATATTAAGGTTAAATTTATAAAAGTAGACAATATTGGTAGAGCTATAGAATACTATTTAATAGGAAATTCTAAATACAAACATACTGTCTATTATAAGAGTAATACTATACCATGCTTTAATGTAGTAGATTTAGTAGATAGACTTAGTAAGTCTTCAGACCAATTTATAGTTGGTATAAATAATAAAACTGGTTATAGTAATGAAACCCAAGTAGCTAATAAAGAATTTAATAACGCTATGGCTAAATTGCTTAATAATAATTCTATTGGAGCCACTGAGTTAAACTATCTAAATAATAGTCTATTAATTGTTAGTAGTGAAAGGGTTAAACAGTATTGTCAACTATTCTATGCTAATATTGGGTTTTTTACAGACTATATCCAAGACAGTTTGCTATTAAGCTATATATCCATTTTTACAGGCACTAAAACTATTTTATTAGAATGTGGAAAACAGTATGTTGGAAACTATGACCAGACCACTAAAATATATAATAACCATGGATATATGTATGATATAAGTGGAACTATAGTTCAGGTTATATTAGATGAACGATTAGAGGATAGTATTAATACACGATGCCAAGTGAAAGATGAAAAGAGCTATAGTAATGGTGATGCTATAGTTAGAAATTTTTCTATAGTGGATATAAAGCCATTTACAGTATAAAAGTTTATATATTACTTAAAAACTACATAGTTATATATTTTACTATCGAAATGATTGATAATAATAATGATGATATAATAGTCGATATTCCATTAGAACAGCTATCTAATAATTTAGTAGTAGATAATCCTATCGAAAATAACTCTAATATAGAACAACCATCTATTGAACAAGAACCATTAGCTAATAATAATTTAGAAGAACATAAATATGTTATTACCAGTTATGAACAATATAGTGGTTATATTAGTGCTATCCTAACATATGAAAATGAAAACCTAAGATATAATATTAGTAGTATGTTGTTTATGCCTATTATTTTATTAATAAAAATAGCTACATTAGTAGGTAGATTGGCAAAAACTACATTAGTATTTTCTTTTAAATCTATAGTATATACACTATTTTTTATAGAAGCTTTGATTAGACGCTACTATGAAACCTTTATTAATATATATGGGATTATAGCACTGCCTATATGTATGAGATTAAATGTAGATAGTATGACTACTACTATACTACTATCAATATGTTTATTTAACTATACTAGATATCTATTTATAAACAAATATTTATTAGCTAATATAGTGGGAAAGTTGGATAGTTTTCCTGAGGTTAACCCTAATAGAAAAGTGATATTTATAATTTCCCAGGTAGTTCATAACGCATTACTATTTATAAACTTAGTGCTAACCAGAGACCATAGTAAACAGGTATATATATGGCTATTAGTAGTTGCTTTAGTTTCTCAATTTATATACTATAGTATGTTTCCATATTATCTTAAATATAGATGTACTAATATAGTATGGTTAGAGCGCTATGGTCTTAAAGATAGATTGGATGCTGTATTAGATAATAGGGTAAAATGTGAGGTTGATAGGTTGCTACCACTTAAGGCATCTAAACATACTTGTGACTCTAACTATAATGGGTTATGTAGTAAATGTCCATGTGCTATTTGCTATGATAATTTAGATGAGATTACTACACTTAAATGTGGCCATATATTTCATATAAAATGTATTAGACAAACAGCTATCTATGAATACCAAAAATATAAAAAAGTAGAATGTCCAGCTTGTAGAACAAAATTGATTTAGAACCAAAAATAAAAATAGTGTTGTTTTTATTTTTAGTTTTTATAAAGCGTCCCATAAATCATCTACATTAATTTCTTCTTTATTGTCTTTGCTATAGACTGCTTCACCTACCTTCTTTTTCTTACTACTATCATCACTGTCTTCATCTTCGCTTGCGCTATGATTACTAAAGACAATGTTATTAGTTTCAATAGAGTCATTACCAGATGCACGAATTTCTTTAGAATAGTCATCATCTATATCACCTCTAGAAATTAATAATTCACAATCTTCTGGTTTATAGACATGAACTATATCACATGTATCATCTTGGAATCCTCTAAGTGATACCAAGACGAGCTGGTCTAAATTTACTCTTGTCCCTCTACATAGAGTGCCTCTTAAAACACCTCTTCTAGTGACTTTATCATAGCAGAATAGTTCAAATCTATTTCCACCATATTTTTTCTTTACTATGGCATATTCTTGACCATCTATTTTTTTAAGTTCATCATAGGCAAACTGGCGCTTATTATGAAAGTTTTTACGAGCTTTACTCTTAGTTTTATTTCCACCAAAATTGTTTTTAACCATTTTAAAATTACTATAAGATAATATTTAAGTATTTATGGCAAAGGACAAATCAAATTTTTTTGTAAAATGCTACCAATGGTATTAGATACTATAGAAAAAGGGTCGACCAATAAGTTTACTATCTGGCTAAATTTTTATCTATATAATATAATTATCTATGACTACTAATCGCTTTCTTTCTAAAAAGTTTTACATTCTAATTAAATTTAAAGAAAAAATAGATACGCTCTTCTTAAAATCTAAAGAATTTATAAAAGAGGTAGAGTTTCTTGAAAATAATATATTAGCCATAGACAAACAAATTGGAAATAGTTATGGGAATGGTTTGCTATCTACTATAGAATATAAAAAATATAAATCAGATATAGCGGATACCCTAAAGCAGACTTATTATTTATATAAAAACCCACTATATAAGTACCTATCCGAAAAAAATATACATAGCTATTTATTACTAATTAGTAAATTAAAATCATCTATTATATACTTATCTACTAGAACTGGTACAACTAATATCTATAATATTTATAAATGTATTAAGAATGAGTACTACTCTAGTAGTAATACTATAGCTATATCAAGCTATCTTAAACTTATCTCTAATATTTTTAATGTAGTACGTTTAGAATATTATAGAGAAGAAAGTAGAAATGGTGATAAAATAACGTTTGTATATACTAATAGAAAAAAACAACAAAACAAGATAGTATGCAGCGAAGAAACACTAGAAAATGTATTGTTTACAAAGCTATTAGTAAGTAGTAAACAGGTGTTTTTAAGTTTAAGAGGCTGTAGACTAGTTATACCCCTAAAAGACCAAGTCCCTAATACTATACTAGTATGTACTGGTTATTTTATAGATAATCCCACATGTATAAATGAATATAGTTTTATACAAAATAAAATATCTAAGGTAAACCAGATAGCTAAAGAATTAGAATATATATCTGACCCATTCTTAGAAAACTATATTAAATATATGTCTATTAGAGATTTACTTGTTAATTCTACAGATGAAATAGTTACTAATATAAAAAATGACTATCAAAAGCTAGAGGAATATAAAAAGATACCTATAGGTGACCTAGCTAAACTAGTCAGTGAACAAAATACTGTTGCTAATATCTATACTATTAAACTACTATTAGTAGAGAATGACCTGAATTCTACTAATATAGCTAATCTTTGTTTAGAATTGTTGAAATCAAGTGGGTCTACCTATAATTTGGTTGAACTTATAAATAGTCTAGACAGCGAAGTTAAAAATAGATTAAATACTAATGTCGTTTCTATAACCTGTTCTGAAACATCAGTAGATGACTCAGTAAACTATGAGAAAAAAATACAATTAATGAATGTAGACAGTAGTACTAAAAACAAAGCTTTAGATAAACTAAAGGAAATCAATAACAATAAAAATAGTGATAATAATGCTAAAGCAATTCAGTACCTAGATGGTTTACTGAAAATTCCATTTGGTATCTATAAGAAGGAATATCTAAAGGTTAAGTTAGAAGCCCTAAAGAAACATTTCTATAAGCTAATAGGTAGATTAGAAGATAGTATAAATGAACTATATAAAAAAGAATATAGTTTTAACTACAAAGATTGCCTAGAAAAGCTAGCTACTGAGATATTACTATTTAAAAAGAAAAGTTTCCATCCACTACATATAGAATATTTTATTAAAAAGGTATTAAGCTATATAGATATAGTAGAAAACGTCCAAACACCTATCTATGAAATATATACTAAACAAGATATACTAGATAGGATAAAACTATTAAACAAAAAAACCATATGTACACTTTTAGATATTAATAGTAGAAGAGGATTAGATAATAGTCTAAATAGTAAAAAAATAGACTACGAGTTATTTAGTAAATTAGACCAGTTATTAAAACTACCCTATAAGCAAGTATTTATATGTAAAGACCCTATATGGCTAAAACTAAAAGAATGTATTCAGGAGATGGCTAAGGAATGGGAAAGCTATAAACTACAACAACAAAAGTATTTTTTAGAAATAGGGGCTAATCTTGATAGTGCGGTCTATGGTTCTAAAGATGCCAAAACACAAATAAAAAGGTTGGTAGCCCAGTGGATTAATGGAACAGATAAAGGCTATGTGTTTGGTCTAGAGGGTCCACCAGGAACAGGTAAAACTACATTAGCTAAGGACGGTATTGCTAAGTGTTTAAGAGATGAACACGGAAATAGTAGACCTATAGTTTTTATACCATTGGGTGGTTCTAGCAATGGTTCTACATTAGAAGGTCATAACTATACCTATGTTGGGTCTACCTGGGGTAAAATAGTAGATGGTTTAATAGAGAGCAAATGTATGAACCCTATTATTTATATAGATGAACTTGATAAGATTTCTAAGACAGAGCATGGTAAGGAACTTATAGGTATTTTAACACATTTAACAGACCCTGCTCAAAATAATGAATTTACAGACAAATATTTCTCAGGTATTCCTATAGACCTATCCAAATGTCTTATTATTTTTAGCTATAATGACCCGGACCTAATAGATAAAATTTTATTAGATAGAATCCAGAGAATCCATATAGAACCATTGACTAAAAAAGATAAACTAATGGTAGCAAGAAATCATATTATACCAGAGATTGTATCTAACATAGGCTTATCTAAAGAAGATATAGAAATAAGTGATAGTGTGCTAGAATATATAATAGATACATATACTTATGAAGCAGGTGCTAGAAAGTTAAAAGAAAAGCTATATGAGTTATTTAGAGAAACAAATTTGGGCTATTTTGAGAATAGATTCAATAGTTTACCTATAGTAATAGAAAAGGAGCTAATAGAAGAAGTCTTTGAAAACAGTAGTAAGATAGAACCACAGAAAATACATAAAGTACCTAGGGTTGGTCTAATAAATGGTCTATATGCTACCTCAGCAGGTTTAGGTGGTATAACTATAATAGAAGCCTTTAGATTCTATACTAATAGCCATTTAGAGCTTAAACTGACAGGTATGCAAGGTGATGTAATGAAGGAGTCTATGAATGTAGCTAAAACACTTGCTCTTAACCTTATTCCTAATCATATCTTAGAAGAGCTAAAAGAAGATAAAAAACAACCATTTGGCATTCATATTCACTGTCCAGCTGGTGCTACACCTAAAGATGGTCCAAGTGCTGGTACAGCTATAACATTAGCTATACTATCTATGTTATGTAGATTACCTATTAAAAATACTGTAGGTATAACAGGTGAAATAGATTTGAATGGTAATGTATTGCCTATTGGTGGACTAGAATCTAAGGTATTAGGTGGTAAAGAGGCAGGAGTAACAACTGTATTATATCCAGCTAAGAATAGTGATGATTTTAGTAGAATAGAGAAAAAAATAGATTTAGAATTAGGAGAGGAGTTTAATGTAATAAGTATATCTAATATATACGAAGCTATAGACTATTGCTTAATACTGCCAGATGGTAAAAAGGCTATAGAATATTTTAGAGAGATTTAGTAATATAGTTATATTTTATAGGCTATATATTTTAGTAAAACCCATATTATTATACCTATATATAATAATAGACGTTTAGGCTATAATGTCAGACACAGTTGTATATTTAATGGAAATGGCTATAGATAATCTTAAAAAACTATCTCAGACTGATAGTAGTAAAAAAGGCGAATTAGATTTGCTAAAAAAAGCGTTAAAAACCTATAAGGAGGATATAGCTATATGTGTTAAAGAAGGTGATAATGACTATAAATGTAATCAGGAAGCATTATCTAAACTATATAGACAACTACCATTTATAAGAAATAGTGTTTATCCATGGGTGAACTATGATTGGGACTATGGTAACTATATAGATAACAACTATTCCGCTGCGGCTACTGGCTCCAGTACAAGAGGTGGTGATTTTATGTCCAATTTAGGTATATTTGTAAAACTAATGGGTGCTTATATTACCAACCCTAATCCTGGTAAAAAATCTATAGCTGGTGGAACATCTACTAGCGATGACTATGCTTATTATGGTTGTCAAGGAAATAGCAGGGATGGTTGTTTAGCCACTAATAAAGTTAAAACAAGAGATCCACAAAAACCACCATATAGTGACCCATTTTTTAATAGAAAACTAGATGGTAAAACCGCTTCTAGTTATTTTATAAAGGTTGGTAGTTGTAAAAGACCAGATATAGCTAAAGAAGACCAATGTAATAGCAGAGGTTTTCAGTGGACTGGTGATAGTTGCTATAGTGATAGATATGCCTTTATTAATAATACACCAGGATTAACTATGTATTCACCAGAGTTAGGGTATGGTAAATTTAAACTATCACCTAAAGGAATTACCTTAGGAGAGGGTTATTTGCCTAGTTTAGTAAATGACGTATTAAGTCTTTCCCCAGATAAAATACTATATGCTATGAATGGAAGAGATGCTCCAGGTTATATGGAAGTTCAAAAATGTCCAGTAGAAAAGTTTGACGGCGGTGATATAGAAAGCCAGAATAGCCAATTCCTACAGATATTAAGCGCGTTTATACTAGTATCTATGGGTATAGGATACTTTGTTTTAAAAAAATAACGATTACTATTATAATAAGATATGATTAGAGAATATATATTTCCAAATGGTCTAAAACTGGTATATAGCCATAGACCATATGGAAACCTTTCTGCTATAAATATATTTGTTAGAGTAGGTTCTAACTATGAGAGCTATAGTTTACAAGGTGGTTCACATTTTTTAGAACATATGATGTTTAAGGGAACACCTAGATTGAGTTCAGCTAAGGCTATCTCTACGGTATTTGATGAAATAGGTGCATATCTAAACGCATACACAGATAAGAACCTTACATGTTATGTAGCTAAATGCGAGAGTACATATACTAATAGATGTATAGAAACATTCGCGGATATGCTACGAAACTCTGTAATGGACCCTATCGAATTTGAGCGTGAGAAAAATGTCGTAGTAGAGGAAATTATTAGAGCCAGAGACGATCAGGCTAACTATATTAGTGATAAGATATTAGAACTAGTTTTTAAGGGATCTTCTATGGCATTGCCAGTTGGTAGTACAGAGGAATTTATTTTAAAATATAATAGAAATGATGTATTAGACTATTATCAAACTTTCTATAAACCTTCAAATATGGTAATTTCCATATGTACAAGTTTAACTTTTAAAGAGGTTCAACATATTGTTTCTAAGAGTTATTTAGGAACTTGGGTGACTATGCCATTCCAAATACCTAAAAAATATACTGTAAATACTAGATTAGATAGACAAGTAGGACCATTAATAGAAACTATCGATAGAGATATAGAACAAATACATATAGCTATAGGATTTAGAACTGTTAACCAATATAGTAACGATAGATATATATTAGAACTAATCAAATATATTCTTGTAGGTAATATGAGTAGTAGACTTTTTATAAATCTTAGAGAAAAAAATGGATTAACCTATAATGTAGGTATAGATAATATGCATTATGAGACTACTGGATGTTTTAATATTATAACTAGTGTAGATAGAGATCGACTACTAGACTATAAAGATACTAGTGGGAATGGTAAGCCTGGTGCTATACCTGTTTTATTAGATACTTTAAAAGAACTAGTAGAAAAGGGAACTAATAGCACTGAACTAGATAAAATTAAGGGATTTCTAAAGGGTAGTTTAAGTTTAGAATTAGAGGATAGCCAGAGTATTAGCGACTATAATGGTAGACAAGTTTTATTAGATTATCCAGAGTTTGTTCCTATGGAATCATTATATACTATATTTAAAAGTATAGAAAAAAGAGATATAGAAAAAGTCTTACGAAAAGTATTCTGTAAAAAGAATTTGTCTTTATTTTTGATTGGTAAGAAAAGCTATATAGACTTGGATAGGATAGAAAATCTACTAGAGAAGTTTGTATAAATATAGATAGTTAAAAATAAATTTTCCCACATATAGACTTTCTTTGAAAGTCTCTAGAGCTAACTAAGTTAGCTGTATAGGTTTTCTTTTTTTTATAATATAGATATAGTAACTATATAAGAGTAAGATAGTTAGCTAATAGATAAATAGTCTTCTGCTACGCGAGAGACAAAAAATACAATATATTCTATAGATAATTAGATGATTATCTATAAAATAGTTTGGTTAAAAACAAGTTTTCCCACATATGGGTTTTTATATTTATATTACTATAGACTTTTTGATTTTTTCTTCTATGATATTTTCCTTTGCCTTTACTAAGTTTTCTACTGATATTAGATAACTATTTATAACTGACTCATCTCTTTCCTTAGATTTATTAGCAGATTTAAATAGTTATC
>Ga0214923_10009584_pt1 | contig 10061 bp, 7 predicted proteins | sample LL1510_MetaG_FD_177993 | JGI IMG/M metagenome (GOLD analysis project Ga0214923, IMG submission 177993) | Freshwater microbial communities from Lake Lanier, Atlanta, Georgia, United States - LL-1510 | ecosystem: Environmental > Aquatic > Freshwater > Lake | place: USA: Georgia | collected 2015-10-15
TTCTGTTTTATGATCTTCTGGATTAATATTATTAGATAACATTAATGTGTTTTGTATTGTTGGTTTATTATCATAATATTCTCTGTCAAAATTATGTGTTGAATGAACAGTATATTTAATTTGTCTTTTATCTAATACCATAATTATAGTTTCATTAAATTTATTTTTATCATCACAATTAAAATATTCTGTTTGAAAATACTTATTTCTTTTATCTTGATATATTTGAATTATTTCATTTTCAATTTCTAATATTTTATTTCTGCTATAATCATCTAAAAATTCGTAATAATATTCATATTTAGCATCTGCAAAAATAGATAAATAATCTATCCATCTAAATTCAAGACGTAATGACATACCAAATTTAATAACTTTCATAACATCCAAAAGTGATGTTGATAATAAATATAAACCTATCATTTTTTAATTATACTATTTTATTTAATATAATTAAAATATATATCAATTTTTTATTATTAATCACTATCACTATCTCTATCAGGAATAATTTTATTAATAATTTGTCTATTTAATTTTTTATTATTTTCTTCTGCTATAACTTTTTGTGTTTCTGGATCATCCAATAACATTGTCATAAATTCTTCATCACTTTCATAATCATATTTCCTATTTTTGGAACTTGTCCATGTAGTTTGTATTAAATCTCTATTGTTATATGATATCAAATTTAATTTACGAATCATTTCCCCCATAATTTTACTAGAGAAACTATTTTCTTTTATCTTTTTTAAGCTACTAATATTATCTTCAATTTGTTTCTGTTTAACAAAATTAAATTTATTTTTAAAGGAACTATATAATATTTCATGATTCTGAATACTTTTACATATTACTTCTTCAAAAAAATAGCGTTTTCTTTCCTTGTTAATAGAATTAGTGTCAGTATTATAAAAAGATAAATATGGACTATCCAAATTAGTGCTACAAAAAGAATGATTTTCTGGCGTATTCTCACTAAAATTAACAAGTTCAATTAATTTAATAACACTAGATATTTCATTATCAAATATAATACTTACATCTTCATAATTTAATAAATTAATGTTTTCTGAACCAGTTTTATTAATGGTAATATTAGTATTTATCATATTACCATTAACCTTATTACTATTACCATTATTAATTTTAGTTTTATTATTAGTTTTATTATTAGTTTTTTCTAATGTATTTATTTTTTCTTTTAACATATCTAATTCTTGATCATATTTTTCAAATTTATTTTTATTACATTTCAATTGATGTCGTTTAAGATTATCAATTCTAGAAAATGTTTTAGTGCATATATTACATGTTAATTTATTGATTTTACACGGCACTTGTTCGGATGAGGATTTTTGAGGATGATTTACTCCAGAATGAGGATGTGGAAGGGGGTGATATTTCTTGTTGTGTATCCATAGACTTTGATATGATGCGTAATTTTTATTACATATATTACATATATATTCCATCCTGGGTAAATTGTTATATTATAACTTAGAATTTATATCCTTATATGATTTACGGTTATATAACTTGTTATATACTTTTTAGAGAGGCCGGGTGAACTTTATAAAAAATTAATTAATTATTTATAAAATTAAGAATTATTATCAGCTGTTTTACTATTTATTTTTAATAGAATTGTTTTTATTTTTTCTTCTAATTCTGTATTATCTTTAATAGTTATATCATGTGCTTTTTTTATTTTACATTTTAATTGATGACGGTTTAAACTATCAGTTCTAGAAAATATTTTATTACAATATTTACATAATAAATTATTAGTTGTATTAATAGTATTATGTTTTAATATATCTAAATCTAATTTTACATTTTGATTACTATTACAACTGCATATTTTTTGATGTGTTAATTTATTTTGTAAATTATCAAATTTTTTTTTACATTTTTCACAATTATGTGTATGATACTTTTTATTATGTATCCATAGACTTTGATACGATGAATAGTATGATTGACATATTTTACAATAATAATTATTTTTTATATTTGTTGTATCATTTGTAGTATCATTAGTTAGTGTATTAGTTAATGTATTAATTGGTGTATTAGTTAGTGTATTAATTGGTGTATCATTTGTAGTATCATTAGTTAGTGTATTAATTGGTATATTAGTTGGTGTATTAGTTAGTGTATTAATTGGTGTATTAGTTGGTGTATTATTTTGTTTATATTCTATTATTGTTTGTAATATTGTAATACTCATTATATTTTCATCACCTTCAAAACTTTCAGTACCTCCAGCTAATCTAAATAAATTATTAAATTTTTTAATTAATATTTTTTCTACAATCAATGGATCATAACATTCATGAATTGAAATATATCTTGATCCTTTAATATATCCATTTATACATCTACTCAAAGTAGGTGAATTTGAACATCCTAACTTATATATTTTACTACCTACTAATAATGCTGGTTGAATTAAATATATTATTCCTCGTTGGCTCATATAATTAATATATATTATATATTAATTATTTATCCTTATATAATTTTTAGAGAGACCGGGTGAACTTTATCAAAAATTAATTAATAATATAAATAAATAATTAATTTATTTATATTATTAGTAATTATATCATTTATAAAATTAAGAATTATTATCAGTTGTTTTACTATTTATTTTTAATAGAATTGTTTTTATTTTTGAGTGTATCCTATCATACAAGCAAAAATATTGTTATTATTAATTAATTAAATTCTTCTTAATGGTTGTCTAAATGTTAATTTAAAATTATCATCTAATATATTTGATGTTGAATATTCCATATCTGGTTTAAAATGTTCAATGATTCCATCTACTTTTAATTTTTCATATATATTAAAGGTTATATATGATTTAGCAATTATATTTTCATCAAGTTGTTCCATCATTTTTGCATATAAGTCAAATCTTTTTTCAACAATGTCAATATATAATTCTTTATTTGTTTTACATTGTTTAAGATTATCAGGTAGATTAGTCATTGTAATATTTTTATTAAAATATTCATCTAAATACCAATAACCAATTTCAAAAGAGACAAATGTATATTGTGATATATACTCATCTTTATGTTTTAAGTATTTATATATTGTATCATTATATAATTTCATATGTAAAAATTGTTGTGTATCAGTATTATAATTTTTTTTAAATTCAATAAATGTTTTATGATTATGCCATATTAATGCATTTTTATAATAAAATATTCTACCAATATGATAAATTAAATTCATTATATTATCATTTTTATTTAAATCCAAATTATTAACACCATAATATAATGTATTTAAATAATTGACTACCATTTTTTGTCCTAATTCAATATTTAAATATGAATAACCATTATCATCTAAAATAAATAAATGCATTCCGTCTTTTATTTTATTATAATAAAATTTACTATAATCATCTGTAGAGTCAAACCATTGATAATTAAATGAATAAATTGTATTAGAATTATTTATTTTTAAATTTATTTTATTATCAGAACTGTATAATGATATAAATTGTTTAATAATATCTACTCTATCAATACCATTAATTGTTATATTATCAACAATCGTTGCTGATATAGGATTTTTTAGTATTATATTTTTATTATAATTTTTTTTAAATTCTTTATAATCAGTATCAACTAATTCAAATTCATATTTTCTATTAATTAATTTTTGAAATTCGGGTACTATATGATAATATTTGAAATTATTATTTTTGGATAATAATTTAAATCTTGAATATGGCGATAATAAAAATTCTTGTTCTTTTGGAAATAATGAAAAATTTTCAATAAATAATCCAACCCCTTTTTTATTTTTTGGGATTTTAATTTTAATTAAAATTAAACCAAACAAACCAGACATACCAGGACTATAAAAAGGGTCTCTTGTTGTTGACATAAATCCATTATCTATAAATATATCACCTTCTTGTAAATTAATTAAAAATGATTCATCCCATATAAATCGATATATACTATAATTATTAATCAATGCAGGTGTATTTTCCATATATTTTACAAGTGTATTTATGCCAGATAATAAATTATTTGCTATTAAACTATTTTTAGTTATATTACGTAAATATTTATTAAATACACCAGAACCTGTGAAACTATAAAAACAAACCCAACTTTGTAAATTATTATCAATAATATATTTATTATGTTTTATAATTTCATCAATACTTACATCATTTGATGATACTTTTTTACATAATTCATAATGAACATCTTGATCTATTAATGATTCAACATCAATAGCTGTTTTAATTAAACCCATATTTTGTCCTAATTTAATTAATTCTGATTTTGAATAATATGGTTTTAAATGTTGAATATATGGATGAAAACTATTTCTTTTACATATACTAATTGATAAACCTAATAATGGCGAATATGTATATAATGCAGTATATGAGGTTTCTATTAATACATCAATATTATAATTTTTTAATACATCTAAATTATATTTAAATTTGAGTCCTAATACTTTATTATTCTTATTTTTATTATATAGATTAGATAACCAATCATATATTTCATGATTAATCATTCTATAATGCGCCTCAATTAATTTATAGTGAATATTTTGTTTAGATATTGGATATATTTTTTGACTATATATATCATACATTGGTATATAGTCTTGATATTTTGATAATTTAATTATATCATTTTTATTAACTAAATTTATTTGTAAATTGAATATTTTATTAATAAAATTAATATCAATTTTCATTTATTAATAATAGATATAAATTTTAAATATTAAATTAAATGTATGTAAATTGTTCTTCTGCAATGATTATACATCTTGAATTACTATTAATATTAAAATACCAAAATAAAATAATTAGCACAGCTAAAATAATAAAATAATGGGTAAATGATAAATCACTTTTATCACGTGCAAAACTTTCCATAATTAATAAAGTATAGATAATAAAAATTAAATTAAAGATTATTTAATAATATCATTAATATTGTAAATGGATAATACTTTTTTACCATGGGTTGAAAAATATAGACCAACAACAATTAATGAAATAATTAGTCATGGGCAAATTATCGAAACAATTAAAAAATTATTATTTGGCGGTTCATTGCCTCATTTATTATTTTATGGTTCCCCTGGGACTGGTAAAACATCTACTATTATGGCTATTGCTAAAGAAATTTATGGAAATAATATTAGATTAATGGTAATGAAATTAGATGCATCTGATGATAGAGGAATTAATTCTGTTCGTGAAGATATAAAAGGATTTGCAGAAAAGTCAAATATGTTTCAAAAAGGTGTTAGATTAATTATATTAGATGAAGCAGATTCAATGACATTTGATGCACAATTTGCATTAAGAAGAATTATAGAAAAATATTCAACCACAATAAGATTTTGTTTAATATGTAATTATGAAAATAAAATAATTCCAGCTATAAGATCTAGATGTGCTAATTTTAGATTTAATAATATTGATAATATTCATATATGTTCTAAATTAACACAAATAGTTAATAATGAAAAATTAAATGTTGATGAAAATGTTATTAATATTATTGCTACATTAGGAAAAGGTGATTTACGTAAAGCAATTAATTTATTACAATCTATTTCAATGCAAACAGATTTAATAAATGATACAATATGTTATGAAACAGCGGGTGTTCCATCTAATAATGAAATAAAAGAAATTATAAGTATTTTATATAATAAGGATTATGATTTTAATTATAGTTATAATATAATAATACCTATAATTAAAAATCAAGGATATTCTTTATCAATTGTCTTGAGAGAATTAATCATAGAATTATTAAATCAACCATTATCTATTAAAATGCCACAAATATTATCAGATTTGTCAGATTTAGAAAATCAAGTATCAAAATCAACATTTGGAGACATATATATTACAGCATTAATAGGTATATTTAAAAAAAATTGAATATGTATTTAATTATCAATTAATATTTATTAATATTAATCATTTGTGATACAAACATGCAGAGCACAGGACCAAATAGTTATATATTATCACAATTACAAAAGAAACAAGAGTTAGTTGATTTTATTAAACAATATAACGCAACTACCAATAATATTGAATTAATAGAATATACTGATAATGAATCATATACACATATTATTGTTATTATTAAAAATATTAAAATTAAAATAATAACTGATTTTAATACTTTTTGTCAAGCAAATATTATAGAAACAGATAAAATACCAGATAAAACTCCTAGTATTTTTAATGTAAAAAATTTTATGCTTCAAATTATTCATACAAAAAAACAAATAGATGATATTATTCAAATCCTTTTTAATAATATAAATCAACCTACCCCGCAATTAAATATTTGTAATAGATATCATTTAAATCGCGAACAATATACTAAAACATCTTATATTAATTGGGACCAGTTAAGAGAAAAATTAGTTAAATTAAAGTTATTAAATATAAAAAATAAATTAAAAATTCCACAGGAATTAATAAAATTAAGTGAAAATAATATAGATTTAATTATACATAATTTAAGAACAGTTAATGAAAATAGCACACATCAACATATTATTATGCCATCAGACCCATTAAATCATTTTATAATTAAAATTAAATTAAGTGATAAGTATAAAGATATTTGTGAAAAATATGGTGAATATATAGAATTTAAATTAATTATTAATGAACAAGTATATCCAGTATTGCCTCCAAAGTTAGAATATATTGGAACAATACCACTAACAAATCAATTATTATTAACATTAGAAAACCTAACTATATTAACAAATGCAAAATGGTCAACATTAATGACATTTGACTATTTCATTATAAAACTAGCAGAACAAATTGAAGATAATTTACAATCTCATATTGATGAAAATGTAGATAAAACTTATAAAGATTACAAAAAATATAATAAACAATTATATTCAACAATGTTATGTTGTCAGTTATTGCCAATAAATATTGAACTTTCTACTAGATTAACACGTTCTAGTAATGTAGCTACAGGAACAGGATATGGAATTTATGAATCGCACGGGACATCTAGTTGGGATTGGAAAGCGCATCAAGTAAAACAAGAAGAAAAAATACAAAATGCGATAACACATTTACAAACTATAAATGCAATAATTAATACTGTTGATGATATACATATTAATCAATCACCATTTATAATTGTTATTATTACTTGTATTGAAGAATTTGCAATATTAGAATATGAAGCAAAAAAAGAATTATATAAGATAATATTTAAGTGTTTATTAAATCTAATTAATAAAAATATTTCACAAGAACACATTAATATTATTAGTAAAAAATTAAATATTATACTAACCGCAATTAGTCAAATGAAATATATGGAAAAGCAAGAACTTGTAGATTTAAATAAACTAGTAACATTATATAAGAGTCGTGCTCAAGTAGATCCTGAAGATTTGTATGTTGAACAAACATGTCTAACATGTAATGATGCATATATAAAACAAATGATTATTTTTGCAGAAAAATGTGCTACTATACCTATGGATATTAATTATCATTATTATATACGTCAAAATCAAAATGACAAAAATGTTGATTATTCATCTAAAACAAAACAACGTATAACAAAAGAAATTAGAAATGTTCAAGGTAATAATTTACCCAAAGATCCATTAATTCATTATACGTATGATGGAGATAAAATGCAATATGGAACATTTCTAATAGCAGGGCCAGTTGATACGCCTTATGAAAATGGATTATTTTTATTTGATATTTATTATCCACCAGAATTTCCTAATGTTCCACCAAAGGTGCAACTTAAAACAACTGGCGGAGGCACTGTTCGTTTTAATCCTAATTTATATGCATGCGGAAAAGTATGTTTATCATTATTAGGAACATGGTCTGGTCCTGGATGGAACCCTACAGAATCAACACTCTATCAAATATTATTGTCTATTTCTTCATTAATTTTTATTGATAAACCATATTTTAATGAACCTGGATATGAAAAAGATATTAATACTGCTCGTGGAGAAAAAACATCTACAGAATATAATGAAAAATTAATGCCTAGCACAATTGAATGGGGTATGATTGATATGATTAGAAATCCTCCCCCTGGTTATGAAGAAATTATAAAAACACATTTTAAATACAAAGGTTGTAAAATTATTGAAACTATAGATGGTTGGATTAATAAATGCACTGACAAAGTGATGCAGCAAAAAATAGCTTTTGCACGTGGAAGATTTGCAACACTTGTAGAAACTCTATAAACAAATTATTTTAATAAAAGATTTAATATATTACTTATTATAATATAACTATATGAAATTTGACCTTGTATTATATGGTAAAAATGAGTTTTATCCAAAATTAAATTCAAAAATATATAATGTATTAAAAGCAAATAGTAAAGAGACACTGGAACAAATGACACAATTTTTTTATGATTATATAGACAAAGTTAAATCATCTAATAAACCATATTATATAGGAATTGATTTTGAATTTAGGAAAATATCAAAAGGTGACAGAGAGGTTGCTTTAATGCAACTTAATTTAGAAGATGATGATACATTAGTTGGTTATATATTTTTATTATATCCACCTGATTTAAATGATAAACAATTAAATATATTAATTCAATTATTATCAGAACCTAAAATAATTAAAATATTACATGGTTCAGAGTCATTAGATATTCCTTATTTATTTAATCAATTATTAAAAACAAAAGAAAATATAAAAGGATTTTGTAGTAATTTTTATGATACAAAATATTTGTGTGATTATTATCGTATAGTTAATAATCTTGATATTAAATGTTCAATATATAATTTATTATTATATTATAAAATAATATCAGAATCAAAATTAACTGAATTAAATACTATAGAAGAAAGAACTGGCCCAATATATTTAGTTGTTATTGATATTTATAATATGACTGATGATATATTTAAATATTCATTATATGATGTAATATATTTACCAGAATTAATTAAAAAATTTATAAATAAGGGTGTTATATATAAAACAATCATACCACAAGTATCATGTGTTATAAATAAATATAGACGAAATATAGAAGATGAATTTAACAAGATTGAAAGAATTATTAATTATTTAAATATTGCATTTATTTATGATAATAACAATAAAGTATTATTAAAAGATATATGGGAAAGTTATATTTATTTTATAACAGACAAAGAAAAATATTTAGAACACATTATGTTTATGCATTATTTTAAAAATTTTTTTGAAGTAATAACTAAAATGATAATTTATAATTGTGTTTCTAAATTATATCCTATTTATAAAATGAAACAAAATGTTGAAGATAAAGTACAAGTTAAATTCAATCATTATTATAAATGGTTATCTACTTATTCAGATTTATATAAAATATTTATGGATTTTCAAAATATTATAAATAAAGATTTGAATGATATAAAAAATATTAAGTGATTGGTGCTTTATAACATGTTTCTAATTGAGAACATATAAATAATATAGCTGTTAGAAAATGTCTATTAATATCTGATTGAAACATTGTATCAGATAATATAGCAGTTTTAGCATCACTGTTTATAATATCATTAAAATTAATTATAGTATCATTTTTAACTAATAGTAATTTTGAAATACTTGCAACTTTAATATGAATATGAACTATTAATTCTAATAAATAAGTATTAATTTGTTTTTGATTTATTGAATTTAAAAGTATTTTATTTATTATTTCCGCATTAAATAATTTATATGTATCATTATCTAAATATAATAAACGTCCTAATTTATTGTAAATCGTAATTAAATAAGTAAGTATATTTTTATTAATATCATTTTGATTATAATTTGGTGATAACATTCCAAATATATCAGTAATATTTATTAAATCATTATCATATAATGTTCTTGTTAATTCAACAATAGGAACTGGTAAAATATATCCTCCAAGTACATGTTTATGTAAATTAATTTGTTTATCTTTATATTTAATAATTTTATTATTAAACATTATTATTAAATAGGATAT
>Ga0214923_10009585_pt1 | contig 10061 bp, 6 predicted proteins | sample LL1510_MetaG_FD_177993 | JGI IMG/M metagenome (GOLD analysis project Ga0214923, IMG submission 177993) | Freshwater microbial communities from Lake Lanier, Atlanta, Georgia, United States - LL-1510 | ecosystem: Environmental > Aquatic > Freshwater > Lake | place: USA: Georgia | collected 2015-10-15
GCCTGGTTTAGAGTCAGGAGATGTAGTGGTTTTTGATCAGGATCTTGGTAGTTCTGTTGTAAAATCTTCTTTGGTATTTGATTCACATGCCTTTGGCGTTGTTTCCAAGAGACCGGCACTATTGATTGGTTCTGAAAAGCGAGAAGGTGAGGTGCCAATTGCTATAGCAGGACGAGTACAGGTTAAGTTTTCTGCAGAAAGTGGCAGTGTTTCTGTAGGGGACCCACTTACAACAGCATCGATGCCCGGCTATGCCATGAAGGCGACAGGTCCTGGCCCGATTGTTGGACGTGCGATACAGGCTTTTGATGCCGCCACAACCAGTACCACAGGATTGGTGATGATGATTGTACAGCCGGGCTATTACGTACCATCCGATGAAGGTATTTACGATAAGGTTTTAGCAAAAGGGTTCTTGGCTGTAGGTGACGGTTCATTGCCAGCGATCGGTCCTTCTACGGTTGCTTCTTTTACAGGGACTACAAATACGTATTTACAGGTTAATTTGCAAAACTTTTCTACTGGTACAAATGCTTCTGCTGATTATGTTGCGACGTCAGATATAGGCTCTGATAGTTCGTATTACATCGCGATGGGTATTAATAATTCTCAATATTTAGATCCTTCTTTTACAATTAATGGAGCTAATGATGGATATGTGTATGTAGATGGAGGGAACTTTACTTTAGGTACGGTAAGCTCTTCAGATGTCATATTTCACACGGGAGGCTCCATGCTTGAAAATGAACGTTTACGTATAACCTCTAATGGATTTGTGGGTATTGGAACAAATGCTCCATCAAGCACATTGCATGTTGTCGGAAGCACGACATTAAGCACATTAAATTTTACGCAGGCAGTTGGTACAAGTGTAACGACGACCAATTTTTATGCCTCGGATCTTGCTTTTGAGAATTCGCGCGGAAGCAATCAAACACTGTCAGGCGTATTGAGTGTCTCAGGATTGACCTCGCTACAGCAGGTAACTGCGAGCGCTGTCACAAGTACATCGATATATGCTACGAGCTTGTTTGTAGGGGGTAAGCGAGTTTGTCTGGAAGACGGAACCAACTGTGGAGTAAGCAAGATTAGCTCAGCATCATCGAGCGTAAGTGTTTCGGTAGGATCTGAAACTGAATTACTTGTCGTTACATCAACTCCGGCGTTAAGCTCAAATGCTGTCTGGGTTTCCGCTCAAGTACAAGCGATTAATTCTGATGCTGGAAACTCCGCTTTGTTTACATTGCGAGTCAAACGCGGAGATACTTGTGCAAGCGGTGTACAGATTGGTGTTGATCGTGTTGTAGATGTAGCTGCTTCCGATTCTGATGATCTTTCCCTAAGTTTTGTTGATCAGCCATACACGGTTTCTCCGATCGCTTATCGAATTTGTGCTTCTGCAGTAGGAGGTGTTACGTCCGTCGGTGGACGCAGCATGTCGGCTCAGCTTATTTCACAGGGTGCTGATTTGGCCGAGGTGTATTACACGCGTAGCCGTGATGTAGGTCCGGGAACGGTTGTTTCTCTTGATGAGGCTGGTGAGGCGCTCGTACAGCCGGCAGATCGAATCTATGATTCACGAGTTATTGGTATCATCTCAACGCGACCTGGATTGCTTTTGGCCGAGCAGCCACGCGTAGACGGGTCTCCGGTCATTGTTGCCTTGTCGGGGCGTGTGCCGGTTCGAGTCACGTCTGCCAATGGAGCGATTAAACCGGGTGATTACTTGACGAGCTCAATGGACGCCGGTGTTGCGATGAAGGCGATTAAAGCAGGATATGTTTTGGGTCAAGCATTAACGTCGTTTGATGGAGACGGTGAAGGTGAAGTTATGGTCTTTATTAAGAATGGCTTCTGGAATGGACAAGCTATCGCCTCAAGAGAGGTTCAAAGCGGTCGATCTTTATTACTTAAGGCATTGTCATCAGACATTGGGCTTGCGGTTACATCATCTGCTTCTACTTTGAATACAGATCGAGTTATCGCGTCAGAAGATGTTATTGCTCAATCATTTGTTGGTGACTCTATCGCGATTAATCGTATTCAGGCATTAAGTGGTGATTTACGTCTTGAAATGGCAGCAACGGGAACATATGCGCTTTTTGCTAGCGGTCGTGAGCAGCCAGTATTGCGTGTCGATTCGCTTGGCTTGATGTCTATCGGTTCATTAGAAGCAGACTCGGTCAGTTCAACGAGTGTTGTTACTCAGGAATTGATCGTTGTTGACTTGAAGTCGCCGGTTATTGATGAAATTGATGCGGCAATCGTAACAGCATCGACAACCATTGCAGATATTGCAGCCAAGCTGATATCTACCATGGGTCGTCTTGATCGATTAGAGGAGCAAGTTACTCAATTGCAGAGTGTTGATACTCCTCAGGCTGCATTTGAAGGCCTGTTGCAGATTGATCAATTGTCAGTGGCGAAAGAATCTGACTTTGTTGGACAGGTTCGTGTTCCAGGCGGTCTCAAAGTTGATCAACTGTCTGGTATTGGTGATCTTGTAAGCTTCTTAAGCAATGTTGAATTTACCGGTAAGATGATCGTTAATCGTGACACGGCTGGCTTTGCAGTTATTACTTCAGGAATGAAGCGTGTGAAGGTGGCATTTAAAGATCCGTATCTTGTGAAGCCGGTAGTGCAGGCAACGGTTACCTTTGATTCGCTAGATAATGAAGATGTCGCACAAGAAGAAATGCGCATTCAGAATTACTTTGATCAAAGCATGCGCTATGTTGTGTCTCGTGTGACAAAAGAAGGCTTTGAAATTTGGTTTGATAAGCCGGTATTACAGGATGTGACGTTTAGCTGGATTGCGCTTGCTCCAAAGAATGCAGAAGCGGTGTTGTCTACGGATATGAATGTAAGTTCAGATCGGGCTGAATCTGCTGTTCAGGCATCAAGTTTAGAGCAGGGAGTTAATGAGCCTCAGCCTCAGAGCAGTGACTTGGATGCTGAGCCTGTAGCTCCGATATCTGAAGTGCCGGTGGATCCTGTTGCAGAGGTTTCATCGAGTTCATCAGATGTGTTAGATGTTCAGGTTGATACACCAAGCGAGCTCGTTGTAACGGAGCCTACGGTTTCAACAGAGCCCCAGATTACAACTGAGGTTGTTAATGAGCCTGTCGTAATTCCTGATGCCTCAGTCAGTGTAAATTAATTCATCGTGATATCGGTTTTTGTAATCTTACTTTGCATGATATAGTTTTGTTGTCTTATGCTTAAACGTTCGATTACTTCGAGGCAGGGAGCTACTAAGTCGATCAAGCCCATAATTTCAGCTTCTATTGAATCGAGTGCTGCTCCAGCTAGCTCTCAAGTATTGTTGAGTTTTTTGCAGCAGAAGAGACTGCTCATTTTTGGTCTTGCTGCTATTATTGCCATAGGAGGCATAGCATTTGCAGCATATAAATTATTACCAAAATCCTCATCGACAGATTTAGCAGGTATAAAGCTTCGTGAAGGAGTAGATCCTAAAGAAATTTCCGGTGTTATTTCACGCGTTCGTGAATCGGTTTATGTATCATCCGATGAAGTGCCTACGGTTGCGTCTATTCAAGACGTTGATCTGCTTAGACCGCAAAATCCATCCCTGTATAGAGATGCTCAAAACGGAGATAAGCTTCTTGTTTGGTCGGACAAAGTAGTCGTTTTTTCAAGTACAAAAGATCGTGTGTTGGTTGTAATGCCTATAAATACAGATAATCAAGTGGCAGCAGGTCAGAATTCCGTACAGGAAAAGAGCTCGCTTTCTATCGAGGTAAGAAATGGTTCCACAAAGGCTGGGGCTGCCAAAGTATTAAGTGAACAGTTGAAGACGGATGGTTTTTCACTGATTAACCCAAATGATGCGAGCCGTAAGAATTTTCCAGCTACACTTGTATATAATTTTTCCGGTAAAGCGAGTTCTGAATTCTTGACTGAGCTTGTTCGAATAACCGGTGGAAAAGTTGTGGACAAGGTTGAAGGTGAAAGGCCTACGAATGCCGATGTACTCATTATTTTAGGAGGAGAGTAATTATCGTTTTCATCGTTTAGGTGATAGACATCTTAATGAGTCATTTATAGATACGATCTTTTTTTGATTTGGTATTTGTTTTTTTGAATGATAAAATAGTCTTTGTGAGAATTTCTATCATCATGAGACGCTTTTTATCAATTTTTTTTGCCTTTATTATTGCGATACCCGCGCCCTTGATTGCACGGGCGGCTGTTTCACGTTCTGCCTTTAATGTTTCCATTATTTCCGTAAATGCTCCGACGCAATTAGCTCCGGGAGCCAAAGGAGAAGTTGTTGTTACAGCAAAGAATATTGGTACCGCTACCTGGAATAAGACTGGCAAGAATTTTGTCTCGATCTATTCTTATGATCCGGTACGTAAAATTGAGATTGGAAGTCCGTTCTACGCCCCGCAGTGGGACTCGTTAATGCGTTCTGCGAGATTAGCTGATGATACAGTAAAACCCGGGCAGACAACGGTATTTCGTTTTCCTATCATCGCTCCACAAGTTACGGGAGTTCGGATGAATGAATTTATTATTGTTGCTGAAGATCTTGTACGAATGGCTAATGGAAGATTCACGCTTTCTGTTTCTGTTACTTCTCAAGTTCATGCTGGGCAGTCTCCTCCTTCTGCGCCAACCAATACCGTGAATACTCAGGCTTCTAGTCCTTCTATAAATACTTCGGCTTCCGTTTTACCTGGGGTAACCAAGTATGAGGCTGAGTATGTTTCTGGCGTGGCATCAGCTTGGCAAATTGAACTTGATCAAAATATTGTTACTGAGCTGGTATTCAAGAATATTGGTACTGAAACATGGAAGCGTGATGATGGAGCATTTGTTTCACTGTATGCGGTTGAGGGTTCTTCTTCCGGATCAAAGGAACGTACGAGCCTGTTTCAGGATTTGAGCTGGAGTGGGTCACGTGCGGCAAGGCTTATTGAATCGGAAGTAAAACCAGGTCAGACGGGTCGATTCAGACTAGAGCTGAGAGCAAAAGTTCCTGGAGATTATCGAGAGGAGTTTATTTTGGCTGCGGAAAAAGCTGCATGGATGGCGGGGAGTAGAGTTTTTTTGAATATCAAAGTACCTACCAATGGGGCATATATCGCACGCAATGTCAGTTCAGTGCCAAATACAATTTCTGTAGCCGATGCATCAAGAAACGCGGGATACAGCGCGCAATTATTACTGCGTTCTACGGAACGTATTGAGTTGAGTGGCAATGGGCGTTTGCAATTGACATTTGGTTTTAAGAATACGGGAAGCAAGGTTTGGGGAAATCGTGGTTTACAGGTTAGAGGAGTAACGGCAGCTACGACCGCTATCGCTAAATTTGCGAGCGTGCGAGATGAGTCCTGGCGTGACGCATTGATACCAACACGCGTTGAAGGACAAACGAAGCCCGGTGAGCTCGGATTTTTGACATTCACGGTCAAGGCTCCGGCAAAGAAGGGTGAGTATAGGGCTAGTTTTCAGCTTTTAGCCGATAATCAGCCGGTTGATGGTGGGGTGATTGATATTCCAATTACTGTAACGGCAGATGGGTATATTGAACCGGAGCCCGTCCCTCCAAAGCCAATTCCATCGACGACGGTTTCTGCGCCAGCGAGTCCGACAGTTAATTCTCTGCCTGTATTTAATGCTCAGCCGATTAATGGTGATATTTCTTCATTGCCGAACGAACCTTTAATTCGTATTGGTATCTTTGCTACCACGGATGATCGGATGACGGTTCGGGCGTCGCATGCGGCGCTTGAGGTAAGAACAGGGTCAACGATTGCTTGTACTCTTCCCCTAGGGAAAACCGTTGTCGTCTCGTATGATCGAAATGCTTCCGTGTATCGACTGGCCGGTGATTGTCCGGCTGCGGAATCAAGCACGCATTATGCGGTTAAGGCACAAGATGGTATTTCTCCGATGGAAATGAGTGATTTTCAGCGACCTGTCGCGTGGCTACCGGGAGCAAATGACAATACGTTTCGAGCGCACTTAGAGCTTCGCTGGTCGCCAAAATTTAGCCAAGCATGGGTGATTAATGAGTTGCCGATTGAAACGTATTTGCGTGGAATCGCTGAAACATCAAATATTAGTCCCCAGCAGTATCAGCGTGCGTTGCTTACGGCGGCTCGAACGTATGCGATGTATCATGTGCAGCGTCAAACAAAGCATGCATCTAAATTTTTTACGATTGATGCGACGTTTGATCAGGTGTATCGAGGTTATGGTCAAGAGGCTCGTAGTCCGAATATCGTCGCGGCTGTTGACGCGACTCGAGGACAGATTGTTACGTATCAAGGAAAATTGGCTCTTACTCCTTATTTCTCTCGCTCCGATGGACGCACGCGAGCGTGGGGTGAGGTGTGGTATGGTCAATCAAACTATCCTTGGCTTGTGTCAGTTCCGGTGCCGGATGATGTTGGGAAGACTTTGTGGGGTCATGGTGTGGGTATGTCCGCCACGGGAGCTCTTCAAATGGACGCAAAGTGGAAGAAAACATATACGGAAATACTCGCTCACTTTTATCAAGGGACGGAGTTACGCCGATTTTATAAATAAAATTTCTTCAACCTGCTTTGCTTATTAATACTCACACATTATTATATATGTATTATAAAAAAGAGAATCGAGTGAATCAAAATGAGCGTCCAGACTTGCCGACGGAAGAGTTGAATCGAAGGGCCGAGATTGAAAGAGACTCGCGTCATGAACGCGTTACGCGCTTACGTGTAATGGTTGATGGCTTGTTTCCAGGCGAGGAAAATTTGCGACTTCGTGAAAAGATAAACGCTTCATTTGATGTTCCGCAGTATGGTGATTATCACAATGAAGGTATTTTCATGGATACGCATTTGGCGCTCATTCTGGATAATCTTCAAGCCCTTAGACAGGGGGAGGTCCCAGATAATATTTCAGAGGATGTCGGCAATCTATTGAAAAACAACCGCGATCAAAAAGCAAGGCATTTTGGAGCAGTATGTTTTTCTTCATGATATTTCTAAAATGGATACCTTGCTTGTGAAGCGTAAAGGAACGGATGGAAAAACCGTTCAACAAAAGATTTCGTGGGAGGAGTGGCAGGCTTTAGTTCCTTCAGATGTATCAGGTGATCCTGTCAAGATGCGAGCATGGCTTCTTCAATCCGGTATTGAAGGAATATCTTATTATCATCCAAGCGATCATAAAGGAGGAGAGAGCAAGGCTCATGGCAAAGCAGGTGCTGATGAGGCCCGAGGATTGGGAGTAGAGGTTGATCCAACGGTGCTCGTTGCGATTGAGAATCATGAGGTTGCGTATCAGTTTAATAAGCCTAAAGCAGAGACATACCTCAAATATTTTGGCCCGATGAATTCAGACGCCCGAGATATGGCATTAACAGCTAGCTATATTGACACGGCTGCGTCATTAGGAAGAGATGGTAACCCGGAGCTATCAAATTTTATTGCGCTCACTTCATCCAAACATAATGCGGAGTTACTTACCGGTGCAGAGTCTGTATTGCCATCTGCTGACGGGCTTGATCCAGATAAAGTATCAAAACTGTTTACTGAACTAAGAAAAGCGGATTATCGTTTTCCTGAAGCGAGTGTTGAACAGCTTTTGGATAGAATCAAGCGTGAGTGCCTTCCTACCGAGTATAATATCGAAAAACTTGAGAAATCACTCCAAGAATACGTGGTCGAAGGAAATATCACAGATGCTGAGAAGAAGGGCGTTCTTGAGATGGTAAATAATAGAAATGCCAAGCAAATAGGTAAAATATACGGTGCAAAAATGAAATTTATTTCACTTGCGCTTAGGGCGGCAGAGAAAAAATAATCATCTATTTCTTTATGTCTCAATTTGAAGCTCGAGAAGGTCAAGTATTTGAGGTTAGTTCTGAACATTGTAGCGCTAAGCTCGCCAAGGGGGCGAGCGCAAAAGAGATCCCTTCGCATATTCTGGTTATGGACACCGGCCAACCTTGGGTACCTGAGCCTGAAAAACGCGAACCAAAAAATCAGGAGGAGTTAGACGCTTTGTATCGCGAAACCATTCAGCGAGGGATTATCGATCATCATGGGATTGATGCCACGGTTTTAAACTTGCCTGAAGGCGTTGAACGAAAATGCGCTACAAAGATGGTGGCAGATTTTGCTCCAGAGGTCCTTGCGGTGATAAAAGAGAGGGATGTATCAGCTGTTACTGCCCACCATGATAGTGATTTGGATTCTATCGCTTCAACGTATTTAGCAAAATCGCTTGTGCAGAGTCAGGATGCAATGCGCATGCCTAAGATTACACAAGCGTTAGCTGAGTTTGTGAATTTAACTGATTACGGAAAATATCGTGAAAGTGATCCGCATAAATATACGCAAAGTCTTCAAGGCGTTTTTGGTTCTGTAAAAGCGGCATTAATGGCAAAGCAGCGAGCTGAAATGGGTGCTGTATGGAGTGATTCGGCAAGATCTCTTGAGGACAAGCGACGTGAAGCGGCTGAGATTGGTCAGCGTTATAATCAGGAGATTGTGGAGCGCTCCATTGAGGTTTTAAATGCGTGTGAAAAACAATCGGCGGTATCTTCAGTTGATATGACTGCGCTTGATGTACAGGCTCTTGAATTATCAGATAAGACTCGCAGTCTTCTTATTGAGGGTGGGAAAATGACATTACAGGATTTTGAAAAATTTAATACAGAGTTTGAAAAAGCAGAACGTTCTACAGCGCGAATAAAGACGAAAGACGGGAACATGATTACCGTTCCGTTACTCGTTTTTGCTGAGCCTGATATGAATCCGCTTGTTGTGACAAACATGTCTTATCAACGCGTTTCGCCTGAAGCGATTGTTGCGGTGTTTGCTGGTTCGGGTCGGAAATATGGAGGCGATATGTATGATATCGGCATCAAACCCGAGACAGCAGCGTTATTTGATTTATCATCCTTGGAAATGCCTATGAATAATGCTGAGTCGCAATTGAGAAATGCTCTTTTTCCGGATTTGGATGAGCTCGCATCAGGAGCAAAATCCCCATCGGCTGAACAGCAAGCTGTCTTGGATCGATGGAAAATATATCCAAAAGATTTACAGGCAAAATGGAACGCTTTACGTCCCGGATTTGAACATGTTGGGCATGGCGATCCAACGGTTGTTGTTGCCGGTGGGAGCTTGCTTGCCGCTTCTACAACATCTCTATTAACGGTTGAGAATTTTCGCCAAGTTCTTAGCGGTGCTTTGGAAGGAAAATAAATACCCCGCTTGGCGGGGTATTTATTTAAGACACAACTTTGTCGACAAGACCGTATTTTACGGCGGCTGCAGCCTCCATGAAATTGTCACGCTCGGTGTCTTCTTCAACTTTCTTGAGCGGTTGGCCGGTGTGTTTAGCCAGAATTTTGTTGAGATTTGCTTTGGTTTGCAAGATGCGCTCCGCGTGAATTTTAATGTCTGTCGCTTGACCCTGAAATCCTCCAAGGACTTGGTGAATCATCACTTCTGAGTTTGGTAAGCAGTAGCGCTTGCCTTTTGCTCCCCCGGAAAGCAGGACAGCTCCCATGGAGGCAGCCATGCCTACGCAAATGGTCGAGACATCCGGTTTAATCAATTGCATCGTGTCGTAGATCGCAAGCCCTGCCGTGACGGATCCGCCGGGGGAGTTGATGTAAAGCTTGATGTCTTTTTCTTTGTCCTGACTTTCAAGAAATAGTAACTGAGCAACGATGATGTTTGCGACGTCGTCGTTAATCTCGGTGCCGAGCATGATGATACGGTCTTTTAATAAACGCGAGTAAATGTCGTAAGCGCGTTCTCCTTGGGGTGTTTTTTCGATTACCGTTGGGATTAAATAGTTTTTCATAGGAATATCTTAGCAGGTCTATTTTAGCAGTCAAATTCCTAGAGTGCTAATCTTGTCAAGGATATTAGGCCTGCCATTCGTTACTTCTATTTTACCGTGAAATTGAAAACCCGAGGCTTTTTTGTGTCCTCCGCCACCAAGTTTTTGGCAAAGAATTGAGATGTCGCGCCCTAAACTTCGTACGGAAGCTTTGACATTTCCATCTGTTTTTTCATGCAATACGA
>Ga0214923_10009586_pt1 | contig 10060 bp, 4 predicted proteins | sample LL1510_MetaG_FD_177993 | JGI IMG/M metagenome (GOLD analysis project Ga0214923, IMG submission 177993) | Freshwater microbial communities from Lake Lanier, Atlanta, Georgia, United States - LL-1510 | ecosystem: Environmental > Aquatic > Freshwater > Lake | place: USA: Georgia | collected 2015-10-15
TCAAAGCTTACATTGGAACAAAAGACGGAATTTCTGTAGAAGAATTTGTCTCTTTGATAACAGGGTCTGTGAGATTGCTCAGCTCTTCAATTGGACCCAAAATAACTTGTTTTTCTTCAGGAAATACAGTCTATTTCGACGAACAAGGAATTGATTCATTCAATCTTCCTATATTCTTTACAGGTTCTAATTCGCTTTCATCAAAATTAATATTAAAAGAGTCACCGATCGGTGGTACGCTTCTTAAAGAAGAAATTGTCAATGCTTCATTTGCAACAGAAATAAAAGGAATATTGACATCTTCTTTTGATAATTTTCTTGAACATCAAATTATTGCAACAAAAAAAAGTTTATTTGAGGAAGATCAATTTGAAATTTCTTCAAATGAGATTTATTTTGATGTAGGATATACAGTCCCTATAGAAGTTTTTGCACTAAACGCTTCTCCCCCTTCGGTTAATTCAATTGATTCTCTTTTTAGTGATGACAAATTAAGCCATCTTGACAATTTTTTATATCTTCCGCCCATAGTCAAGACTTCCGATGCAGAAATACCTGACAAGTCAAATTTAGATCTTATTAAAGATTATGCTTTAGCAAATTATCCTTCTTGGGGAGATAATGAGAAAAAGATCACATACGACAAACTAAAAAAACATGTTGAGTCTTATAAAGATATCAAGCCTCCTATAGTTTTCACAAAAACTTCAGTTAACAATAAATTAATTGGACAAATGTTTGAAGTCTCAAACAGACAAGTTACTAAGCTTGACATTGTAGACTTTGGTGAAATTAAAGAGACTTCACAAGATTTATCGTCAGATTCTAAAAGAATATTTTTTGTTGGAAAAACTTTTATTGACGACAGAGGAACAACGTGTTTTGTCAATATTTTTACTTTGATATTTTCAAATCCAAATACTGATGAGGCAAGATAATGTTAACTAGATACAGACCAGTTCAGCCTATCAGTTCAGTTTTAAGAACAAGAGAAGAAGATTATATTGAATTAGTTGGAAAAACTACTTCTTCAATTGGTTCATCATATTCTTTTGAAACAATTTTTAGGATAGCTAACAATCAGTCTGTCATTCAAGATTATGAAAAAGTTGTTGTCATAATTAAAAAAAAGATTTCTTCTTCAACACTGAAATCGACAAATTTGTCAATTTCTCCATTTGTTTCATCTGTTGCAAGCACTCCCACCAATAACACTGTGCAACAACCAAATTCAAGAAATTTAAGTGCAAATCTTGGAATTAATCTTCCTACCCTTAGAGCTTCAATAGAGAATAGAGTTTACTCTGGTATTCAGATTGTATCTGATTCAAAAAAAATAGATGAAAATATTCTAAAAAAAGAAGTCTATCTTTCTTTTTCTTCAGCAAACGCTCAATACAGCGTACCTTCTATTTCTCAAATTCCTGAAAATAGCATTCAGGATCAAATTTTTTCTCTTCCTTTGGTTGCACTGGACGTCAAATCGCTTTTAAAAAATGTCAATAAAGAGTTAACAGATGTAACGGAATCAGTCCTTGACAATTTTGGAACCCAGAACGGATTGTCATCTCCAGTTGACTCTCAGTATATCGATAATTTTTCACAAATAAACAGAGGTAAAATACAGAACTCATTGTATTCTTCTATTGCCAAACACTTCATAGATTTAACTCCCAGAATTTCTAATGAAAATAATCTTTCAAGATTTTCAAGAAGCTCTTCAGTAAAAAAACTAGATGAATTTGAGTTTGGATCAACTTTTAGTCTTTCTGACGGCCTTATTTCTGAAAAACTTGAAATTCAATTTGATCTCTATAAAAGAGGTACAAATTCTCCTGTGGAAACAATAGTCAAAAATTTTGATTTTCAAAAACACGTTGATGCATTTGAAAACATCAAATTCCCACCAAGAGTCAGTTCATTTTTCTTTAATAATTCTATATTTTTGTCGATATCAGATGACCCCAGGAATCAAAACAAAGTAAAGAAATTCGCGATATACACGAAAAAAATCAATCAAAATGAAAGTGTTACTCCATATAGATTTGTTGGTTCTGTAGACAGAGTTGGAGAAAGCACCTCCTATAAAATAGACGCAGACTCTCCTCTTACTGTTGTCAGAGTTGTTCCAATAAATTCACTTAACAATGAATCAAACGTATATACGAATATTATTTCGGGTAATTCTTATGGTCAATTTGGTTCTCCTTCTCTTACATGTCAACCGTCTTTTCGAGACCTCAGGCACGTTCTAACGATTCATAACATCCCAGATAATTCAACTAAAATTCAATTTAAAAGAAGAAAAAGCTCTTTAGAGCAGTATGAGACAATACAGACCTATGAAATTGTTGAAAAACAAGATTATTTTTCTTGTGTCGATATTGGTAATACATCTTCTGGATTTGTCGAATATTCAGTCTTAGTTTTTCTCGATAATGGATCAGTTATAGGTACAAATTCAGTTACACTAAAAAACATTGGAACGAACAACCAAATAATACCTAGCAACATCTCTGTAGGAATAGGAAACATAAAAAAAGAGCTCATAGATGAAGAATTTATTGTTTCTTTTAATATTTCGACAAGTGTAACTCCGCAAGAAAATCAAAGAATTATAAACACTTTTAAGAATAATCCTGAATACAAAGAGATTTACGATCAGCTATTAAGTGCAGCAAATAATGCTTCAAATGCAGTAAACACTGACGGAAAACAATCATCTGTTTATTCGGACATATATGTTCATGAGATAATAAGAACGGATCTTTTAACAGGAGAAAGATCTGTATTTGACCTAGTCACCGACGGATTGTTTTCTGATAGCCCTGATTCAAGGTCTTCTTTGGGAATAAATCCGATAAACCAATATCATGAATATTTTTATCAGGTCATAACTTATGTCAAAGACCCATTGACGATATTGAAAAATTATGTTAAAAAAGTTAGAGATGAACTAGGAAAAGAATACTTTTACTTACCTTACAAATGGGACAATCAGTTATTCAGTCCTACATCTCCTGAAACTGACGAAAATGGAATTCCTATATCAGGAATAAGAGATGTTTTTACTTCAAATCCTATAGGTCAAACTGCTTCATTTCAAATTAATGGACTCAGCGAGTTTGCATCAGTAACAAAAGTCACAGGAGAAAGAATAGACAAAAATACAATTAAAGTGTCGTGGGAATTTGACATTTTTGACTATCAAAAAATTTATGATTCATTTGTCGTACTAAAGACTGTTAATGGAACAAGATCGTTCGTCGGAAGAACTAAAAGCAGCTACATATATCATGAGTTAAATGAAAGCGACATAGGAACCATCTACTACACAGTAGTGCCGATCACTCTTGAGTTCGACTTAGATGATGTTGCTCATTCTGAACCCTTTACAATAGACACCATTGGAATATTGCAACCAACCATTGTTCCCTAACCAGAGACAAAAATGCCTAGAAATATTTTAAAAAATCAGCTAAAGTCAAGCACAAGATTGGTTTCAGCAACATCAACAAAGTCTGTTGCTCCAAATTCTGTTGTCCATTCTGTCCCCATAATTTCTCAAGCTCAGAATAAAAAACTGACAAATATTTCTCTTCCTGTGGGCATAAAGAATATTCAAACTGATATTCAAAATCTTCAGAGTTCTACAGTATTAAATCTTCAAACACAGCAAAATTCTTCACAAAGTTCACAAACTCTCAGCAATCCAAATAGTGATTACACTTTCGTGACAGGATTAAAAGATGGAGAACCGACAATTGTTTTGACATCAGAATTTTTTCCTCTTTACGATTATAAAATCGGAGAACTTAACCCATACATAGAAACTCTTCAGGGTGATGCTCTTAACCTTAAAGAGCAATCAAAAATTCTTACTGCTGTCACTGCAATAAATGTTATTCAACAAAGCAATTCATTAAAAAATCTCATCAAAAATAACAAGAAAGAACTTTCTGATTTTATTTCTTTGATTGACGGTGGTCAAGAAATTTCTGTTTTTAATTCTTTATATCTTTTTACACCTTCTGCCTTTAATAATTTAGAACTTGGAACATTCTTAATGTTTCTTGAATCAAGAGGATACAAAAAAGAGGACATTCAAAAATTTAAAGAAACTAAAATATGGCTACAATCTCTTTATGAGCTAAAAAGAGACCTATTTTCTACCACTCAGGTTGTTGGAAAATTTAAAAGAGGAACTTACTCAAATTACTCGCTTGATCTCGATGAAAAGTCAATAAACAGATCAGGAGAACCAAGAGTCGTAATAAACCCAGTTGTTCCATTTGAACTACCCGACATTGATCCAATCAATCCTTTTCAAGGATCTGAAACTTACTATGATTACAATTCAAAAATGTATTCTGTGATTCACAATTATGAAAATGTTGTCGAATCAGATTTTCAAAGATTTATGGATGTTGTCGACGAAGATGACGGAGATGTCAATATAGCAAAGATATCTTTGTCTAATCTTTTCAAGGAAATAAGATATTCTTCTTATTTGAGCGATGTTTCAAAAAGAATAATTTTGGAAGGTGAATATTCATTTCCTGTCATTGAAAATAGAGGTTATAAAGTTTGGGATGCACTTATAGGAAAAATACCTGGGATATGTTTCAACAAATTAGACCCCTATAGTCCTTCTGATCGATTTGATTCAAAATCTATTTCTTCTATTTGCCAAGATTATTCAAAAACTCAAGGTTCAAAAATTGTTACTTTCGAAGACCCAGATTTTTCAAACACTGAATATGTCTCAGGTTACAGCTACTATGTTGAAAATTCACTCATAGATTTTTTGTCTACAAACTCGACTGTAAAAATTGATGAATTTATAGAAAAAATTAGAAAAGCAAAAGATTCTACTGAAATTTTGCTGAATCTAATTGGATCAAATGAAGAGTACACTCAATACAACCCATTCCAGGAAAAAATAACAGAAGGAATTTTTGATACATTTTCTTCAGAGGACATGCCAGGAGCTGGCCATTTAAAGAAAATTTTTGATTCAAGGACTGAAAACTCAAGATTTATTTCATCAATCTTTGATTTATCTTTAAAGAGAAATAGAATAGTTTTTTCTAGAGACAGTAATTTTCTAAAATATTTGCTTTTTTGTTTCATAGTGATAAGCATAAAAAGTAATGAATCTTCCAGAGAACAGTCTGCCATATTTTCTTTTTCTTTAGATAAAATTGTTAATAAAATATCTGACGTTCTTATTGATTCATTTACAGTTTTTCTTAGTAGAGATGAGATACCATACCGGGCTTCCGATCGATTTATTTTGGGGTCAAGAACAGCACAAAATGTTGAATTAACAGATGCAAAGAAATTCCTTAAGGATGTGGTAAAAAGAGAGCTTATAAAGTCTTTAAATGGCCCTATTTTAAAGAGCATCTCAAATGTTCTTAAGTCAATTAAAGATTTGAACAAAATATACGACTCAAATGGAAAAACATCTTATTCAGGGCTTTCAAAAAATCAATTGATGTTTCTGTACTTTGATGCGATGATTAGGCTTATTTCATCTCAATCTAATGATTCTATTGAAAATTTTTATATAGCATCCGATGGTTCCGTTTTTTTGTGTGGAATTAAGTTAAAAGAAGCGTCTTCAGACGCATATTACAAACAGGGATATTCTGGCTCAGGGCCTACAATAGATTTTCTTCCAAAGCTAAAATTAATAAAACAGGATGTTTTGGAGGATATGGATGAAAAATTCAAGTATCTTAGTTTTTTTAGATGGTCCCTTGTCAAAATTTTAGATGGTGCCACTAATTTAAAATCATCTATGAACAAAGCCAAGGCACAAGTACAACAATTTAATACTCTTTTTGATTCCGAATTAGACTCTAATTTAATAAAAGAAAAATCAGAACTCAAGAACAGGCTTCTTAAGATGTCTCTTAGCTCTGAACAAATTAGAATGCTTAAATATTCTTGTAGTGAATTAAAAGACAGGTTAGAACTAAATCCAACGTCTGCACAGTCTTTGTCAGTCATTCCCAACATTTCCAATCTTTTGTCAGATGATTTTTTAGATTTTTCACCAGTAGATGTCTTGAAACTATTTAGTCATCAATCATTTTCAAAATATTATAAAAATAATGATTTCTTTCCGCTCAAAGGCGTCAATAAAAGAATCCTATCCGTAGGAATACCGAACGGATTATCAAAGAAGATAAACACAAATAACATTACCAATCCAGTGCTTCATAATCTTGTAAAGATAAAAGTCTGGAAAATAGACAGAGTCTTTCCAGACATTCTTTTTAAGCCAAAAGAATATGTTTTTGACATGAATAGATTTTCTACAAGATCTATTATGCATTGGGATTTAAATCTTTTGGATCCTAGCTCAGAAGATTTTGATCTTTTAAGTGTTCCTACTAAGTACTACAGCCCCTCAGACAAAAAGTTTTTTGTTCACAAAAAACCTGATGATATTCAACAGCAAATTCAAGATGCACTGTATCTTCTTTCGATAGGAGGTTTATCTGAAGCTGAAAAAATTCTTAACGAGAGCTACAAAAATCAAGTTTTGAGCTTTATTGCAGAAGAATATCTTTACTGGTATACTGATACAGATTTTAACGAGTCTCAATACTTTAATTACTCAAAAATTTCAAATAATGATGTTAATTTAAATTCTTACCTTAGTGTTGTAAGACAAATAAAAAAAGAAAACATTATTACGAGAGGAAATTCAAATTCAGTTCAATTTTTCGACCAAATGACAGGAGACATTGTTACACTACCTGTAAATAGACCGCCGCAAGGACTGACTAATTTACCCACTGTAAATACTTCTGTCGTTCTCGACATGTCTGACACTCTTTTCTCTTACTTAAAGACTCCCACACTCTTCAATGACGTCGATTCTTTAAAAAAGAAATTATTATATCCAAAGAAGTTCGACAGAGTATTTAATCTAATAATAGATCCAGATGATTTTATAGTTGAAAGAAGTGCTATTGGAAATTCAAGAATTGTTGACTTGTTAAGCAAAGGAATTTTCATTAAAAATGATCAGACAGGATTGATTAGCATGAAAGACACGAAACAAGACGATGCATCATTCTATGAACTATTTGTCACCATAGAACCTTACTCAGTTTAAAAAGGGGTCAATTATTATGCCGATCAATACTATTGTATCAGATCCATCTGAATCCCTGGATTTTGTCAACATTCCAGAGCCGTACAATCAAAAAGCTGTTTTTACTTACAATTTTTATATAAAAAATGAAAGAGTGTCAGATGTACCCGTCGAAAATGTCAATGTAGGATATTTGGCTCAGCTAAGTTTAAATAAATTGGCAAGATACGTCACTTTGACGTGGAAAAAGCCTGATTTAAGCTCACTTGCTCTGAGCAATAATTCAGTTGTTCAAAATGAAACACTCGCCTCTAATTCTCAAAAAATAATATCTGAAGACAACTTCTTTAATAAAGGTTATATAACACACACATTTTCCAACGTGTCTTCAATAGAGCAAGGAGCATCTGATTTAGAAAATTATAGCAGAATTTCAAATTATGATGCCGAAAGCATGATAAAGATGTCAAGATATCAGATAAAAAGAATGCTTGACAAACAAAGTTCACCTTTGACAAATTTACAGACTTTGTCAAAAATCTCTAGTGCCTATTCTACGCTTGCAGATTTCCCCTCAGATTCTTTAGGGTTAAGAGTCTTTAATGGTCAAAATGAAATAGATAAGGATGATTTAATCAGATCTATTTCAGATTCACTTACTATAGGGGTAAAAATCAATAACTCGGTCATTAACGATGTTTTTAGGGATGCTGCTACTAGCAGACCTTTGGACCTAAATTCGCTTAGAGTTAGTTTTGATGAATCTGTTCGAGGACTTTCTTACACAAGAGAAATCGATGGGTCTGTTTTTATCACAATTACAGATCAGGTTGGTGAAAATTCAATAGCCGATGACAGCATAAAAATTCTAGGTTACTCCATAGGCAAATACATTTATAAAGACGGATCTTTTTTTAAAATTGGGACTTACTACAAAGATGGTCCCGATAATACGGTTTTTGTAGACAAGAGCGTCAGGTATGGTGCAGTCTACTTTTATTCAATAAAAACAATCGCCTCGGTCAAAATGCTCATGTACAGAGGAGGAACAGGATATGTCGACAAAGCGGAAATGTGGGTTGCTTCAAGAGCATCAACTGTAAAAATTGAAACAATAGAAATGGTTCCTCCACCTGAACCCACTGACATCAAATTTCAGTATGACTTTTTGAAGAGAAAGTTAATCATTAATTGGAATATGCCAATAAATGAACAAAAAGACATTAAGCAGTTTCAGATCTTTAGAAGAAAAAGCATAAAGCATCCATTTGAGCTGATAGCTCAATATGGATTTGATGACTCGGTTATTGAAGTCGGAGATACCAAGTATAAAACGGGTGAGGAAGTTGATGCCAATGACTATGAAAACATGAGATCGGACTTAAAAATCTTGGTAAAGCAAGTCTACGGCAATCCGGTTTTCAGCCATATTGATGAAGATTTTATTGTTGATTCTGAATTTTATGAATCTTCTGAATACATTTATTCTGTCTGCAGTATAGATGCACATGGCATGATATCTAATTATTCGACTCAGTATCAGGTAAAATTTGACAGCATAAAAAATAGAATTGTGTCTTCTGTCGTTTGCGACTCTGGTTGTCCTAAACAATATCCAAATTTAAGGCTGAGAATCGACACATTTAAAGACGCCATAAATGTGTCGGGCGACATTTCTAAGAAGCTTTCAGTTTACTTTACTCCTGAATATCTAAGATTGTCTGACAGCAGAAATCAGAAATTCAAAGTCGTTGAGGCTCAAAACGTGAGCAATAAAAATTCATATTATTTGCTTCAATTTATCAATCTTGACAATCAAAAGATGCAGCAGATAAAGATAAACATCGAAGACCCCAACAATATCACGTTGGTATAAAAATTTGACTGTATAATTAGGAATTAAGATTAAGGAAATTTTAGAGGAACTATGGGATATCTTGATCACTCTACAAATAACATCATACTTGACGCAGTGTTAACTGACTACGGAAGAAGCAAGCTTGCTACAGGAGCTTTTAAAATTTCAAAATTTGCTCTCGGTGATGACGAAGTTGATTACACTATTATTAAAAAGTACGGAAGGACAGTGGGGAAAGAAAAGATAGAGAAAAACACTCCCATATTTGAAGCCTTGACAAATGAGAGTATAGCTCTTAAGTACAAGTTAATAGGATTAAGCTCTTCAGGAGCATCACTGAGAACAATTTATCTGCCAACCCTTGAGCTTTCAAATTCAAATAATCTTTCTTTGACGAATTCAAGCCCCAACAACAGCCAGACTTTAAGTTTTCAGCTGAAGTTTAAGGGATCTACTCCTTCAGAATCTGATCTAAACACCAACTTCAGCAGCACTTTAAAAAATTACACTCTTGAAGTTTCTGACAGATTCCTTAAGGTTTCTGCTGGAACAGGAACAAGTTCTGTTGCCATCTCTTCTAGATTGCAAGATTCAAACAGGACAACAAAATACAATGTGGTAACTACCGGCCCAAATTTTTCAATAAACATAACTGCTCAATCTATAGACTCAACAGTGCTGGCAATATACGGCAAACTTACATCTTCAAATCAGCGTCAGATAACAACTTATGTTACTTTGACAAACGAAATTGGAATAAGATATTCGTATCCTGTAACATATACTGCTGCAACACCTTGATGGAATTAAAATGGCAACATCCTTTATATCACTTTCAAATTCACAGGCTGCCGGTAGCCAAAAGACAACAAAGTCATTTCTCAACCAGTTAATTGACGTCATAGCTGAAAATGTCAGCGAGTCAATTTCTAGAAGAAAATATCAAGTCTTTGTCACCGGCGGAATAGGACCCGGAGTAACGTCTTCCCTTTTTCAAACAGTATATGACCAAGACTTTACTTTGCAGACATCCAATCCAGTCTTTGATGTCACTTTTGGACTTGCCCCACCCGACAAACTTACAGATG
>Ga0214923_10009587_pt1 | contig 10059 bp, 7 predicted proteins | sample LL1510_MetaG_FD_177993 | JGI IMG/M metagenome (GOLD analysis project Ga0214923, IMG submission 177993) | Freshwater microbial communities from Lake Lanier, Atlanta, Georgia, United States - LL-1510 | ecosystem: Environmental > Aquatic > Freshwater > Lake | place: USA: Georgia | collected 2015-10-15
AGCTCGTCGAGGCTCGGCCAGTCGGTCCAGTTGGCCTCGAAGGGAGCGTTGAGGCGGCGAACGGTTTTCCAGAGAAAGGGCGTGGCCTGGCCCTCGGTGCCGGCCTTGAGGCCGGTGTAGACGGCGACGATGTCGGATTTGCTGGGATCTTCGAGATACGCCGCGGGTCGCCCGAAGTCAGCAGGCGACCAGATGGCCGTGGAGGAGCACCAGGCGAGGAGGGTCGCAACGAGAAGAGCAGAAAAGACTGCGTTGCTAAAGGATAAACTCACAACCTCGCGATTCGCGTTCTCTGCGTAAGCACCGCTTGCGGGCTTCATGGACTCGTTTCCAGCGCGACCGTCGTATAGTGTTCAAGGCGCAAACTCGCCGTTCCCTGGACTTTGATTATGCCACGCGTTGCCGACTACGTCGCTAATACATTGGTTGCCGCCGGTATTCGCCACATTTTCATGGTCACGGGCGGAGGTGCGATGCACCTGAACGACGCCCTGGGAAATCATCCCAGTTTGTCAACGATTTTCTGCCATCACGAGCAGGCTTGCGCGATGGCGGCCGAGGCCTACTATCGCGTGACCGGCCGCATGGCCGCTGTCAACGTCACGACGGGTCCTGGGGCAATCAACGCGCTGAACGGTGTCTTCGGCGCCTACGTCGACTCGATGGCGATGGTCGTGGTCTCGGGCCAGGTCAAACGCGAGACGCTTGCGCCGTCTACCGGGCTGCCGTTGCGGCAACTGGGGGACCAGGAAGCCGATGTCATCCAGATGGTGCACGGCATCACGAAGTACAGCGCTCTCGTCGATGCCCCGACGGACATCGGGTATCACCTCGATCGTGCAATCCATCTCGCCGCTTCGGGCCGACCGGGCCCCGTATGGCTGGATATTCCCATCGATGTCCAGTCTGCCCTGGTGTCCCCCGAATCGCTTCGTAAGTACGACCCGGCGGAAGACCATCGCCCCCCGCGCACTCAGGATCTCCAAAGCGCCGTCATCGGAGTCATCGCTGAACTCCGTGCGGCAAAGCGACCGGTGATCTACGCGGGCACCGGCATTCGCCTTTCCAGTCAATATGCCCGGTTCCTGGACCTTACGCGACGTCTGCGAGTGCCGGTGGTGACCGCCTGGAACTCCAATGACCTCTTGCCGGACGACCATCCTGCTTACGCCGGGCGCCCTGGCTCCCTAGGCAATCGTGCGGGAAATTTCACCGTTCAAAACGCCGACCTAGTGCTCATCCTCGGCTGCCGGTTGAATATCCGATTGGTGAGCTACAACTGGAGAAGTTTCGCCCCAAAGGCGCGGCGAATCATGGTCGATATCGACGCCGCAGAACTCGACAAGCCGACGTTGGCGATCGATCAAAAAGTCCAAGCAGATCTCGCGAGCTTTCTTCCCGCTTTCGATGCTATGACCGTAGGCTGGCAGCCGGCCCATGAAGGCTGGCTGGCGTGGTGCCGAACCCGCCTCGCCCGTTATCCGGTCGTGCTGCCGGAATACTGGAACAAGCCGGAGCCGGTGAATCCATATTGTTTCGTGCAGCGGTTGTTCGAGCAGCTTCGAGAGGGAGACGTCGTCGTATGTGGCGACGGCACGGCATGCGTCACGACGTTCCAAGCCGCAGCTGTGCGAGCCAATCAGCGGATCTTCCACAACTCGGGCTGCGCTTCGATGGGATACGACCTGCCGGCCGCTATCGGCACAGCCATCGCCAGGCCGGATCTGGACCGCGTGGTCTGTCTGGCCGGTGATGGCAGCATCATGATGAATCTACAGGAACTGCAGACCATCGTCGGCCTGAACCTGCCCATCAAGGTCTTCGTCTTGAACAACGCTGGTTACCATTCGATCAGGCAGACACAGTCGAGCTTTTTCAAAGGCCGAATCGTTGGTTGCGGCACCGATTCCGGGCTTTCGTTTCCAGATTTTGCCAAAGTCGCCACTGCATTCGGCATGCCGTTCGTGCGTTGCCAGCGACACGACGAACTGCAGGACGCCATTGGCCGCACGCTCTCGCATGACGGATATGCCATGTGCGAGATCGCGCTCGATCTGGAGCAGCAGTTTGCCCCCAAGCTCTCCTCTCGGAAGTTCGAAGACGGCAGCATGGTGACATCTTCGTTGGAGGACATGGCGCCGTTTCTTTCTCGAGAGGAACTGGCCGAAAACATGAACGCTGGTGACGAGGAACTTCCATGAGCGGTCAATCAGGCTTGCGAACGGCGCTTGTGACAGGCGGGGCCCGCGGCATTGGAGCGGCCATCGCCAGACGGCTGGAAGACTCTGGGTATCGAATCATCGCCCCGCCGCGAACGGCGCTCGACCTTGCGTCGCCGGCGTCGATCGATGCCTACCTCGCCGCACACGGATCACAAGCCGTGGACGTCCTTGTGAACAACGCCGGCATCAACACATTGCGAGCCATTCCCGAGATTGATGAGAAAACCTGGGGTGAAATGCTCCAGGTGAATCTTTCCGCGGCGTTGCGGCTCACCCAGGCCTTCGCGCCCGGAATGGCGGAACGAGGCTGGGGCCGCATTCTGAATGTGGTCAGTATTTTCGCCCTCGTGACCCGTGAGCGACGTGCTGCCTACTCGATGACCAAGGCAGCCCTCGCCGCACTGACGCGGACCGCCGCCGTTGAGTTCGGGCCCCGCGGCGTGCTTGTCAATGCCTTGGCTCCCGGATATGTCGATACGGAACTGACGCGACGGAACAATCCACCCGACGCGATCGCCGCCATCGAAGCCAGCATCCCGCTGCGCAGGATGGCTCAGGCAACGGAACTGGCGGACGTGGCCGCGTTTCTCGTGTCCGATATGAATTCTTACCTTACGGGACAGACGGTCGTCGTGGACGGTGGGTTCACCTGCCTGTAACTGGCCGCAATGGGGGGCGGTACATGCGGACGATAAAAAGCCGATCTCACGAGTACACCGTCGGGGAGTATGGTTCCTCGAGAGCTGCCCTGATCGCGGCAGTCGCTGACAGACGCCCGCATGTGCTCATCGATCGAGCGGTCCTCGATCTCCTCGAGCCAGACGTGCGAGCGGCCCTGCCCGCAGACCGGCTGGTCGTGCTGGAGGCGACAGAGACCGCCAAGTCGTACGCTGCGTTGGAGCCGGTATTTCTCGACTTGCTCGGCCGCGGTCTTCGCCGAAATGGGGTGCTCGTCGTCGTGGGGGGCGGCGTGCTTCAAGATGTCGGCTGCTTCATTGCATCTGTGCTCGCCAGAGGATTGCGCTGGGAATTGGTGCCCACCACTCTTCTCGCCCAGGCCGACAGCTGCATCGGCAGCAAGAGTTCGATCAACATCGGTCCCTACAAGAATCAGTTGGGGACCTTCTACCCGCCCCACAGGATTCTGCTCGCCGCCGATTTCCTCCGGTCCCTGCCATTCGACGAGATCCGCTCAGGCTTGGGCGAAGTTATCAAACTGCAGCTCCTTACGAGTGAAGAAGGGTTCGCTGAGTTGATGACCGAACTTGGTGGGTTCCGGGGCATGCCACCCCAAGACCAACTGACGCTGCTCGCCAAGTGGGTGGGGCGGTCGCTCGACGTGAAGCAGCCGTTCATTGAAAAGGACGAATTCGACATAGGGCCGAGGCTCCTTCTCAATTACGGGCACACCTTCGGGCACGCTTTCGAGTCTGTGACCGATTTCGGCATTCCGCATGGGATTGCGGTCGTGCTCGGAATGCTCACGGCAACGCTCGTATCGGCCCGCCTCGGACTCGTGGATGAGCGTCACGCGGTGGGGTTGGCTCATAGGCTTGAAGCTTGGCACTCGCCCTATGCCGATTTACTGGCAGGCGTCGACATGAAGGCCCTTTTTGCCGCCCTCGCCCGCGACAAAAAGAACACGGCGCCAGGACTGACGTGCATCCTCACGCGAGGCTTTGGTCGCATGGAGCGAACCGCTTTGTCCGTGGATCAAGTAGAAACCTGTGTCGCACCGGCATTGGTCGACCTTATTTCCTGCCGCTTCAAGTTATGATTGCTAACAAGGAACGGATTCACTTCTGCACGGGACTTCGCACATGAGCCGCGACATTTTTGAAAACCTGTTCGTCCTCGAAATGACGAACAATCACCAGGGAAGTCTCGAACGCGGGCTTTCGATCGTTCGCGAGCACAGCCGCATCGTGCGGTTCAACAACGTGCGGGCCGCGATCAAGCTACAGTTCCGGGATGTCGACAGCTTCGTCCACAAGGATTTCCGTGATCGCGACGACATCCGCTACATCCGCCGAGTGCTCGACACGAAGCTGCGAAAGGCAGACTACGAGCAGCTTGTTGTCGCGATCCGTAAGAGCGGTTGCATCCCGATGGCAACGCCATTCGACGAGAAGTCGGTCGACTGGTGCGTTGAGTTTGATCTCCCGATCATCAAGATCGCAAGCGCCGACTCCAACGACTGGATGCTCCTTGAGCGTATAGCGAAAACGCGGAAGCCGTGCATCGTGTCATTCGGAGGAACGCCTCTCAAAGACATGGACGACGTCGTGACATTCTTCGAAAATCGCAACGTTCCCCTCGCCATCAACCACTGCGTGGCTGCGTATCCGCACGAGGATAGCGAGGCGGAGCTAGAACAGATCGACTTTCTCCGAGACCGGTATCCCGGTCATACAATCGGCTACTCGTGTCATGAGTATGGAGACTGGGCGACGTCGGTGATGATCGCCTATGGCAAGGGTGCCAGGACGTTCGAGAGGCACATCGACATCAACTCGGATGGATTTCAGCCGGCGACCTACTCGTCCCTGCCATCGCAGATCGATATGTGGTTCAAGGCGTTCCATCGCGCCGTCACGTTCTGCGGAACGGCCCGCAGTGGACGAAAGATTCCTCTGGCGAAGGAAACCGCCTATCTCGATTCCTACATCCGGGGCGTCTATGCCAACAAAGACCTGAAGCCCGGTGATCTGCTGACGGAGGACGACATCTACATGGCGATCCCCCTGCAAAAAGGGCAGATTTCCTGTCGTGAGTTAATGCTCGGTCGCTACGGACATCGCATGACCAAGGGATGCACCAAAGATGCACCCATCATGATCGACATGATTGACTCACCCTACGCAGATGACGAGAGCCTCAAGGCAGTCATCTACGGTCGAGGCCTATAGCCTCTCGGCCGTCGTTGGGACGGTGACAGATTGCAGTGACAGACCGCGATTATGGGCCAGATCAGCAGTGTGCATCGGCAGCAACCTGTTTAGGCGGCTCGCCCAGCGTTTTCGAATTACCAGCCGGCTAAGCACGCTCCCGCTCCACAACGAGCGGCCGTTTGCGCACCTGTGTCAACACGGCGCCGATGTATTCGCCAAGCAGGCCGATCAAAAAGATCTGCACCGAGCCCAGGAAAAACACTCCGATGACCACCGGCGCGTAGCCTGCCGGCAGGGCATACCAAAACGTCAGCTTCAGTAGCAGAAAGCCTAGCGCAACGAGTAACGACAGTCCGCTCAGGATGAACCCGGCGATCGTCGCCAGCCGGAGCGGGGCCTTGGAGTGACTGGTGATCCCAAGCATCGCCATGTCGAACAGCGTGTAAAAGTTGTTTTTCGTGATCCCGCGTTTGCGCAATGGCTGGTCGTAGGGGATCGTAACATATGGCAAGCCAATGTCGACGATCAGGCCACGCGCGTATGGGTAAGGATCGTCCAAGTCGCGCATGATTTCGATCACGCGGCGGTCGTAGAGACCGAAGCCGGTCACATGCTCTAGAAGCGGCACGTCGGCCATTGCACGAGCGAGCGTGTAATAGAGCCCGCGGAGCGCGAAGAACGTGGGTGATTCTTGGCTCGTCCTCTTCTTGCCAAGCACCATGCTCGCCCCGCGCTCCCACTGCTCCAAAAACTGCGGGATGAGCTCCGGCGGGTCCTGGAGGTCGGTGCACATGCCGATGATGCAGTCGCCAGGGCACTCAAGCATGGCATGAAACGGCGACCGGATGTGGCCGAAGTTGCGGGCGTTGACGATCAACTTCACCCGAGGATCCCGTTCGATGACCGCCTTCACCTTTGCGACCGTGCCGTCGGTCGAGGCGTTGTCGATGAAGAGCATCTCAAAGGTGTAGTCAGGAAGCCCCTCGAACACCTTTGCGAGCCGCTCGTATAGTTCGTCGACGTTGTCCTGCTCGTTGTAGCAGGGCAGCACGACGCCCACGTGGCCACCGCGGCGCGGTCGCCCTTCTCGGCCATCGCTCCATGTGGCTAGTTCTGGCCGCGCCAGTCGGGGCGGCGTGGGCTCGATGGGACGGTCGTGAAAGAGGGGTTCCTGAGCATTCATAGCGCCGCTGCCTCTGGGAAACCCAATGGTACCAAGGGCTCATGACCCCGCATGAAACCGCATGGTGCGGAGGATCGCAGTGTCGAGCGATGTGGCGGGAATCAGGCCAAGTTCGGTGCGAGCGCGGCCGCAATCCGGCACATATCGCTCTGCTTGAAGTCCCGGCTGCGGCTGCCTTGCGACCAAAACGTCAGGCCGGCCCTGCCTTGGCCGCTCGGCGGCCGAGACGGCCGCTACCCGGTCAGCCAACTCCCGGATCGAAACGGCTGCCTCGCTTCCGACGTTGTATGGGCGACCGGCCTGTCCATTGAGCAGGATCACGAGGAGCCATTCGACAAGGTCGGCCGCGTAGAGATAACTGCGATATGGCGTGCCGTCACCGCCGATCAGGATCGGTCCGCCCGCAAGGGCGTCGCGGATGAAGTTGCCGATGGCAAAGTGAATGTCGAGTGGCAGATGCGGGCCCACGAAGGCAAAGCAGCGGGCGATCGTGGCATTCACGCTGCCACCTTCTGCGTCAGGCCGAGAGGCGGCTAGGCACAGTTCTTCGGCTGCGCGCTTGCCTTCAGCATATGCGTTGCGCAGTCCGGGCTGATCGGGCGAGAAGGGAAAGTCTTCCGGAATGTGAGTGACCTCCGGAGGCTGCCGGCCATACACGGCGCCTGAGCTCGTCAGCAGGAAATGAGAGGCCCGTTTTTCGCGCGCGAGAGCGAGGGCGCGGCGCGTGCCCTCCACGCACACGTCGTACATCGTCTGCGGGTCGTCGGCATTGAGCGTGGTGCTCGATTCCGTAGCGGCATGGATGACATGCGTCACTTCACCGCATGGAAACTCAAAGGAGCGGACGTCTTCCTCAATAAAATGCAAAGCAGGGTTAGCACTCAGTTGCCGTGCTTGAGCGGAGAAGCGCGCAATGTTTCGGGTCAGAACAGTTATGCGGCACTCAAGTGAGAATCGTTGGTTCGCTGTAACCAGCGACTCCAGCAACCACCTGCCAAAAAAACCTGTTCCACCAGTTAGAAAGATATGAGCGCCGCGTAACTGAGACCACATTGACCCCGTACGGCAAAGTAGATCAGCCACGTCTTCGGCCACGATTGCGTCGCCGAGGCAGGTCACGGCGCCCGCTCCTCGCCTGCGGCGGTGACTTCAGCAGTCTTCTTTAGTTCAAAAAGATAACCGCCAGGGCTCTCGAGAACTTTCTTGAAGCTCCTGGCAAGTTGCTCGCATAAGAGAACGTTGGTCTCAGGATTTGAATTGGGCGTATTTACCCCAAGCACGGAATGATCGACAAAAACCGTCTCTGCTTCCTCCAGCTTTTGAAGCAAGGCATCGCGATCGCTCTTCACAAAAAGCTCTCCCAGGCTGGTAGGGAGCACTGACTGAGTCTGGGACTCGGCATGATAAACGCCTGCGTGGTTCGAGAGAATAAACGCAGTGTCGCCCGGCTTGAGTCTTTGTTTGACAAACGCGATTGCTTCGGCGCCGGGGGAAGACTCTCGAGGAGCAGTGAGCCCTTGCCATCGTTCAGTCAAAACTTTTTGGAGGAGTCCGCCTGGCCTCAAGGCGCTCGCGGCGCCGCTGACCATGACGACGACGAATGCGGCAGAGACGACCCCGCTCGCCCAGCGCCACTGAGGCGTTGTGGTCGTGTCGGTAATCGTGGGAATAAGTAGCCGGTCGATCGCCAGGCCAACGAATACAAGCGCAAAAGGAATAAGCACCGGAAACACCCAGTCGTGGCTGCGTCCTTGAAAATACGAGAAAAGCCCGCAAGCCATCACCGCCCAGCCAAAAACAGTCGATCGCAGCGACGGTCGATCACCGCCGCTCCGCCGCTGTGAAAGTGCCCACAGGCCGAACGACAACGCAGCCATCACGACCATCGCCCATGCGACCCAGCTGTGGATCACTCGCATGGGAAGCATGTAAAAGCCAATCGCATAAAAGACGCTTTGAAACCGCATGCTCATTGTTAAGTCGGGCCATGCACCGGCCTTCCACGCCAATGAAAGCAGAACGATTCCGATCGCCGTGCATGCGGCCATGAGAGCTTCTACTCCAATCGGCGCTGCAGCACGCAGCCAACCAAGCATCGAGCTGTTTTGCGGGGCACGCCGAACGATCGCGGTGTGGCACAAGTAAAGAACCCAAGCTCCGAGCGCGGGTATGCCCGCATCCATGTTCCAGAGCGTTCCCGCTCCAAGCGTGGCGCTCACAAGACACCGCAGCCGGCGGCTATCAAAGCGTTCGTCGGCCGCCATCCACGACATCGCAAACAGTGAAATCGCCGGAAACAGCGAGCGGACAGGGAAATACTGAAAGTAAGGGTCGTAGTAGGGAATGAACTTCTGATCGATGACATGGAGCGGCACCAAGAAGCTCACCAGCGAAAACGCCCCGAGAAACGTCAGCATGGCCATCCACGGCTTCCGCATGACACGCAGCAGCGCTGCGAGCCAGAGGCCGTATACGACAATCTGGAGGAGGGCCATGACGCTCGTGAATCGCAGGACGCTGATGCCGCCAAGGGCCCGAAAAATCGGTGCGATGAATTCGGGGTAGAGACCATATTGATGCGGCGCATCGACAAGCAGTGTCTTGCCAAGGACCACCTGGGTTGAAGCAAACAACACGGCCTCGAAATGATTGTCGGCCACATACGGATCCGAGGCCGGAAATACTCGGAGAAGAGACGTCGCTCCAATGAACGCGGCTACGGCTGCCGCGAGCAGAAGATTCCGGCAGAGCGTGAGCCAGCGGAACATCGCCGGCCCGAGAAGTCCGGCCGGATGCAGGACCCATACGGCAGTCACCGCCCCTGTTGCGAGTAGAAACTTATCGGGCTGCGTGTATGCCAGGCAGCCTTTCCAATAGAAGAATCCATCACCCAGCCCACCCAAGCAGAGTGCAGCCACGAGTGCGAAGCACGAAATGCCAAACCGGATCCACAGATCGTTCGATGTAAATGTCGACACCCTTTTCCGCAAGGGACCGTGAAGCAGCAGCATTAGGTATGGCAACAGCAGGAGTGCTGCGATGTAGGCCGTGCGTTCAGCGGGCTCTGGAGCGACGAACTCCCGCTGGAATGTGTAGGGAGCCGCCACTTCCCTTGCATGATCGACGTCGAACGAGATGGTGGCATAGCAAATGACTGCCAACAGCCACAGCGCTCCAAGCGAGATGGCCACTGTCATAAAGTGAACGGCCCACTCCGCAGCCCAAGCCGGAGCGGCAGGGGCCGGGGCTTCGCGATTGCTGGATTCCTCAGGCATCAGCGTACGCTCGTCGCGAAGGCGGTGATCGTGGCGATCACGTGGTCGATGTGGGCGTCGGTGAGGCCCGGGTAGACGCCGAGCCAGAGCGTGTGCCGCATGATGTAGTCAGCGCCGGAGAGATCGCCGGCCACACGCTGTGGCTTGCCGTGATACGCCGGCTGCCGCAGCAGGTTGCCGCCGAAGAGCTGGCGGGTGCCGATCTTCTTTTCGTCGAGATGGCGGACGAGGTCGCGGCGGGTGAAGGGGGCCGTCGGCCGCACGGAGAGCGGAAAGCCGAACCAGCTCGGCTCGGAGCCCGGCGTGGCGTCGGGCAGCACGAACAGGTCTTCGAGCGACGCGAGGCCCGCTCGGAGCCGGACGAAGTTTCTCCTGCGGGCGGAAATAAAACCGTCGAGCTTGTCGAGCTGGGCCACGCCCACGGCGGCCTGCATGTCGGTGAGCTTCAGGTTGTAGCCGATGTGGGAGTAGATGTATTTGTGGTCGTA
>Ga0214923_10009589_pt1 | contig 10059 bp, 3 predicted proteins | sample LL1510_MetaG_FD_177993 | JGI IMG/M metagenome (GOLD analysis project Ga0214923, IMG submission 177993) | Freshwater microbial communities from Lake Lanier, Atlanta, Georgia, United States - LL-1510 | ecosystem: Environmental > Aquatic > Freshwater > Lake | place: USA: Georgia | collected 2015-10-15
CCCTAATAATTAATAAATTATTTATAATAATTTTAAAACTAATTTATTTAATTATATGTAATATATTCATTAATTAAATTTAAATAATACTATTACAAATGTATAATTAGAAAATTTTATATTAAATTGTACTTTGTTATTAAATCAAACTATTTAATTTGGTAATTTATAAATATAAGGTTAATCATAATTTGATGCTTAATTATAATAAATATGTGGATTATCTACTTATAAAAATACACCTATATGTAGTTGTTATTAATCTAGTTAATTTTCTTAATGTTTCTCTACTGTTTGTTAATAATAAGGATTTAAACCTCCTAAAATTTTTAATACAGATTGTACTAATGAATTTAATGGAATGACTATTAACTATTAAAATTGTAGTTCTTATATATCCTTAAGTGCTGGTGGATAAATAAATAGTAATCCTTAAATTTAATAAAATTGTAAATAATTTATTAATATATAATAAGATTAAAATAATTAATAATAAATATAAGATAATGAATAATAATAAGATTCTTATAATAAAGAATCTAATGATTTAATATTTAATAATTTGTTTTCATTATTAAACTATTAAAATATTTTGCTCATATTGTTTTTATTATTTTTTGTATTTACAATTATTAAAATCATAATAAAATAAATAAATAAATGATTTTAATTATATCAATCTAATATTTATAATGTTTAATATTATAAATTTTAACAAATTTATAAAAAATATTTTAATTATTCATAATTTATATTTAAAATATTTGAAAAATAATATAAAGTTGTATTTTATTTTTATTTATCACTATTAATAAAACTATTATTTATTTTTTAATCTTATAATGATTTTTTATAAATTAATTCATAAAAATATTTATCATTATTTGATTAAATCGTTTTTAAAATTTATAATTAATCTAATATATTTTATTATCCAATAATAGAACATATATTAATTAAAGCTTAAAATTAAGAAATTGTTAAATCTCCTATTTGTAATTATAGATTTTTTTTATCTATAATTGTATAAATAAATTAATATGTGTCTGGTGAAAATCTTTATACATCTTAATTTAAAAATAAACCTTTTTATTATATTGTAATATTACTAAATTTTTTCTCAAATAAAATATCATATAATGATAAAAATTATATATTATTATTTGAAATTGTTTTATCTACCCAAAAAAATTATTTTTATAAATCATTTTATTATTATATTGTTTATTATTCTAATTTTTATTATTATTAAAATTAATAATCTATAATAGAATAACCATATGTAAAAATTGATTAATTTGGTATTATTTAATCTGTACATTATCTATAAAATTAGGTTTCTTAATTATCAAAGTTATTATTTGTAATTAATATTTTGTATATGTTATTTCTTTATATATTTATTTATTTAAAATCTTAATAAAATGGATACACTAATTGATAATTTAATGGTATATAATAAAATTAATCAAATATATCAAAATAAGTATATTAATCTAAATTATTTATTATAGTTATTTCTTCAAACATATATTTACCAAATAATACATCATTTAAATGTATTTAGTTTAATAATTAAAATGATATTATATCTAAAGGTATATTTTTTTCTTTATAATATTCATAATATTATATATAATAATTATCACTATCATCTTCTAAGTTTAAAGGTAAACATAAATATAATTATACTATTATATTATTATTTTTTATATCATTATATAAACTATTTTAATCAAAATTATTATCATATTTTTCATAATTACTAAAAAATATATTATTTAATTATATTGTTAGTTTTTCTTATATATAGTTTGATTATTCATGATCTTCAATAAAATTAATAAATCCACGATTATTTTTAATATTATATTTGATTATTTATAATTAATCTATTTATATTAAAAATTAATTATTTCCAAATATTTATTATATAATATAATTAATTATATCTAGTTAACCATTTTCGTCATAACTCATTTAAATAATAAGATTTATTTATTTAAAAATATTTAATTTATAAATGGCATCTGTTTTAAAAATGAGAGAGATAAAAACTTAAACTTTTGAATTATTAGAAAATCATAAAAAAAATAAAAAACATGCATAAAATATTGCTAAAAGAATTAAAAATAAATTATAGTAATAAGATTAAGATAACATAAATAATGTATTTTTGAATTATGAATAAGAAGTAAATAAACTTTAATAATTTTACAATAATATTAAATTATTAAATGATGATGATGATGATGATAAAAATACTAAATTAAATGAAATGTAATTAATAGAAAATAATATATAAATCATATATAAATAATTATAAAATATGGATGGTATTTCTTATTATTTTCATATTATCTAAACTTTAAATGATATAAATGAGAAAATGAAGAAAGTACATAAAAGTTTAGATATTATTAATGACGATACTTAAATTTAATATCCGTACTCATTATTATCTTATTATGAAGTAGTAAAAGAATTAAATGAATTAAAAGGTAAAAATGTAAATAATATGACAATTTTAGAGTTATTATTTATAAAATATTACTAATAAAATTGGATTTTTTAAGATGATACTAAATATAAAGAATATGAAAATTTGTTTAAATCTGTAGATGAAAAATTATAAATAAGATAAGAAAAATTTAATAATAAATAAATAAATATAAACAAAAACTCTTATATGAATAATTAATAAATTGATTAAAATAGTTAATTTATTGAAATAAATGAATAATAAAGTACAATTAATGATTAATATCCATTTTATCAATTTTTAAAATAAAATAATAGAATTTGAGTATAGTTAGATAAACTATTATATATATTTTTTATAAATGTTATTTTTATTTAAAAAAATACAATAATATAGATAAAATCCATTTTGATAAAATTGACAAAAATAAATAAATAAATAAAACTACAATGATTAAAAACATAGTAAATTTTTAAAAAATACATTAAATTACAGTATTTAATGATTTTGATACAAATATTGAATAAATAAATATAAATAATGCAAAATTTAAACATTATAAAAATATAATAAATAGTAGTAAAATTGTAGAAAAAATGCAATAAAATGATAAAAATAACTTTGAATTATTAACGCTTAAATAAATTCAATAAAAAATGTATAATAATAAACCATAATTGTTAAATTTACCTTATAATTCTAAATCTAGAACAATATTAAATAAATATATTATTGATTAAAATATGAAATTTAATATTAATTAATAAGATTTTACTATTATGTATTATAATATTATATTTTAGTCTAAAAAATAGTAAATTAATGAAGATTTTACTAATATTAATTTTGATAAAATTGTTAATGAAATTATAGGATTTAGTTATTATATAGATATTAATTATATTAATAATGAATAATCTGTATTAGAAAAACTTTTTAATATTAATTAAAATGAATAATATTATTAATTTATTAATAATGATTAAGTTATTGATATCAAAACTGTTTTAATATCTGATAAACATTATTAAACAAATAAAAGTATAGATTTTGTTAATAATTTATAATAACTAAAATAAAAATTCTAGCATATTTTAGAATAATTAAGTAATATAAATAAATAAATTTTATGTTTTGGATTTAATTAATCTATATCTGTTAATATATAAAATAATATATAATATGATGATTTATGTTTATTAGAATAAATGTTAAATAATGATAATACTATTTAAATTTAATGGACTAATATTTATAATTAACATACTGTTAAATAAGGTAAAATTATATAATATGTTTATAATTATTAAAATATAATGTTTATGGATTCATAAGTTTTAGTTTATTCAATAATGAATACATCATAAAAAAAAAATTAATTTATTCCATTAATTGAATCATATATTTAATAAATATGTTAATAATTAAAAACTATAAATTATTTTAATTATTAAAATTGTTTATAAATAAATTTAGATAATATCATATAATAAAATATATTAATTAATAGTTAATTAGAAAATGAATAATAATTATATATTTAAAATTCTATTAAATAAATATATTTAATTTAATAATTAATAAAATTATCTAAAATTATTGAGATAAAATTAGATTATAGTAATAGTATGAATATACCATTTAGTTATGTAATATATGAAACTTAAGCAGTATGTATTACATTTGCATTAATAAGATTATATTATGATAATGGATATGCTATAGGATTAAATAATTATATCACTAATGATATTCACGAAAAATATTAAGGTGGATATATAAAACATATCGATTAATAACATTAATATTAATTACATTAATATATAATTGAAGGTGATTTCAAATCTATGTATCCTTCTATTATTATATAACATAATATCGCACCTGATTCTATACTTAATATTGAATAAATAGAATAATAACAATTAATTTAAGATATTGATTATAAAGTTATTGAAATAATTGATGATAATTAATAATAAACTGAAAAAATATTTTATAGAACAATTGAATCTCCTTTAATTAAATTTTTAAAATCTTTATTTGAAAATTATATAAATACAAATGAAATGTAAATTAATAATTTATGTAAAAAATAATAATCATTTGTTAAAAAATAAATTTTAGTATCTATTTATGGTATTTTAGGTTAATAATCATCTCCTTTATATAATATTAACTGTGCTAAAACTATTACATTTTTAGGAAGATTTTATTGTTAATAAGTAGAAAAAATTATGTTAAATTAATAAATATTTCCCATTTGTAAATAAATTACAGTTTGTAATACTGATTCTGTTTCATGTATTATTGATATTAATTAAATATATGATATAAAAAACTAATGGTAATAATTAAAATAATATATTTAATAATAATTAGGTAATTATATGTGTTTAGAATTAGAAAATAATTTATAAATTATTACTATATATCCTAAATAATTAAAATAAAGAATTAGTTTAGTTTGTTCAATTGATTTATATATTAATATTTGTAAATAATAAAAATAAAAAACAAAAAATATATAAACTACTGATCTAATTTAATAATTTATTAAATATAAAAGATTATCCGATAAAAATTTATTATATAATTAATTAGATATATAATGTATCTTTAAAACTTCATATTCATTTTCAAAATTGAATTAGATATAATTAGTAGATAATCAAAATCTAATTTAAGATATAATGAAAAATTTATTATTTGATTTAATAAATTATTAGAATGAAATAAATATTAAATTATTAGTTAAACAACAAATTTTAAAAGCAATTGATAATTTAGATATTAAAATTGAATAATCTAAATCATAAATAACAGGAAGTAATACTAATAGTTTAAATTCTTAAAATATTATCAATAATAATTTATTATTTTAATTTTAAAAATATTCTAATATAAATTTAATATATAAAGGAATTTTTGAAAAGACAGGGAAAAAATAACCCGCTATTATTTGTCCATTTATTTATTCAGATAACTAAAATAATAAAAAATCAAATTCATATTATCCTATATTTATTAATGAATAAATATATCCATAATTATTTATTTTAAAAGATAAATTACTTAATACTACTTGTTAAATTGATATTTAAAATATTAAAAATATATATTTTGGATGTATTTAAAATTTCTTTGATGTATTTAATGATTAATATAATAAATAAATATATTAAGATTCTGGGATGATTTCATATAAATTAGATAAAGATATAAGTTTAGAAGATGAATAAATTTATATTCGTATTGATAGTATTAAAAATTTAAATTCTAATTAAATATAACGATAATTTAAAGTTATTGAGATTTATTAATTAAAATAACTATTAAATGATAATTTTATTAATAATAATATTTAAGACATTACTGATTTATAATGTTATAATGAAATTATTATTAATGATTAAAATAAAATTTATTTTGATATTGAATATGAAAGAATAATTTAAATAAATGATATTAAAATTATTTAGTTAGATATATATTAATATATTAATAATTCTATTTATAATTTAAAAGAATAATTTAATATTTCATATGATTTTGATATATTTATTGTATAATGTAATAAAGAATCTAAATATTCATATCATGTTGTAATTAATATTATATCTAATAAAATATTTAATAAAATATTTGCAACTATGTTAAATATATAATTAAGATAATAATTATTAAATCATATAACTAATTAAATATCTTTAGAATCATATTTAATTTAATAAATTAAAAATATGAATATATATAAAAATTAAAAAGATATTTAAAATAAATTTATTGAAATATCATAATTATTTTTAGATTATATAAATTAAGAAAATTTTGTTGATTTAGCTGTTTATAATAATTTCAGTTCATTAAGAATACCCGGATGTTTTAAAGTTTCATAATAAAATGGTATTGAAAAAAGAATTTTTAAAAATATTTAAGGATATAATGTTTAATTTGAAGATATGTTAATTACATATAAAAATAATATTAAAGGTATTATTTAAGATTAAATTCGATTTATTTAAGAAATACCTTTATTTGCAATATAGCCTAGATTATTTATTTAATAACTTAATTGCGAATCTATATAATTATTTATTGATTTAATTTATAATTATAAATATAATTATCTTAATTCTAATTTATAATAATTCTCTGATAAATTAAATATTACAGTTGAATTATAAAATATTATCAATAATATTTCTAATGATAACGTTAAATATAATTTAATAAATTAAAAAATTAATTTTAATATTACAAATAAAAATTAAATAGGAGTTATTAAATTTTAATCAAAATATAAATGTATTGTATGTTAATATACACATGATAATTTAGGAATGTATTTTTATCAAAAAAAGGAAGGATAAGTTATTAATTTATATTTAAAATGTTATTCTAGTTAAATTAGAAATAGAAATATTAAATCATTATTAATATTTACTTATGATATTAAAAAATAAAATAATAATATAGATTAATTAAATAATATATTAAAATTTTCATAAGTTTAAGATTATTAATAAGAATTTCATAATTCTTTAATTATTTCTAAAAGTTCTAAACCTACAAAAAATAATCCAAGTGTTATTTAATTTGAAATACTTAAAAATGTTACTTATGTAATATCAGATATGGGTACAGGTAAATCTAAATAATTAAAATCTATTATTGAAAATAAATACGATTCTCGATTTTAATAAAATTTAATTGGAAAATAAAAAAAATAATTAAATAATAAAGATAATAAATCTATATTATGTTTATCATTTAGAAAAACATTTACTGTTGAATTTGCTAAAAAATTTAATTTAGATAATTATTAAGATATATAAGGAGAATTAAATCTTATAGAACATCCTAAATTAATTATTTAAACTGATTCTTTACATAGATTTAATTGTGATTTTATTCCTAATTTATTAATAATTGATGAAATAGAAAGTATTTTAGAATAATTATAATCTACTAATAATATGGATGTAATTTAAAGATTTATATAATTAATTAAACATTCATAATATATAATATGTATGGATGCATTAATGGAAATTTAAACTATTAAAATTATATAATAATTAAGAAATGGTGATAATTATTAAGTTATATATAATCCTATTAAACCTAGAGAAGAATATACAATGATAGTTAAACCTTATATGTAAAAATATGGCAAATATATTATTTAATAATTTGTAGATAATGCAAAATAAGGTAAAAAAATATACGGAATGATTACTTCATAAAATTTAGGTAATGCAATTATATAAGCATTATAGATTGAAAATATTAAAGCTTAATTTTATTCAGGTTAAAATGATAAAATTATTATTAATGATACTGGTTTAATTACTACTCATGAAATTGAAAAAATTGATTAATTTAAAAATGTTAATTAATCATGGGCTTAATATTAAGTTATTATTCATACTTCAAGTTTAACTGCTGGTGTTTCATTTGAAATTGATCATTTTGATTATTAAATTAATGTATTTAATAAAAATACATGTTCGGCATTAGCTTTCTTTTAAGGTATTCATCGAGTAAGAAATATATAATCTAAAATAATTTATACTTATATTGAAATGGATTTTTAAAGTTAATTATAAACTTGTGAATAAATAACTTAATAATATGTTTAATTAAGTTTGGATAATAATTTATGTTATGTTCCTTCAATTCATGATATATCGTAATCATTTTAAACATATTTAGAAGCTAGAATAGGAGCTTAATAAAACTTAAGAACTGAATTATTTATTAAATATATTAAATAAATGAATTATAATGTAATAATAGAATCAATTAGTGATGATTCTATTAATGGTAAAATTGATTAAGAAGATAAATATGATTTTGTTTAATAAATTCCTAATTATATATAAATGATTATTAATGACGAATATTATAATTAATATGATATATAATAAATACTTTAAAAATAAAATCAATATTTAAATATTGAATAATAATTAAATAATTAAATATTATATAATCATTGTGAAAATTTATCATTCTTATATTCTAATGGAAATTAATAAATCTTATATAATAAACTTAGTTAATTTAATTAAGAATAAATTACATTATTATTTAAAAATAAATATGTTTAAAAAAGAACTTAAATTATTAATAGATGTTTAGAATTAAGAATTAATACACTTTATGAAGATGCATTTTAAAATTTAAATTTCATTTAATTTAATAAATTAATTAAAGATTGTTTAAAATAATCTTCTAAATTTAAATCTCCTAAAGAAATAAAAATTATGAATTTTTGTAATATTTCTTTATAATTTATTAATATATTATAATAATAAATTTCATTTATTAGAACTTCTGAATTTTAATTATTAAATTAATAAGAATAAAAAAAATATTATTAATCTATCTAGAATGAATTTGATTCTAAATTTAAATAATATAAACCTCTATTAATTGACTATAAAAAATCATAAAAACCTATTGAATTATTCTTATAGTTATTATTCATCTTTGGATTAAAATTAAATAATAATTATTAAATTATTTAATTCGAATCATTCACAGATATGATTGATAATATTTGAAATTATATTTATTATTTAATTCAAATCATTTATATTTGATTTATTATATAAAACATATTAATTATTATTATTTTATTTTAATTATTTATATAAATTATTGATAATATTTATTATTTTAATTTTATTATTTATATATGATTTATTATATAAAAACATATTAAATTTATTTATTATATTAATATTTAATTAAAATATTTATTAAATATTTTTTTTATAATCAGTTTATATTATTTTATAAATTATTTTATTTATATTTATTATATGAAAATAAAAGAAAATTAAATGTAGGAATAATATTTAAATTTTTACTATCTAATTTATTTTATTATTAAATATAAGAAACGTGCGATATTATATCTTATGTAAATTATTATATTTATTTAGATTCTTATTAGATTTTATGAATAAATTATAATTTAGATATGTTTTTATTTATTAATAATTTTAAAAATTAAGAATTTATATTTACAAAATCTTATTATAATTAATCATCTATAATAATAGTCCAAAAAATAACACCTTATATAATTAATAATATATCTTCATTTTCAAATTAATTAATATATTATGATTTATCACCTATAAAATCATTCATTAATTATATTATATCTTATTCATTAATTATACTATAATCATATTATAATATTTTTTTTTATTATATTATTATATCTTTATTCGTATTAGTTTACATTTATTAATAAATTTTAAATTAAATCATTATTAAATATTTTTATAATTTTTATTATCTACAAAAAAGAAAACATAAAATATATATAACATATAACATAATATTATTATTATAACAACATAAAATTAAAATCCATATTTTTATTTTTCTTATTACTATTAAACTGGTTCTTAAGAATTATTTATTTATTATTATTCTTATTATTATTAATATTATTAATATTATTATTATTCTTATTATTATTATTATTCTTATTATTATTATTCTAATTATTATTAATATTATTATTATTATTAATATTATTATAATTAGTCTTA
>Ga0214923_10009590_pt1 | contig 10059 bp, 9 predicted proteins | sample LL1510_MetaG_FD_177993 | JGI IMG/M metagenome (GOLD analysis project Ga0214923, IMG submission 177993) | Freshwater microbial communities from Lake Lanier, Atlanta, Georgia, United States - LL-1510 | ecosystem: Environmental > Aquatic > Freshwater > Lake | place: USA: Georgia | collected 2015-10-15
CGCGGGGGATGCCTTCCACCTCAACTCCATTACTGCTAGATCCGGCTCCAATGTCTCACAGCGATCAAGAAGTAGTTTTGCCAGTGCTCTTCGTCTAGGGGTAGAACAATTAGCTTTCAGCTCTTCTTCAACTTCCCCCACTACACGCCCGACCACTTCACCGAAAAAAGCGCAGAGCTCTGTAGCATCCCGGAGAGCTTCTACATCATCATTCTTCGTGATTCTGGGGAAAAGCCTGCCACTACGCGCGGTGGCTTGCACCAGATCTTTGGTAAGCATAGTGTTGCCTTCTTCGTTGATTTACGTACTTTTCGCCCGTACCTCGAGAGATTATCTCGTACAACACCGCACTTTTACCTTCGCGGTGCCGCAAAATGCGCCCCAATCTTTGCACATGCTCTCGTACTGCACCACTTCCCGACAAAACCACCCCAATACTTGCCTCTGGAACATCAACTCCTTCGTTAAGTACTTTGGAAGTGGCGATTACTGTAATCTCACCATTTTTGAACGCCTCAAGAATGCGCGAGCGTTCGGCTGGTTTCGTATGGTGTGTCAAGACTGGGACGAAAAAACGCCTTCCAATATTGTATGCAAGTGAGTTTTCATCGGTAAAGACGATAACTCTCTCTCCCGGGTGACTCTGGAAAATTTTCCAGAGTTCAATCAATTTGTTGGAAGCTGCTTGCGCCAATTTTTTTTGCTCTCGAAAAGCCTTCATGGCAGCCCGGCCCTGTGGAGATCTGGCAGATAATGAGACGAACTGCGCCCAACCATCCCCGTCGGAAAAATTGATTCGTGCTTGCCTTAGAAAATTTTTGTAGATTGACCGAGAGCTATTGTATTGCTCTAACTCCGAGGGGGTCATATCCACCTCGATTTGAATGACTCGGTACGGAGCAAGGGTCTTTTGCTCTAGCTCGTCAAATCTTCCTTCAAATACGAGATCACCCACCAGATCATAAATCAACTCTTCACGTCCATCGGCTCTCTCAACGGTCGCCGAAAGACCTAATCTAAAGGGAGCGATGAGACATTGGGCTATTTGTGAATACCCTGGAGCAGGTAAATGATGACATTCGTCAAAAACAACCAAGCCAAATTTCGTGCCTAACTGCTCCGCATGCATTGCAGCAGAGTCATAGGTTGCCACGGTTAAATTTTTTATGTCCCGGTAGCCGCCACCAAGTCTTCCAACTTCGACGTGAAAAAACTTATTTAGAACTTCATACCATTGGTTCATTAGGTCAATGGTTGGTACACACACTAGCGCAGGCCGCCCCACAGCGCAGATACACATTACAGCCAGTATGGTTTTACCCGCTCCCGTGGGTAAACTAACGACTCCCTTTCTTCCTGCGGCATTCCAAGCTGCAAAAGCTGAGGCCTGATGGGAACGGGGATTTAATTCTGATTTAAGCGCCAAATTTAAGAGGTTGTAACCTCTAACCTGGTCGGTAAAGGAGACACTTCCCGCCCTGAGGGACGTTGCAATTTCACGGTAGTGCCTGGCTTGCGCTCGCCACTGTTGGGTCCGATTGTCGTATTGCACCCAACTCTCAAGGCTTGACATGACTCTTTCATCAAAGCCCTCAACAATGAGTGTGCCCCGCTCAAAACTTAATGTGGGTGACTGCGGACCTTTCATAGTCAATGCCCTGAAAATATTGAGGTTTAAATTCTGGCTAGAGCATACAACTTGAAAGATTGCTAGGAAACGAAAATTGACGGCCTCCCAAGACCCGCAAACAATCCAAAATTATTGATAAAAATATTTTTTGTGCAACCACGAGGGAACTAAATTTTGCAGATAGATTAATATTTGCACAGCACTAGTGGGCGACATCCCACCTTTCGGGATTGCGTCCAATTATAATTGCTGCCATGAACTTCGGAACGTACTCGGCCGTCTCTTTTGGAAGAACATATCTCAAGTGCCAAAAATCACTTGTTCGTTCTTTGTTAACTGTTGCCGCGATTTGAAAACGCTTCACTCGATTTTGTCCGGAGTTGTAAGAAGCAATCGCCAAAAGATATCTCTCAGTACCAAAAATTCTAAGTAGCTCCGAAAAATAACCGGCAGCAGCCACAGTCGACTTAACAAGATCCTTTCTCTCATCAACACTTTTGCTAACTCTGAGGTCATACTCTCTGGCGGTATCAGGCATGAACTGCCAAGGACCTACAGCACCTACGGGACTCACAGCATCCATTTGAAAACTTGACTCAACCCAAACGATATACCCTAACTCAATCGGCATCCCGCTATCGCGCAATGTCTTTTCAATCAGCGGCCAAACCTCATTTTCCTCGCCAGAATTTGTCTGTGGTATCCACCGCGAGTAAATCTATTGATATGCCTCTCCACCTCACGGATAAAGCCCGGATCCATAGCCGAAGGCGGGGGGTCACCAAAACGGCGCGAAATCGCCACAATCTCGTCCCATATGAAACGCCGCTCAGGCGTAATTTCTACTCTTACCTTAGCGGCACGTTTTGGTTTGGAAGAGAAAAGTTTAGCACTCAGTGCTCCGCTAAAAATTCCCAGGTCACCTTGGGCGGGATTTTGGGCCAAGGTGCCCGCTGTTCCGGGAGAGGGAACATGTTCCGCGCTGCCAGCTCCGCTACTAGGGAACAGATAACTTCCTCGCAATAACAGGGCCCCACCGACGAGCAAGCAAAAGCCCAATCCTCCAAAAATAGCTACTCTATAATAGCTTGGCAAAAATGCAGATCCCTCATCTCGAGCTACTCCAATTCTACTTGGAATTCGACTAAACCTTGTCATCAAAGTAACCTGCAGAGCGTTCCACCATGAGCTTTGGAATGTGGAAATCTGACCTAGAGTCACCCGGTCTCCTGGTTTTAGCAGAACTGCACTTGTAATTTTTTTTCCATTTTTGAATGTCCCAAATTGGCTTCCCATATCTTTGAAACGTATTAAGCCACTAGGATCGTAATAAATGCAGGCATGCGTTGGACTTACTGTAGGATCGTCCGTGATCCTAATTGCGCAATTTTCTCCAGACCCAATAAAAAGATATTCACCCGTGCCAACAGAATATCCCTGCCCGGCACAGGTGCCCGTCTTAAACTTTATGGAGAAACGTCGCGCCATCCGCCTTCAGCTCCCTCTATCGCCCCATTTCAAGATTTAGCTTCAAACCTTAAATTCTGATCACCAATTTTCAAAACACTTCCCAAGCCCAAAAGTCGCGGCTCGTTTACCAACCAGCCATTAATTCGGTCACGCCCAAATCTTCTAGGGGTATACAATGCTTTACCACCCTCAATGACGATTGAACCGTGATGCAAAAAATCTATCTTTCTTCCAGAAATACAGGTATCGCCCTTGCGAAATGCAAATCTAGAAAGTCGATTTTCTCCTAACATGAGTGGAATTGTTTGCCCAGCATTGGACCCCCCAATCACGACCAGACGCCCAACGCAGCCCTGCTTTCTAAAAGGACAGTCTGAGTGATCTCTAACAACTCTTCGCGCACAGGTATTGCACCCCACCGTACGAAGCCGATGCCGCAAAACTTTGAACGAAAAAATTCCAATCAAAAAAGAAATCAGTAATACAGCAACAAAAATAACGGGCCTCAGCCAATTTACTGGCGAATTCCCGACAGCATCTGGGCCTGAGTCACCAAGACTAGACCCGACAATGCTAGGCACAAGATCTTTGGCTAACGCTGGGATTATGAATCCCAACTCAAAAGCCTGACTTTCAAAAACTTCATCATGGTAAGAAACTCTTAGTTTCAATTCGAGAGGCTGATCTTCCACTGCGATGGAAGGTGCGATGACATCGACGACATATTCATTGCGCAAAAGTGCTACAATATTTTTAACAGCAGCACCCATTTCAACTGTTCCGTTTACCCGGTGGACGTACCCTCCGCTTTCCTGCGCAACGTCACTAAGATCAAAACTCGGCTTGCCAGTTGTCTCTCCCAAGGAAACAAAGAACACACGCACACCTTGATCAAGCAAACTGCGCCAACAGTTTTGACCACGAAAACGCTCCGTCGTTGGCGAATCCCCAGGATTTGAGAGAATAACGAGTACTTTTTGATCTGACTTTTGAAACGATGTCAGATCCCATGCGTGAAAGCGCTCGGCCGCAACGCACAATGTGTCTGCAACTGCGGCCCCTTCACCTTCAGGCTCAATCGACTGTAGTTGCTGTAAAATGCGGTTGATGTTGTCACTCTTTTGGGGAGTCACATCCGCTATAACGCGAGCACTATCTTGGGATATGGCGGCCACCGTCAAAAGTTCAGAGGGCAGGCTTCGCAAAAGATCAGCAACATCAGCACGAAGTTCCTCAATAACTCGGCCCCGGAGTTTACTGTGAAGACTAAATCCCACAAATAAAGCGCGTCTTAATTCAACTCCTCCAGAGCCATTAAGTGTAAGTGATTCCGCGTCAGCTGGCGGTGCCGAAACATTGTTAAACTCGACTTTTATCATCGATCGATCGATAGTTGTGATGGGAAAACGCTGGATTCCGTTATTCTCTTGAGCACTAAAAAACACTCGGAGCTTTTTGCCTTGAAGGTGTCGAACCTCGAGAACATCTGCAACCCGCGTAATGTCCCCTTTGTCAGAAGCTTGTGGGTCGGAAGCAAGTATTGGCTCACACAGCGGTAGCCAAGCCAAGACTACCATGAGGCTTTGCAAAATGATTTTTGAGCCTAGTTGCGAAGCCACTTAAAATATCCCTCCAGCTGATCAATTTGGATGAAATCCGAATCGCGCAGAACCGCATTAAGCGCAGTCACAACATCATTAATTTTCACAACCACTTGAGATGCCACCCAATTGATCCTACATTCTTTTGGCGAGGCCATAAAAGTTACTGCGTGTCCGACGAGATGAGCTTCAGGTATTGTTAGCTCGAGTCCTTGATTTGAACCAAACCTGCATTCCCCATTAATAAGTCGGAAATCCTGACCCGTGCATGACCCCCTGGACATGACTAGCCAACCACAGACCATCTCTAACGGTAAAACCTGGGCCGGCATATTTACCGGGTTGGGCGCAGCAGAAGGCACATAACCAGGAGCAAAGGCCTCAGATAGTCGAAAGATGCTGTGAGTGTCGCCTATCGAAATCAAACACCCGTCTTCCAGTTCCTTGCTGCCGTTAATAGCCACGTTATTAACTTTTATCACTCGATTGCCAGCAATTGGTGCCACCTTCGCATGCCCGATACCAACATTGAAGACCGCATGTTGACTACCAACTCCCACACCAGTAATGACGCAATCGTTTTGCCATGAAGAGCCTATCTTGGTTTCGCCTATGGGAAGTCGTACATCTTCACCGCGATGACACCCATTCAAAAAAACCAACCATCCCCCAACCTTGGGACCATGGAAACCCACCGAGCTCTGGTTGGAGCTTAAAGAGTGAGCCAAGCCCTTCGTATGGACTCTTGAAACTCCCCAATCACTGCGCGCAAGCATAGGACATGTTTCAAATTTTTTTTGCTTTGGCATGGCCTCAAATGATCCTAAACCATTAAAAATTAAAAGATTTCTGGTACTTGGTTATCGGATGATATGACGGATCATTAATTGTAGTCAGGACTTCAAAGCGAGATTATTGCTTTAAACTATCGGGTTTTCGTTTTTTACCAATGGATTAGGTAGTCGACCTTTGGCGAAAAGCTTCATACATGAAAATACCGGCCGCAACAGAAACATTGAGGCTATCGCAGACTCCATTCATGGGAATCACAGCAAATTCATCAGTTTTTTCCAAAACTGTTTTACTAACACCACTGGCTTCACTCCCTAATATGACCGCTAGCGGGCCATTGAGGTCCATATCAAATATCGGCTTGCTTCGATCCGAGATTGCCGCTGCCATTGTTTTTACGCGATGTGATCGGCACCATTCAAAAAATTTATCGTAGCTACAATTCAAAGTTGGTACTGCAAAAACGCCACCTAAGCTTGCTCTGATGACATTAGGGTTCCAAATATCGACATCCACACCTAATGTGACAACACCATGAACCCCTGAGCCATCTGCGGTTCTTAGCACTGCACCCAAGTTCCCTGGTTTTTCAACGTTCTCCAGGACGATGATAAGAGGATCTTTTTTTCCTGCTCGCCTCAAAATATCGTCAAACGAAAAATCTTTTTTACTAAACACCGCTAAGAATCCATCAGAGTTTTCTCGAGTAGCAACTTTTGAGAACGCCTCCTGGGAAACCTCGGCTGTTCGTCGGTGATTTAACTGCTTCACTAAATTTTTACCGAACGCATCGAGAAGTGCCTCGCAGTAAAAAAAATCTTCTAACTTAAAGTTCTGCTTCAATGCCCGGTCTATTTCACGCCACCCCTCAACAAGAAATGACTGTGAAGCGCGTTCACCCTTGCGGCTCTTGAGTTTTATCAGATCTTTGATCGTCTGATTGGTGGGGCTAGATATCACAATGTGGGCCATCGATTTTTAGCCTCAATCACGAACGTAAAGGGCACTAGCACCACTTGGCAGCACGCGACCAGATTCTTGTTCACTTACAATCATTTCGCCAATTTCAAAGCGACCTTTTTTGGCATCCACAATTTGTAGCAAGAGATTTTGTAGAGCCATGGGCGTGTAGCCATTGCTATGACAGGACAGAAGAATGAAAAGATAATCATCTGCCAGCAGCTGTTTCAAGTTATCAAGAAGTGGAACTAGATGGTCTTCAATTTGCCAAACCTCGTTGTTTGAGCCACGCCCAAAACTCGGAGGGTCTAGAATAATTCCGTGATATTTGTTCCCGCGTCTAACTTCGCGTTCTACGAATTTTTGGACGTCATCCACGATCCAGCGGATGGGTTTATCAGACGCACCACTCGCTTCGGCGTTTTCCCTAGCCCAAGCAACACTCGTCTTGGATGCGTCTAAGTGGACAACCTTTGCACCGGCTGTAGCACAAGCTAGAGTAGACCCACCAGTGTAAGCGAATAAATTCAAAACACTGATTTCTTGGTTGAGTCGACTCTTCGAAATAAGTTGATTCAATGTTTCCCAGTTTGAATCCTGCTCTGGAAAAATTCCCAAGTGCCCGAAGTCGGTCAGCGAAATTGTCAGTTTGACGGGACCCTGCTCAATCGTCCATTTCTTGGGTAACGAACGATTGTGAATCGTCCATTTACCATCGCCACCACTGAAACGACTAAAGGTAGCATCAACCGAACGCCATTGACTCTCGTCGAGGCGCGGCCTCCACACAGCCTGAGCTGCGGGTCGGACAATACGGTATGGACCAACCTGCTCGAGCTTTTGGAAGTTTCCCGAATCGATTAATTTGTAGTCATTCGACATTTCTTTTAGCCCCCACGGGTGCGGGGGCTGATTAACCATAGTATTTCAATGAAATCAATAGAATTAGCCGAGCATGGCTTGATTTTATATTAACCTAGGGCTCAGATCAGCCCGCGCGGCGGTTGCGAGCACGGCTTGCGGCAACTTCTTTTTCCGTTGCGACACGCTGATGGTCGATCAAAGCATCCCGGAGCTCTTCATGACAATCGTCACAGATCGGATGACCCACGATCTTTCGGTCCATGTCGCCCCAAGAAACTAATGAGGCAATGGCCTGGTCGCTGAAATTACGAGGCCTGAGGATGGCTTGGTGTTCACAGCGCGGGCATTTTTTTGTGTTCACGGCAGTCACTCCACTCACACCCTTTGATGGGTGTAATACAGGGAAATCATCGTAATTGCTGGTTATTACCTTGCAAAAATGATAACCGACCAGCTGGCCAGTGTAAACCCCCCGCCACTAGTCTATCTTTGGTGTTGCCTTTACTGGTCAATTTGAATAATGTGCGGCCCTATTCTCTTCAGGAGCCGCACCTATACGGCCCGTAAGTATCGAGAAACTATGGAGACAACGCCAATGAAGAAAGACATTCACCCAAATTACCGCCCGGTTGTTATCAAAGACGCATCAAACGGCTGGGCCTTTTTAACCCGTTCTACGGTTGTTACAGACGAAACAACCAAGTGGGAAGATGGCAAAGAATACCCAATGATCACGGTTGAGACAACAAGTGCATCACACCCATTCTTTACTGGAAAACATAAGGTGGTCGACACTGCTGGCCGCATCGAGAAATTCAAACGCAAATATGAAAAAGCTGGTGTTAAAGCTTAATCGTATCGAAGTTACTAAAATAAAAACCGCTGGTTGTAATGCCAGCGGTTTTTTTGAACTTTTTTTGAGCACCCTTGCGAGCTCGGACCTGCTGAACTTCAAAATTTAAACAAAAATTTCAGGTAGTTAGAAAATGACTTTCAAAATATTGTGGAAGTTAACCCAAACAATATGCACATTATCCACTCCTTGACGCGTTTAAATCGTCACAGAAGCTTTGCCCGCCATCTATATTATATAGAGAGACAAGCTGTGGCATAGCGAGAGATTTCCTTGGGAGATTGGTTTGGAAAAGCATTACCTGGTTATCGTCGAGTCACCCACAAAAGCTAAAACTATTCGTAAATTTCTACCAAAGAATTTCACAGTAGAAGCAAGCATGGGACACATCCGAGACCTGCCACAATCAGCAGCCGACATCCCGGCAAAATACAAAAAGGAACCTTGGGCCAAAGAAATCGGCATCAACTGTGAAAATAATTTTGAGCCTTTATATATTGTCCCCAAAGACAAAACAAAAGTGATCTCCACCCTCAAGGAAAAACTAAAAAACGCTGACGAACTTTTTCTGGCGACTGACGAGGACCGTGAAGGAGAAAGTATTAGTTGGCACCTATTGGAGTTACTGAAACCCAAGGTCCCAGTTAAGCGAATGGTGTTCCATGAAATCACCAAACCTGCGATTGAGAAAGCTTTAAAAAACACCCGCACAGTCGATAGTAAGCTTGTCAGAGCGCAGGAAGCCCGAAGAATTCTTGACAGGATTGTAGGATACACGCTGTCCCCCGTGCTTTGGAAAAAAGTCACCTACGGTTTATCAGCTGGTCGCGTTCAATCGGCTGCTTTGCGCATGATGGTTGAGCGCGAGCGCGAGCGCATGCGATTTAAGAAGGCGACCTACTTCGACCTTCTGGCCAAACTCTCATTTGACGGCAAGGAGTTCGAAGCAAAACTTCTTTCGCTTGGTGACAAACGAGTTGCTCAAGGCAAAGACTTCGACGAAACAACTGGCGCACTTAACGCCTCAAAGGACATGGTTGTACTGGGAGCTGGTGAAGCCAAAAGTTTGGCCGATTCACTCAAAGCCGCGGTGTGGCAAGTTCAAAACATTGAAGAGAAACAATCCACATCAAAACCGCAACCGCCATTCATCACATCCACTCTCCAGCAATCTGGTAACCGAAAGCTTGGACTTTCCGCTCGCGATGTAATGCGTGTAGCTCAAAACCTGTATGAACAAGGCTTTATAACCTACATGCGTACCGACTCCCCAACGCTTTCGCAGGAGGCACTCAGTGCAACTCGCGATATTATCAAGGAGACCTACGGAGCCGAGTACCTTTCAAGTGAACCGCGACAATATTCAGCCAAATCTAAAGGCGCACAAGAGGCGCACGAAGCTATTAGACCAGCGGGCACATTCCTGGCCCCAGACAAAACAGGACTGACAGGGCGCGAGTTGGACGTTTACACGCTAATTTGGCAGCGTACTTTGGCCTCACAAATGACTGACGCAAAGAAAAGCTCCATGTCAGTTCGTATCAGCGCGCAAAACACGTTATTTAATGCCACCGGAACCAAAATTGTATTCCCAGGTTTCATGAAAGCATATGATGAAGACTTGGAATCTGGTGATGCTTCGTGGGGAAGTGATGTTTTACTTCCTCCTATGAAAGTTGGAGACAAACCACAGCTTCGGGCTGTATCACCAGAATCTCATGAAACCAAACCACCAGCACGCTATAATGAAGCTTCGATCGTACAGGCAATGGAAAAGGCCGGTATTGGACGACCATCCACCTACGCAAGCGTCATCTCAACCTTGTTTGACAAGAAATACGTGACCCGCTCAAACAATGCGATCATCCCAACCTTCACAGGTTTTGCTG
>Ga0214923_10009591_pt1 | contig 10058 bp, 12 predicted proteins | sample LL1510_MetaG_FD_177993 | JGI IMG/M metagenome (GOLD analysis project Ga0214923, IMG submission 177993) | Freshwater microbial communities from Lake Lanier, Atlanta, Georgia, United States - LL-1510 | ecosystem: Environmental > Aquatic > Freshwater > Lake | place: USA: Georgia | collected...
AGGCAGCCGAAGCTCTGGATAAGGCCGCCGAAGCTGAAGAACGCGAAAAGGAAAAAGGCTTAAGCTGGCAAGACCGCCGAAAGCGAGAAGAATCTCGTTCGGAAAATCCTGCCCGGGGAATCGATATTCGGGTTATGTGGGGATCAGACCTTCTGACCTATGAAGACGAAAACGAAGAAACAGTACAGTGTAAAGATGCTGGCGAGGTTTTGCAATACCATGGTAGCGAAGCTCTGGCCAGCCTGCTGAAAGACCATTGGTGGAGCGCCGAAGAATTCCGGATTCGCCAAGTACTTGAAGGCGACTGGGATTCCACCGAACAAAAAGACCTGGTGCGTGGCATCCTTAGAGAAGCCCGGCACACAATTATCCTTGATGAGCTTGTACCTCTGCTAGCAGAAGAGTGGGGGATTGAAGACCCCGGAGTAGTCCGTAAGTTCATGCACGATTCCTCTCATTCTGGCGCAAATCTTGCGGAAGCAAGGTCTTTGATGGCTGATATCGATCAAATGCATGATGCGGCTAAAGATTATCTTTCAACCAGGTTTGTGATTGAAACAGACTATGATGGGCTAAATGAATCCCTACCGGGCGGCGGCTTCCGATTGGGGCAGCTGATGATGGTCTTGGGTCGTTCTGGCACGGGTAAGACTACACTGATCGCCAACCTCCTTTGGCAGTTTATTCGTCGCCAGAAAGTGCCTTGCTTGTTTTTCTCTCTGGAACAGCCATCTGCCCAGGTTTTTATTCAGTTGGTCCAAATCTCACTAGGTATTGTAGGTAAAGAAGCAGAGCGTATGATCCTAGAAGATGATCCTCGCCTTGAAGAAGTGAAAAGCTTGTTTCGTGAATATCTAACTGTTGTGGATAACGTTCCGGATGCTTCGGGTGAAGTTCAGCCAATGACTCCATCACGAATCCTTGATATGATCCATGATATTAATATGGCCCGAGGAGGAGAGCCGATCAAGGTTGTAGCAGTAGACCACCTTGGTATTATGGAAGCTGATTCAGGAGCCAGCCAGATGGCTAAAGACTCTACAGCAATGGCATCGGGTTATGTCATGAAAAAATGCTTCTCCATTGCCAAACAAACTCAAACTTTCTTCTTGATGCTGCAGCAGATGAGTGCTTCCGGCTCTCCCCCCGGTACCCCTGTGACAGCTTCATCATCTCGTGGTTCCACCGAAGCCATCGACTATTCAGATTACATCATGGGTATTTGGCGTCCCGAGCTTGAAGCAGATATTTCTGATGATGAAAAGATTGCTCGCCGAGGCCTGTACTGCATTCAGCTTGTAAAGAACCGCCATGGTCCGTCAGACCGAGTTCTGAAACTTGTATTCGATCATGAGAAAAGGCGTATTACTCCTGAAACTACTCTGGGGATTCCTTCTGCCTTCTTGCCTGAAGTTGTGGGCGCAGACCTCTCAGAGGCCGACGGAAGTCTGCCAGAAATTGCAATCGGCGGCGAAGGAACTACAGAGAAATCAGAAGTCAATGAACAACAAAGCCTGGGAGGCCCTGTCGCCTTAACAGAAGATCAGGACGGCCCACCACCTGCTGATCAAACTCCTGAGTGGTTCTTTGACTAATTATTTGCCATAACCTCCAAGTACTTCTAGTATTAGATTATGGAACGTTCGGTATCACCAGCAGAAGCAGAAATTTGGTACATCTACGAGTTTGAAGAGGACGAGGCTTGGAGTTGGCGTAACGCCGGGTTTATTCCTCGCATAGCTAATGAATGGCGAGAAATCGGCTGGACTCCCGAACAAGCTCAAATACTAGAGCCTCATATGCAGCCCGAAGAGTCTCAAGAGTGGAAACAGGAAGGTTTCAGCGCACAAGAGATCATTGACTTTCATGTAGAAGCTGGTCTGAGCGTCCAGCAAGCCAAAATAGAAAAAGGTTCTGAAGAATGACCAATCCAGAAAGGAACATGCTTTTTCGATTGGACGATCTGGTAGTTTGCTTTGATTGCATGCTGGAGCCAGAATACAAATGGAAAAGAGACTCTTTCGCTGAGCTAATCAGAGACGAGGATATGGATCTTGAGTCTTCTCCTCCTGAATGCTGCAAATGTGGCTTTCGGCCCTAGCCACATTTAAAAACTTGAGATAGTGTATCTCCTTTTGAATCCGACACAACGTGACGAATGCACTTGCCAGTGGCTTGTAAATCTCCGAACGCAGCCATAGTCTCTTTTTGGCCGACACCCCCAAAGACGACTAACGCTATTAAAACCAGCATAGGCTTCATACCCTAACTTTAGTCCAAATAGCCCCAATCGCAAGTAAAGAGGACGGAAAAGTGCTTTTTAGGAATAACTAAGATATTTAAGCCCTGAATATCACTTTTTCGCTCTTACAGCACCGCTCCGCTCGAAAGATGATATATTAATAAGTAGAAACCGCCCAGAAAGAATTTCTTGGCACAAAAAGGAAGGATTGGATAAACCAATGGCCGCAAACATCAACCGAGTAACCATTACCGGTAATCTCACCAAGGACCCCGAGCTGAAGACACTGGACTCAGGGTTCGCAATCTGCAATCTTCGGGTTGCTTGCAACAGTCGCAAGAAGGAAGGCGATCAGTGGGTCGACAAGCCCAACTACCTCAACGTTACAGTGTACGGCAAGGCTGGCGAGAACGCCGCCAAGTACCTCTCAAAGGGTCGTCCCATCGCTGTAGATGGTCGCCTGGAGTGGCGTGAGTGGGAGACTGATGGCCAGAAGCGTCAGGCAGTGGACATCGTCGCAGAGAACGTTCAGTTCCTGGGTGGCGGCAACGGCGCGGGCGGCGATATGCCTAACGCGGCCGCAGAAGCTGCTGCATCATCGGCTGATGATGACGAGCTACCCTTCTGATTCTTTCTGAATCAAGTTGTGCCAAGGCCGTCCCTTCGGGGGCGGTCTTTTTTTGTCTGCCTTCGGGTTTCAATTTTTTCTCGTGCAGTTATTTTCTAGTAATGGCAAAAGAAAATTCCATCTACTAGGAAGGCTGATACTGTGACTGCAAGAGTTTTACTGATTAGAAAAGACAAGGACAGACTTAATGATTGGAACAAGACGGACCACACTTATCACTGCTTTACTTGTAGGCAGCCTAGGCATTTTCGGATGCAGCATGCCTCAGCAGGGGAATGCGGGAGGCAATGGAGCTAGAAACACACTTCAGGACGCAACCAGCGGCAATACCAATCAGATGCCCAGTAGTACTCAGGTAGCACAGGCCGCTGATGCCAAGTGTATTTTGAGGGAAAATGGAGTACTGCCTGACCCCAAGTGTTCTCCTGGTGACCGGGATCCCCGGGTAACACAAGATAACATTCACCAGACTATTTGCGTTTCTGGCTACACCAAGACGGTTCGCAACGTCCCTCAGTCTCTTAAGGATTACATCTACTCCGAATACGGAATTAAGAATCGCGCTCCTGGCTCATATGAAATCGACCACATCATCTCCTTGCAGCTAGGCGGCTCCAATACTTCACGCAACTTGTTCCCTGAGGCCTACAATATTCCCCAGGGCGCTCATGAAAAGGATGTAGTGGAGACCAGGCTCAAGAGGATGGTTTGCAAGGGGCAGATGAGTCTAGCTGAGGCGCAAAGAATTATCTCTACCGATTGGCGTAAGGCTCCTAGTAGCTAACAAAGCTGACCGCCTTGTAGCATTAAAAAAGCCGCCCAGGCGGCGGCTTTTCTTTTGCTCTTAGAGCAGAGATTAAATCTTGGCTAGGGCCATGTCCAGAAGAACGATTAGTTCTTCTGCTGCGTCTCCAGGTTCAAGTGCTTTTTGGGCGAGAATCCTGTCACCAAAGCGGATTTCGCAGATGCGACTCTCTAATGTATGGTCATCAGAAATCTTGACTTTCCCTTCTAGTCCGTAAAGACGCTTGCGCTGAGCAATACGCTTTAGTACTTCCTTACTATTGGTAGTATGGAAAATTTCAGGGACGAGTTCAAAGCCCATCCGTACTTCTAGTTGAGTAGTGCGCCTTGGCGCTAGAGTTACAGGATTCATACTGTAAGCATATCGTATCCTCAAACTACTTGTGCATAAAAATACGGAGAAGTTTTTTTTGGAAGCCTTGTCTGTGTCGCAGTTGAGATAATGATCAGAGCAACCAAACAACCAACCAGGAATCTGCTGGGGAATATCTACCCTTTCGATTCAGTGTGCGTTACATTCATGGAGAGCGATGAACCAAGAGCCAGACCCAACAATTCTCAAAGACGCCAATGTCCGCATTGCTGTAATGGGCAAGATGGCCTCGGGCAAAACCTTTGCTTCCAGCCACCTGGTCAATCAGTGGGGTGGTACTTCATGGACTGTAGCTGAACGCATCAAGCAGATTTCCCACGCTCTTATTGACCAAAATGGAGACCTAGGTGCCCTGTTGGAAGTTGTTATAGTTAACCCAGAACTTATGGACCTTGCGACTCGGGAGTTGCTTCGTTTTGCTGATTGGTATCAGCCAGAGCCAGGAGATAAACCTCGCAGGCTCTACCAGGAAGTGGGGCAGATTCTTAGGGATCTTCATCCCGACACTAAATACTGTTGGGAAGAAGACTTGGAGCGCAGGATCAAAGCTTATCCCAGCCCCCTAACTATTGTTGATATCAGGGCCAAAGAAAGCTTCAACTTTTTTGTCAATGAGCGCGGTTACGCTTCCATGTTAATTTCAGCTCCCGAGGAAGTTAGAATGAAAAGAATGCTTGCCCGGGACAATCATGCTGTTACTGACCCCAAAATGCTTCAGCATGTTTCCGAAACAGATGTAGATGAGCTGGATTTCGAATTTACGGTCCATAATCCCGAGGACGACCCCAACAAACTTTTTACTGAACTAGACAAGATTGTTCGGCTTCTAGCTGAACGTAGCGGTCACACAACCGATGAGCAACAAAAACTTCTAGACCTGTAGGTGTGACTATCCGGGGTTAGAGCGAGAACCCCGTCAAAAACAAAAAAAAATCAAGGAGAAAACCATACCCATGCCAACTCGTGCCCCCGCCAAAAGCCCCGCAAAAGAAGCCGCATCCACTCCCGTAGAGAGCAAAAACACCAAAACCCGCAAGCGCTCACGCTATGAGCCATGGCAGCGGGAGATGGTAAAAAAGGAATATCCTACCTGTCAGACCCCAGAAGAAAAACTCGAATTATGCCGTAAGGCCGGCATTAAGGACATACGTAGGCTGTATAACTTAGCTTGTCAAGAGGGAATTACACGGAGGTCGGATGATCTATCAGATGCCGAATTCCGGGCCTATACCAACGGCGACAAAAACGTTATGAGTCTACGGCAAAGCTATACACCAGAAGAAGAAAAGGAACTTTTAAGCTTCCGCCAAGACCCACGTGAAACTAAGTTCTCTAGAGAAGACGACAAATTCCTTATTGCCAACTACGGCCGTATGAGCACCCCGGCTATTGCCAAGCAAAGAGGCTTTTCCGAGACAGCTGTGATGTACCGCGCTCGCTACCTAAAACGCCCTGGCAGAACCCCAGAAGGCGAGCCAACTCCACCAGAGCCACTTCGTCAGCCATCAGTTGGTTTTGCTCTTGACCGAGTGGCAGCTTGGCTTGGCTTAAGCGAAAAAGAGTTGCATGGTCTTACCTCCGTTGGCGTTGTAATTCGACCTCTGCCGACTCGCAAAGGCGAAGTTACCGGTCATTGGGTCCTTTCTCAGAGCCTGGCTCCTTTTCTTGTCAAGCACGGTGCCCGTCTGGTTAAAGAGCGCAATGCTGACCTTTTCTTCATCAAAGAGATCCTGGAAACCGAGCAGCTGATCAAGGACGACAAGGTTGCTCGTGCTGCCTGCTTCTTTGTTGATCACGGGCATAAGTGCAACAACCCTTGGGCTGGACCACGCTACGAGACTTTCTGTCCCAATGGCGTTGACTCCAAGTGTAAGGTGAAAGAGCTGAGGTTTTAAGAGGATGACAACGTCATACCGATATAACCTCAGCGAACCGGAACTGAGGTTTTAAAGTGGGTTTCTTGGGTCAAATTTTGATGCTAGCAGTAGCAGGTTGGACCGCCTACAATATGGCAGAGCCTATCCGTTACAATGATCGGAATATGATTATTGGACGTGGGGCCATGGTCGCTTTGCTTGTTTCACCTGTACTAGCTTTTCACGTTCCTTCATATGGCATGAGGCTTGTTCTGGGCGGGGTTTGCTTGGCTTCCCTAATTGTAGTGGTAGTAATGTCCAGGAGAGTTGATGAATATTAAGCCGTTTGATCCAATGGACCGTTAAAAAGTCAGCCTCCGGGCTGACTTTTTTTTGTTTGATACCACCAATTGCATATCCCCTTGCGGAAGGCAAAGAGCGGGTGTGTAATTACTTTATGAGCACTTTCAACTACTCACCAGATTTTGAGGCATCCAATCCCCTGATTGACCTACTGATTCATGATGAAGATGCAAGAGCCGCAGTAGCACGCATAGGCGAGCAAACGGAGTACCTGCAAAAGAAACTAGCTGCGTTTGATGGTAGCGAAAGCGAACGTATGCAACTAGAGCAAGTTCTTTCTGACCATTTTAATCCGCCACTGGATATCAATAACCTGTCCCAATACTGGACACACATGGCCGCAGGCTCTAACCCTGACGAGACCCCTTTTGCTGGAGTGCTTTCTAACTTGCAGGGTTTTTATAATGCCGCTCAGGATTCAATTAAGTCAGCCGGAGGCAGAGTCCTTCCGGATATGGATGGTATTGCAAAAGCCAATTTGAGAATCGAAGAGCTTGTAGAAGCTGCCAATCAGCTCGACAACGCACGCCAGGAATTTGACCGTGCATTGTCTGAATTACAAAGCGAAGAAAGGCCGGAGCAGTGAACTCATCTACTGTCGCCAGTCAATATAGACCACACCAGGGACAGTATCTAACAGATCCCCAGTGGTCGGAAGATGTTCAAGAAGTCGATGTTAAAGGCATTTGGGACCTCTTAATCAAAGAGGAAGACATCCAGGTGTATATGCGCCAGATTAATGAGGACGCATCTCATATTCATAGCCGCCTTCTCTTAGCCAGAGAGCATTCAGAGGTTCTGGCTGAACAGCTGGAAAATATTGTTTGTCACCACATCAGTCAAGCTGGGTCGCATGTTGGTTCTCTAGGCACTGCGCTGTTTGATATAGATCAGCAGTGGAGAAAAGCTAATATTATGGCCGAGAGTTTCAATCATAAGTCATTCCCCCGCGATTTGTTCAAGGACACTGTAGATGTTTTTGGAGATAATGCATTCCCTGGGGTCATGGCCGGTACTATGTCATCGATATTGGGCAATGCTCTCGGAGGACCTATCGTTGGGCTCGGAACCCTTGTTATAGCTGGTTCGGTTATTCCGATTTTATTCGCTGGTTTAGATGTCTGGGCGCCAATGGCTAGGGAGCGCAAAGATTGGGTTGAGACATGTAATCGCTGCATCGAGCTGTTAGGTGAGTCGGCCTCTCGCTTACACCATGCTCGTCAAGAATTTGATGTTCAATACAACGCCGTTATGGGAGAGGACAAGACAGAACAATGAAAAGCGGATTTTTAGAATTACCAGAGGTACAGCCAGATGACCTAGATGTGCATGGTTTGGTGTGGGACATGATTTTGGATGATGGGCAGGCTAAAAAATCCCTCAAACAAATCCAAGAGGATTCCGAGGTTATTTCTCATAAACTGAATGAACTAGAAGAAGGTCATCTAAATGAGCCAGGAAACCCCTGGATTTGATCCTCCCCGGAGGGGAATCCATGGGGAGGAATGGCTCAAACGCTGGTGCAATAGTCGATTTCAAGGGAAAATGGCGGGGTTTAATAACAGGAAAAGCCATCTTTATTAGGAACGGTTTTAGTAGAATGAGGTTATGAAGTTCCGTTTGGAGCCAACCCCCGAACAGGAGCAAATCCTGCGCGAGCATTGTGGGCAAGCCAGGTTGATTTGGAACCTAGGTTTGAACCAGAAAAACTGTTATCACCCCTACATTGGCCCAACACCTGATTTTGTGGAAATGAGTTCTCAGTTAACCCAGCTCAGGAAAGAAATCGACTGGCTTAAGGATGGATCCCAAACTGTTCAACAACAAGCCCTTCGTGATTTGGATCAAGCCTTCAGGAACTGGTGGAAGAACCCAGGCCATTTCTGTAGACCCACTTGGAGGTCAAGGGACAGACATGAAGGCTTTAGAATCGTTGGTCCGCAGGCTAGTCGCTTTGAAAGACTTTCCAGAAAAAGAGCCAGGGTGTTTATCCCCAAGGTCGGCTGGGTAGATTGGCGTTGGTCCAGGGACCCAGGTGATGTGAAATCCTATCGGGTGAAAAGAGATGCTGCAGGGCGATGGTGGATAGCTTTCGCTGCTAAGCCTGAACCCAAACCTAATTCTGAGAACGGCAAAACGGTTGGGGTTGATTGCGGGATAGCGCATTCTTTTGTAACCAGTGAAGCTGAAATGATTGGTGTTCCTGGACTAACCCCAGGGGAGCAGAAGCGTTTGTTAACCTTGCAACGCAAACTAGGCAGGCAAGAACTGGGTAGTAACCGGCGTGAAAGAACCAAGCGGGAGATCGCTCGAATCGTATCCAGGCGAGTCAACCGCAAGAAGGATGTGATTGAGAAGCTAACTACTCAACTAGCCACATCTTATGAGTGGATCCATATCGAAGATCTTAAGATCCGTAATATGACCCGCTCGGCCAAGGGAACCCTGGAAGAACCAGGCAAGAATGTAGCGCAAAAGAGAGGACTTAATAGAAGTATTCTGGAGCAAGGATGGGGCTTATTTGCTCAGCGCTTAGAAGATAAAGCCCCTGGCCGAGTTAAACGGATTAACCCGGCTTATAGTAGTCAGTGTTGTTCCCAATGTGGGCGCGCGGCAAAAGAGAATCGCAAAAGCCAAGCGGGTTTCCTTTGTGTAGCATGCGGATATAGAGACAATGCTGATGTTAATGCAGCGAAAGTTTTGAGTCAAGGCCCCGGCTGGGCGACTAGCCCTAACGGGGTTGAGGCGAATTTGGCGGCAGGACATGCCGTTTCAGCACGTGGAGAATCTGTAGTTTTGGGTTCGGTAGGGTCTGTCGGTTTAGACCCTGGGAAGCGTGAACCTCAACTAACTTGTTAGTTGGAATCCCCCGGATTTGATCCTCCCCGGAGGGGAATCCGTGGGGAGGATGTCAACAAACTACTGAAAAGGCGTTAGATGATGTAAATAGTATCGGTACGGTAGCTGAATTCGTAGCCCTTCTGGCAGGCTCTGGCGCCCTGGCTGCCGAAGGTATTTCTTTGCCCGCAGGGGTGGTCTTAGCGGCTAAAGCGGGTATTAGTCTTAAACAAATGGTTGAAAGAGTTCAAGATGCGCCAACTCAAGTGGAAGAGTTGGCTCAGCTAGCTGACCGGCTTCATTGGACCCGGCAAGAGTTCGACCTTGTATGGGACCGCTTGTATTCAGAAGACGCTCCTGTTGAACAAGAAGTTTAAGAAATGTAGTTAAGCCTGGTATGCAAACTACGGGCAAGACTCTGTTCTCCTTGAGATAGGGTAGAATATTGTTATGGCTAAAGAACACCATCAACCTATCGCCCTAAACTTGATTCCTCGTACAGGAGACGAACTGTTAGGGCTACCGGTTGCGCTACAAGCGCTTGAACAGTCTGGCTGGAAGGTAGTGCACCTACTGGTAGATAGTGGGGCAAATAAAAAGCTCAGAGACCATGCCGAAGAACAAGCCCAACAAGCTTCTTTGATTATGGATTCTTTTATGCTGCAACTACAACATCCCATCCGACTCCCTTCTAGCCGCTTGGAACAACCGGCTGCTCAGCCCAGCTCCAGCGATGAGGTTCAGGAGATGGTTTCTCAATCTCTGGAAGCAATCAATCCTGCGCTGGTAATCAGTACAGGCCCTCAGGATGACCATCCGGCCGGACAAGAACTGGGATGGGCAGTGATGCAAGCTATTGAAGCTCATGCTCGAAAACACCAACTCGCTCCGAGCTGGTGGATTTGGTCATGTGGAACCGGTGGGGTGCATGCTAACTCGGCCTGGGGCTATGAC
>Ga0214923_10009593_pt1 | contig 10056 bp, 9 predicted proteins | sample LL1510_MetaG_FD_177993 | JGI IMG/M metagenome (GOLD analysis project Ga0214923, IMG submission 177993) | Freshwater microbial communities from Lake Lanier, Atlanta, Georgia, United States - LL-1510 | ecosystem: Environmental > Aquatic > Freshwater > Lake | place: USA: Georgia | collected 2015-10-15
TTCTCTCTATGTGTTTCTTTTTTTTTTTACATCAACACCCACCCAACCTAACGTAATTTAAAATAAAAAAACAGCTCCACTAAAATGTACTCCAACATGTGTTTAAACGCCGCTGAACAGCGTTCATTGGGGGTCAGGTAGCCCTGGTGGTGCACCGATCGTAACGCCTGTGTTAAACTAAACAGCTGAATGTGACTTTTTTCAAGAAAACACAAATCTAGGTCAGCCGCCTCTGGCCTGTGTCGTGCCTGGTGGAACTTGTCAACAACCGACGGGTCCCACGGAATTTGCACTACATAAGTTACAAACTGTTTTTCCTTGTACAAATGGGTCACCTGCAGGACGTACTCCTTGTTTTGTAAAGAGGTTTCAATGGTGTCAATGGTTGTGGCAGTGTCCAAAAAAAAGGGTACCTGTCCTAGCGTTTCTTCCATAAACTCTCTTGCTGCCACATGCTCGGTTGTTTCCAGCTCATCCACCGCCTGTCCCCCAAAGTGGGACCACAAGTGGGACCCCGCCGGCCAGGACGCATGGTAACGCTCCTTGGCCAACAAAAAATACAAACACCCCTCCACCGGGTCTACCATCACCGGCAACAAACTGGCACTCTGATGACGCACCATGTACTACTTTTTTTTGGGGGGAGGTTAAAATTTTTTATTGAAAACCTAAAAAAACAAACTCTAGTTCATCAAAAGTAAAACACCATTTGAAACTGGAAGAAAGCAAAAAAACGACGGTTGCTCCTCCGCCTCTACCTGAAGTTGTGCCAGGCGAGGTGCCCATGAACCTGTTTCAAGTGTTTGCTGCGTGTCACCGGTGCTCCAGCCTGGACTCGTTCCGGGATGCGCTGGGTGGTGGTGGTGGTGGTGCCACGGCGGCAGAGGCAGAGCGGTGCACAGAGCTGTGGGAGTGGTGTCACCACTACCTAGGGGTTCACCCCCGTCAAGTGGGTCGGTTCTGGTTTTCCAACACACTACCACGGTCTAGGTGGGAGCAGCTACAAGTCATTGAACCGTACTACACCGATGAGCTCATTGAGACACAGCTCCTCCCCCTCATTGAAAAAGCAAACACAAGTACTGACAGTGCTGGAGGTGGTGCTGGAGCTCCAGACGGGACCAAACGAGTGTCTCTCCGGGTACTAGACTGGCTGGTGACCAACTACAGTAAAAAAAACAGGATTATTTACACCCTGACGCTAAAAAACGGCAAAACGGTGCCCTTTAATCTGTATCTGCAGTACAAGTCGTCCCTGAACCGGTACAAACGACATGTGTTTGACCCCTTCCGCCGGCATAAACGGGTCTATTTCCTGTTTCAAAACCACATGTATTTTACCACCGTGGGGCAGCTCAACTTCATGCAGTGGGCGTTTAAACACCAAATTGTAGAGTACGCCCAGAGCTGCATGGGGGCCATTGAGGCAGACATGACCCAGTGCATCCGAGAGAACCAAAAAGACAAGGAGCTGTACAAAAAACAAGGCAAAAAACGCTGCCGGAAACCCCTGTGTAACATCCCTCCCCGAAAATGTTTTGTGTACAGCATGAGTGAGAACGTAGACTTTGTGCAATCTCCGTACAAAAAAAATAAAGTTGACTAGAATAAACACAGACACTTTCCCCTTCTCCCCCATGATGTCGTTTTTGTTTTGTGTTTTTTTAATGTTCCACTGGCGTGAAATGGTAAGGGTTGTGTTTGAGCCGCCTTTGAAAGAAATCTACTTTCACGGGCCACGGTTTAATGGGTGGGGGTTTTGGAATGGCTTGCCACTGCACGACATTTGTGCACAAATTACTCACACCTCGCATGAGCTGTGGCTCAACAACAACTTCTCACAGTGTATTGCACTCACCGATCGCTACTTTGAAGCGTTCTATGTGGGAGTGTACACGGTGGTGTACGTCTTCTTGTTGTACAACGTGTTTACGTACTATAACCAAATGTCACTGTTAAAATACCAGTTTAAACTGCTTGCGCGTTTACAAACGCAACAACAGCAGCATCACCTGCAGCATCACCTGCAGCAACAGCAACTACAGACCTTAAAAAACGAGTCCAAATAATTATATAAATTTTTTTATTTCTCTATTTTTTGTTGATTACCACAAGCCACCCGCCAAGCCGGCCTTACCTCCCTTCTTGATGAAGGCGGACACCAGGAGCCCCACGCCAATCCACGTGTACACAAACGCCTTGATGGCCTGGGGCCACGGGATGTACGCCCCCGCCTTGTCTTGACACTGAGACAGGGACGAGGCCTGAGTGGCAGGAGGGATCACCGGGGAAGCCGGAGCACAAGCAAGCGGCACGTACGGCGAGTTACTCACAGGGGCTTTGGGGGCGTAGTCATAGTTGGTGTCATTGGTGGGCACCCAGTCCGCAAAGTTCTTCCACTCATTCACAGACAACAGAATGAACGCACACCCCAGGGTAACTAACACAGCCTTCACAGCAGTAGAACTGACTTCCATTTTTTTAGAGTTAAAAAAAGCAAAAAAGGGAACTTGTTTTTTTATTATGTAACAAACAAAAAAAAATAACAAGAACGTGTATGGTCTTTGGGGTGCAGTGTTTTTTGCTAAACTCCTGGCTGAAACACCGCAAACACGCCCCACCTTTTCAAAACAGGGTGGCAAGAAAGCCCGTCTCGGTCCAACGCACCATCAAAGAAAATTGGTTTTATTATTTTTATTGACCGTTAAAATAAAAATGAGTCTTTTGTCTGAATCGTTTGCAACTGTCAATGAAGCCTTTGTACCCATGCAAGTGCCGTACATTACGGTAAAATCCGCCACGGTGGTACAAAACCTGTTTGACTCCTTTGAGACGTGGACAAGTCAGGTGAACCTGAACGAGCTGGAGTTAAAAATGGAGACCACCACCGGCTTTACAGTGCCAGAAGCGGTTAACGTAGACACACCTAGCCTAAATTGCAACGGCATGCTGTATGTTGCCACCGGCACAGAAACCACCGTGTTGGTCATTCCGGACAGCGTTGACGTGACGTACCCCCATGTGCTGCGGTTTAACAACGGCCTGTTGACGTCGTACAACGTGTTTGACCTAGACATTGTCATTGACACACGCAACACATCCGGGTCCTCGTCGGCAGTCAATGAGTTTCAACTGCCACTGATTTCTGGAGGCAGCTACGACTTTTATGTGTACTGGGGGGACGACTCGTTTGATCACATCACCAGCTGGAACCAGGGTGAAACCCTGCACCCCTACAGCTCTCAGGGCGTTTATAACATTAAAATTGTGGGTGAACTGGTGGGGTGGCGGTTTGCGTTTGGGGGGGACCGCTTCAAAATGTTGACTATTCAAGACTGGTTTGACGGGTTCATCATGGGCACCAACCAGGGTGGCTACTTTCAAGGCTGCAGCAACATGACCGTGGAAACCACCCGGGCACCCAACCTTAGTGCCACCACCATCCTGGATTACGCCTTTGACAACTGTTTCTTATTAGCAGTGACAGACTGGAACAACTGGGACGTCAGCAACGTCACATCTATGATGTACATGCTTCAAAACTCGGACTTTAATGCGGCTATTGGCAACTGGGATGTTGGCCAGGTGTTGTGCATGACCGGCATGTTCCAAGGGTGTTACAACTTTAATCAACCCCTGATCCACTGGGACACCAGCAGCGTACTTGACATGGCGTTAATGTTCAACTCCTGTTCCGTGTTTGACCAACCGCTGGGCAACTGGGATGTCAGCAGTGTCACCAGCTTCTACGGCATGTTTAATTATGCGTACGATTTCAATCAACCCCTGGAGCGCTGGAACGTCAGCAGCGCTGTTGACATGGAGAGCATGTTTAACGATGCATCTTCTTTTAATCAACCCCTCAACAAGTGGGATGTACGAAATGTCAAGTACATGGGGTACATGCTCTATCTCAGCCGGTTCAACCAGCCTCTACACCTTTGGAACGTTAAAAAGGTGGAGCAAATGTACTACACCTTTTCTAATACACCCTTTAATCAAAACCTGAACCTGTGGCAAACCAATAGTCTACAAGACATAGAAGGCACGTTTGAGAGTTGTTACTCCTACAACCAGCCCATGAACAATTGGAACACCTCTAACATCCTGTACATGTATGCCACTTTCTATAGTTGCTTCCAGTTTAATCAACCCCTTGACAACTGGGTGACATCCAACGTTGATGATATGGGCGGCTTGTTTGCTTTCACCGCTTTTAATTTTTCTATTGACAACTGGGACACTAGCAGCGTTCATAATCTTAGTGGCATGTTCCGGGCTTGTTACACGTTTAATCAACCGTTGAACTCCTGGGACACATCGAATGTAGAGTTTATGAGCGTCTTGTTTTATGAGGCCTACAATTTTAACCAACCCCTGTATAACTGGGACGTCACCAAGGTGTTGTACGCTGACAGTATGTTTACCTACACCAACTTTAAACGGTCCATTGCCAACTGGAAACTCACCAGTTGCATCGCATTGGATGGTATGTTCACAGGGGTTGACATGAACAACCCCAACAGTGACGACAACCAAAACAACTATAACGCGTTGCTGCTGTCTTGGGGCAACAGCCCCATTCTAGAGGGCTTGCAAGACAACCTTAACTTTGATGGGGGTAACAGCAAGTACACGACAGTTGTAGCCGGCACAGCACGTGCCAACTTGATTAATATTAGAAACTGGAGCATTTTAGATGCAGGAGGGGTATAAAGTTACCTTTTTTTTTTGTTTTCATTTATTCATACTTGGACCTGGGAGTCACTCCAATGATGCGGCGGTAGTACTTGGGGGCACTGGCACCATACTCGGTGTTGTCAAAGTAGTTGTCATACACTGACGCAAACGGCTGGTTGCGGTACAGTGCATACCGCGCCATTTCTTCTGACGGAAAGGTTTGCTCCGTGTACAACGGCTCAGTAGTGGCAAACACCCCGTATTGAAACGGGTTACTCGCCATACGGCGGAGGACGTACACTATTTTAGAGGGTGGTGGTTTTGGGGGTTGAGCCACTTGTTGGGCCTGGTGCAACACCACTAACCACAACGGCTCACTGGTGCTCAACCCCCGGTTCCAAAACAACACCGGCATCAGGGCTTGCAACAGAGACAGCAACTTGACTTCCGGCTCTGACAACGGGTTTAACAAATTCACAGACTGCCCCAACAGGTACATGTACAAGTTGTTTGCCGTGTCATAAGTGGGGTCTAATATCATAAACACTAATAAACTATACAACGGCTGCTTGGGTTGGGGGTCTTGATCCAGCACCGCATACTCGTTGTTGTACGCTGCCATTTTCCTTTGTTTTGTTATGCAACAAACAAAAAAAAATAAATAGACGCTTCTTTTTTTTCATTCAACCTTTATTTTTCTTGACATCACCATGATTTCCATGAAGGACATGATTTACCAGTTGAACGAGTTGAAGCGGGAGAAGGATGACCTGCTGGAGCAGAACGAGTTGTTGCTGAAACAACAGCAGTGGTTTACCCATCAAATCACCATGACACAGCAGTCGTATGGAGAGTGCTATCAAAACCTCATGTACACTTGTGAACAACTGGCGGTGCTACAAGACAGCTACACCGCCGCCACCACCGCGGCAACTACAGCGGCAACCATGGCAGCCACCACGGCGGCAGCTCCGTTCTTTGGTTATACCTCACCTGCCGCTGTTGCAAGTGCTGCTGCACCTAGTGCTGCACCTAGTGCTCCTGCACCCGCTGCCTCTCCTCGTTCTTTTGAACAACAAGAGTTGTTTCACATGATGCAAGAAGATGTGCTGTCTCATCAACTAGAACGGGTGACGTTGCTGCAACGGTTTGCCAACGTTCAACAAGAGCTTACGGGGACATACCTTGAGTTGACACGCCAACGTAGTGCTGAACAACAGTTGCGCGCCTGTCACACTCAACAACAGGAAAACCTAGTGACCAGGTACAACAAAACAGTGGACCAGCACCTGACTCAACACAAGCTGAAAGTCACGGAACTCCAAAAGTCATTTAACGCAAGCGTTCAAAAAGAGAAGCAAAAGTTACAAGCGTCACAAACCGAGGTGAACAACTGCAAGCAGCTGATCAAGTCGTTGCAGGCCCAACTCATTGCCATGACGGAGCGTGTAGCAGAAACCGAGTGTTTTGTCTCCGCCGCCAAACAAGATGTCGCTGCCGCCACCAAGCTGTCAGAACAACTCAGTACCAAGTGTGAGAAGCTACAAAAGGACTACACCGCGCGCATTGCCACCCTGTCAGAGCAACTGGACGTTCAAAAGCAGAACCACGTCAAGATGGTAAAAAGGGCGGTAGAGCAACAAAAGCTCATTAAAAAATTGACCGAGACGGACAAGGTGTCCCTTAACTTTGTGGTGGACAAGGAGACGTCTGAAGCGGCGTTGCTGGAAGCGCGTGAAGAGTTTAAGCAAATGATGTCGCAGCGCCACAACACGGACGCCGAGCAAGTTCTGGCTCTAGTGGCTTACGGGTTGACGCATTGCAAGTTTGTGCTTGAAAAACACTTACCCAACCAAGAAGACGAAAACACAAAGGAGTTTTTGAATCAATTGGTGCTGTTTATTGTACGGCTGTTTCTTATTATCCCCACCACTGCCATGTGCAAAAATATTGACAACATTGCCAACGCGGCGGCAGCTCATGGCATTCATGTGCGAGCGCTGCACTTGGTGAACTACTACCTGCCCCAAACGGTGGAGGAGGCGCAGTCCTGCCGGCAAAAGGTGGTCTTGGAGACCTACCCGGAGCTGGCCACCTATTTTTACAGTGAAGACGACGAGGTGCTGAACCAGACGGTGCGCATGTCGGTGCACGGCTTTATGCTGCTGCTGGGGCTGTCTAAGTAGCTAAGTAGTAGGACACTCTTCATATCCGTCTTTTGTACACTTGTTATAAGTTGCACAATCACATTTATCTGGATCACAAAAGTTAGCTTTTGCTGTTGAGTCCCAGCAGTATTCTTGATCCCCCTGTGATGAACAATAAGATAAAAATGTTCTGGTACAAGTACCATCTTGGACATTAGTATCATCACAAGCTAAACAATGACCTGCAAAAACGCTGTCACAAAAGGTGTAGGCTGCCTGTTTTTGCATGCACTTGTCACCCTCATTTAAACACACCCCTGGTTTGTATTCCAGGCCCTCACAGTGTCCCCCTGTGTCAATTTTTTGCATGCACACGTCACCCGTCCCCGGCACAAGGATGCAGTCGTTGTAACACTGGCACACCGGCCCACCCGTGTCTTTATCCGTGGTACACCCCATGTCACTGGCTACTTGACACGGGTGGTCAGCCGAGTTTTTACAGGGAGACCCAATGCACGCGTTTTGACACACGCCACACACCGGGTTGGTGATGTGGTTACAGATACACGCAGCCGCATTTTTTTCATCCGCACACGCCGGGTTCCACTTCAAGTTCAACGCATCCACCGGAAAACTGTAAGAGTCTTCTGACGGGTTAGTAATAGACGGGCTGTTGGCCATGGTTCGACATGAACACTGACCCTGAACGGGGTCCCACACGCCAGAGTTGCTTTGCAACGAGTACCCCGGGTCACCATACTTTCCAGTGCAGGGGTCCATGGTGCACACAGGTAGCAACTGCTCCACACCAGTTAACGGATTGATCACGTTGTTTAACCCAGGTACAAAGTTTGAGCGGCCGGGCAACATGTTGGTGGAAGACGGCACCGGGTAGGCTAAAGTAGAAAGGTCAGTCTTAAAGTCACCACACAACTTGGCGGCGTTGGGGTCGGGCTGAATAGTGACCACTGAGTTGGGAATGGTGTACGCGTCACACAAAATACTCACATTTTTGGTGTACGTTTCATCACACTTTTTCTTTTCATCACTGGAGCACAGTGACTTGAAGTTCACAAAGTTGTCATTGGAGTCAAAACAGGCAGGTAGAGATGGTGCCGAGTTAGCGCCAGAACAGGCACAGTTTGTAAACGGTTGGGCAATAAAGGGGTTGTTGTCCACTGTTAAACCGTCGACACGGTTAAAGAACACAACGTTTGCATTGTTTTCTAGAGGCCCTAAACTAAAGCTGTTGGATGCTGCGTTGTACGTTAAATACCTCTGTCTGTTGTTGTAAATACTATCTGTGATCTGTGCGTTGGCAGGTTTACCCCAAACGGGGTTGTACATGACAAGGTTGTCCAAGTTGTCAGGCCGGACTGGCACGCCCTCGGCTGGTAAGGGTACCAACACCCACTGCTGCCCCTCGGTTGGAGTGTCTGGCAAACTTGCAAGGTCACCCACCTTGGAGCCGTCTTTGTTGGTACACAGTAGTGTTCCAGTAACGGTGTACTTGCCACTGGAGTCAATGCCTGCACCGTTTAAACTAAAGTTATACCCCATACTAAACTTGGTTTGCACGGTTCCACTGCTGGTTAGTGACAGCAACGAGTTGGAGGTGAGTGTAAGATACCCCGTGCTGGGTTGAACAACACTCAGGGTGTAGTACACCCATGGCTGCACATTGAGTTGGTACGCACTGTCCAAAAACAGAGACCGCCCCCACGCGCCGTTGCTACAGGGGTCCAGTTGACAGGTCAACGGTTGACTCAGGTCATAGGTAAACCCCTTGCCGTCTATGGTACTGCCGTCACACTGGCACACACAGTTGGGGGCAGAGTTAGTGGTGCCACACTGCACAGCGGACCCAAACCCCTTGGTTTTGTCATAACACCCTGTGGGGTCAATGTTGGACTCGGGCACCCAGGGCAAGCCACACAACGGGTGCTCCTTGTTGGCACAGTTCACCAGCAGCTGCTGCTGTGCCTGACTACCTGGGGATGCCTTGTTGTTTTGACAGGCCACCATGGTGTTACACTCTGGTCCAGACATGACGTCATTCCATTTACAAGTGCATGCCCAGCCGTCACTTGTCCAAGTGGCAATCCCGGCATGTGCATTGCACCCAGTTTGCTCTGGTAGACAGTAGTACCCCTGGGGGATGCTTTGAATCTGGCAGTTGCCGTCACACAGTGTAACCGTGCTTTGATCTTGTACGTACACACAGTTCATGGGCGCGTCCGTGTTGGTGGTGAGCTCCTTGCACACGTTGCAGTCATCTCGGGTAATACACTTTTTTAGGTTACTGGGGTCTGCAACTTGAACCGGGTTCCCAGCGCTGTCAGTGCCCGGAGACAACGGGAAGCCAGTAATACACAACTGATACGGCGGACTACAAACCCCGTCTGTACACACGGCGTTGCCAGTCACCTCATTGGGGGGTGTGCACAGGCTGTCACAGTCGGGCTGAGTGTTGCACTTGGTGACACTGTCTGGGCACACCTTGCGGTCACTGCACCACTTGTAACACGTGTTAATAACCGGGTCGGTTGCAGGGGGTTGCACATTGGGAATCACATCCGGAAACGGACTGACGCCAGGAGGCAACGCTTGACGTTTGGTGGTGTCATAAATTTTACAAATCCACACCGACAGGGCTCCGGACCCTACTAAGAGTACTAATGCCAGTATAACCACTACAATCCAAAACTTGGTGTTAAAGTTCATGAACTTGTTTTTTATTAGTACCGCAACAAAAGTAAAGAAGTGTGTGTAAAAAAGACTTGGGTGTAGAGGGAGCAACAATCACTACACTTTTTTTGGGGGTGACAACAAACTTTGAAAAGAGTTGACAACCCTCCCAACTTTTTTTGGGAGTTGGTCGGACCCTTGACCACCTCCCAACTTTTTTGGTGTCAACAAAAAATCCAAAAGTGTTGACAAAAATTGCAAAAGTGTTGACAACTCTTGTCATGGTGTTGACAACCCTTTCAACTTTTTTGGAGTTGACCCAACTTGGTCAGACCCTTGACCCACCTCCCAACTTTTTTGGAGTTGACAAAAGTTGGTCGGACCCGTGACCCACCTCCCAACTTTTTTTGGGAGTTGACAAAAGTTGGTCGGACCCTTGACCACCTCCCAACTTTTTTGGTGTCAACAAAAAATCCAAAAGTGTTGACAAAAATTGCAAAAGTGTTGACAACTCTTGTCATGGTGTTGACAACCCTTTCAA
>Ga0214923_10009594_pt1 | contig 10056 bp, 10 predicted proteins | sample LL1510_MetaG_FD_177993 | JGI IMG/M metagenome (GOLD analysis project Ga0214923, IMG submission 177993) | Freshwater microbial communities from Lake Lanier, Atlanta, Georgia, United States - LL-1510 | ecosystem: Environmental > Aquatic > Freshwater > Lake | place: USA: Georgia | collected...
ATAAAGACAATTCAATTGTCTTTATCGTTCCCCATTCTTTTCCATTGAGTTTTTCTCTAACAAATTGATAAAGGGGATGATATCTTCTTTCATGATTCACCCAAATTTTAACCTCATTTTTTTTTGCTAATTTAACTAAATGTTTCAAGTCTCTTTCTTTTGTACAGATTGGTTTTTCAATTAGTATATGCTTAATTCCTAATTGTATTGCAAACTTTATATTTAAAAAATGAGAGTTTGATGTTGAGGCAACTATGCAAAGATCAAAGTTAGCTAAACTTATTTTTTCAAGATCAGTTAGGATATTATTTTTATTTAATTTCCAAAAACTTAAAAAATCATTAATTTTTATTGGATCAGTATCAAATATCCCTCTTACTTGAAAATATTTAGAAAGTGGAGAATTTAGTATTACACCAGCATGTGTGCATGGATGATACCTAAGGATATCTTTTTCTAACGAGGAGGCAATTCTTCCTAAACCTAATATTAATACTTTGTACTTCATTTTTTATAAAACTCTATATAATATAATTTAGATTTTTCCTTAATTTTAATAGTTTCGAAATAGGACACTGGAAGCTCGGGTCTTTTTAATGCAAAATGGAAATTTTTCATTTGAGGAAAATTTTCTTTCTTTAAAAATCTCAGTACTGATCTGGCATATCCACCATGATCTGTAGCAAACCTAAATCTGCCATTTGTTACAAGTAATTTCAAGATATTTTGAGTGAATTCAATGTTGAGTGTTCTATGTTTTCGATGTCTCAGTTTGGGCCAGGGATCAGGAAAATTTAGTAATATTTCATGAAAACACTCTGGAGAAAAAATATCCTCAAAAATCCAATTGAAATTCAGGATTATAATCTTAATATTTTTTAAATTATTTTTATTGATATTTTTAATAATATGTTTTACCCGGTTGATTTTCTTTTCTATAAGAATATAACCTACATTTTCATTTTTGATTGCAAGCTCAATTGCTACCTCACCCCATCCTGGACCCAATTCTAAAAATATTTTCTTTTCAGGAAATAAAAGGGATGGATTTAATAAATTTCCTCTTTCAATTTCTATTAAATGAGGAGATGCTAAGATTTTTCTTTCAATAATACTCCATAATTTTTGTTTAATTTTTTCATTCATTTTTGTAATACTTTCTGAAAAGCATTGTGTGTTTCCATAGCTGAATTTTCCCAACTAAATTTTGCTAAATTTATAGATGGAATTGTATTACTATTTTGTAGTTCAATAATTTTATCCACCCAAGGATCAATACTATCTGTAGATAAAAAAGGTATTTCATTTCCACCAATTTCATGAAATGTAGGAATATCAGACACTAGACATTTTTTTTTATGTGCTAAAGCCTCTAATAAGGGTATTCCAAAACCTTCATAAATTGAAGCAAATAAAAATAATTCACATTTCGAATATATTGAATGTAGTACATAATCACTACTTGAGTTTATTAAAATTATATCATTATATTTTTCTATCTCAAATTTCAATTGACGAATAAACTCAGGTGTTTCCCATCCAATTTTTCCAACAATTATCCATGGTAACTTATTTATACCCGATTTTTCACGATATTTTTGATAAACTGATAAAAGAAATTTATAATTTTTTCGAGGTTCAATTGTGGATACACTTAAAATATATTTTTCTGGTAGTTTCGGAAGAATTTCTTTTTCTGAATTATTTAATATTATACTTATATCTTTTTGAGATACACCAGGAAAAGCTACTCCTGTTTTGTACTCTGGGTATTGAAATTTTTTCAATAGATCCAATCTCGTACTGTTGGAAATCGAAAGAATAAAATCTGAATTTTTTACAGAGTAACTTTGAAAAATTTTTTGTTGAATAGCAGCAAGTTTTCTCATTGTTCCCGGAAAAAGGTATAGTACTAAATCACAAAAAGTAAGGACTATGGGAATATTAGAAGAAAGTCCAATGGGAGCAACTTGTTGAGATCCCCAAAAAATATCAGATCTAAGTTTTCTAATTTCATAGGGTAGATAAAAAGCAAAATAAATTGCACCTTTTTTTGAAAATAAACCTTTCCCCTGCATCACAGTGATATTAGGAAGATCTAAAACTTTTTTGTGACTGGGATGAATTGGAAGGTGAGTATGTAGATAAAAATGGTAGTCATCTTTATTGGGAAAATGTAATAATGTTTCAGATATAAGTCTCCCGACACCTGAAACGGGAGTCGAGAGGGGTCTTGCATCCAAAGAGACTTTTACTAAAGACACTTTTAAAAAAAAAAGAAAGTTTATTTAAGAGTGAATTTACTACATTCCAGCCATGCTAAGCCTGTCCATAGGATCAACAATATGTGTAATTTGAATTCCATAATAGTCGTCTATAACGATAATTTTCCCTCTACCGATTAACTTTCCATTTGCCAATAAATCTAGGTCTTCCCCGACATTTTTATCTAATTCGACAACAGCACCTTCAGATAGTTGTAATACATCTTTAATTAACATGTTTGTCCTACCCAGCTCTACAGTAAGAGACATGGTGACATCCATTAAAAGATTTAAATTGGAAGAAGATCCTCCAGACATTGGCTTAGATCCACCACCACCTTTTGATGGTGAGGGAGGGGGAGAAAATCCCTGACCTAGGGCAGAATTTATTGCATCTAATCCATCTGCACCTATATCAAGACCTCCACCATCTCCCATGCCTAAATCAAATGTTCCTCCATCAGAAGATCCACTATCATCTCCGCCGCCTAAAAGTGCATTTAATTCATCCTGAGATAACGATCCATCAGCCATTGATAACCCCTTATGATTCCTATATTATACTTAAATTCTATTCGACAAGAAAGTAATTTTCCACAATTGAATAATATTAAGGATTTAAATTGGAACAACAAAAAAAAACATTCGATATTTTACAGGTAAAAGATGCTATTCTATCAGAGATAGGATCGATTCCCAAAGAAAGTAGAAACTACGCATCCATACCGGAAATATCGTTTGCTTCAGATGATATTACTATTGATTTTGTGACTGGGTATGTAGGACAGGATTTATTGTTGGATTGTGTGGAAGTTTTGTCCCACTCCATAGAAAATTGGAGAATCTATTCCATTGAAACTGGATATCTATGTCTGCAATCACCAATTAATAAAGGATTTGATGCTAAATATGGTACAGAAAGTCTAAAAATCCGTTTCACTCTATATTCTGATAAATGCAAAATTACTTGCTCCAAAAAGCTAGAGATGAATTCTTCTGAGTTAATATCCATCCTGAGCCTCTACAAATTTCTATCTTCTCAATCTAGTGTTCAACAATCTGATCCCTATGATACCTTGAGCCAGCTGGGTGTAAGTGTATATGATCCATTGCAAGAAATGAAAAATGGAAACCGTCTAGGTTTTGAAAGAATAGCTGGCTATGAGTCAATTAAAAAAGAAATTCAGGAAGCAATCATATTTCCCCTTTCTCATCCAGATTTTTTTGATAAAATTGGAAATTTAACTAAAAAATTTCCTATGAAAAACAGACCGAGAGCCATCCTTTTCGAAGGAGATCCTGGTGTGGGAAAAACTACAATGGCAAAAATTGTATCGGCAGAGTGCAAAATTCCCCTTATTTATGTGCCCATTGAAACTATTCTGAGTAAGTACTATGGAGAAAGTTCTCAAAATTTAGCCATGGTATTTGATGCCGCTTCTAAATTTCCATCCTGCCTTCTCTTTCTAGATGAAATTGATTCTCTTGCGGGAAGCAGGGAGGGTGGTATGTTTGATGCCACCAGAAAACTTTTAAGCGTGCTACTAAGAAAATTAGATGGATTTGAGGTTAAATCAGGAACAATAACGATTGGAGCAACAAACAGGAAAAAAGACTTAGATTCGGCTTTATTATCTAGATTTGATAAATCTATCTATTTCCCACTACCTAACCATCCAGAAAGAAAGGAAATTTTGAAGACCTATGCACAACATTTAAATGAGGATGAATGTATTGATCTTTCCGAGGAAATGGAGGGTCTTTCCGGTAGGAATATAAAAGATTATTGTGATTCTGTTGAAAGAAAATGGGCAACATTTTTACTGAAAAATGAAAAAGAAGCTACTGCTCCCCCCTTTAGGTTTTATTATGAAACACTTAAACTTGGTTTTAGCAAAGAAATTGACACCTAATAACAAAAAATTAATTTGGTATTATCGTATGGAATAGGTGTATTCATTTTTATCCTAATTGTTACGATAATTAAATTGGAATATATGTTTGCAACGATGTAAACTTAATTCCTTATTCTGTTAAAGATTTGAGGTAAAAAGATATTATGAGATTACTAATAGGCACATTAGCCATTGTTATCAGCATGGGTCTTTCAGCACAGGCTGAAGTAAAAGACGCAAAGGCTCAAGAAGCTGGTCAAGGTTCTAAAACCGTATTGGAAACTGAGTTGGGTTTTGATACAATAATTACCCAAATGAACAAAGATTTGGAAAGAAATACAGTTTTGTTAAGACAAAAAACTTTAGTTCTTCCCGCTAAAACTGTTCTTTATAAAGGTAAGACAGATGGTAATCTCTGCAAAGAAGCAGCTGATCAAACAGCTAGCGATAACGATTGCCTCAAGTTAGAAGTATTTGATTTTCAAGATTCAGAAACTGGTAAAACTGACTATGGATTTGGTTCTAGAGCAAAATATATGATCCTTCAATTCGAAGGTGGATCAGTTGGAACAGGAGATCCATTTAAAGAAGCCCCTAGAAAGTTAAAAAGAATCGTTTTTAATTTTAAGATTGTTGATTTTGTCAATAATGAAACCAGAATAGCGAACATAGAAGACACAGAGCCATCAACTGTAAACAGTGGAACCTCTAATGATTTAGGGGGGGCTCATGACGAAAAAATCTTGGTATATTACACACTAGGTTCCCCAGAATTGAACTTCGTTGCATCATATGCACTGACAGAAAATTCTACTAACAAAGGTGAAGGACTATATACTCTGAAAAATGTAGAAAACACAAAAACTCACAACATTAGAAATGCATTCAAAAAAGATTTCATAGTTAAAAACCTTCATTATTTTAGAGATCTATTTGTTAATATAGCTGATTTTAATGAAAAAGCTGCTTTAGCAAAATATAAGAGAAATAATGAGTATTTTAGAGCATCTTTAAAATACTAAAATACATTTTTAAATGAGCGATGAAATATATTCGCTCTTGTGAAAACTGTTATCGAGAAATAAGGTTTCCCATAGATAAGGGAACCTTATTTGTTACATGTCCGTATTGTAATAATTCCTTTAAAGTCAATCCAGATGATCCCATTCTTTATTCAAAAGGAAGATTTGATTTAGTAAAATCCAACCAAAGTCACCCTGAAGAATTTTTTTTTGGTAGAAATTTTGACTCTGCTTTTAAAACAACTGAAAAGTCTAAAAGTATAATTAAGTTAGTAATATTATTTTGTTTATTTTCCTTACTTTTTTTTCATTTTAATAAAATTTCAAATTCTTCCAATAATTTTGAGAATTCCGAAAAGACAATGCCTGAGGAAAAACATCCAGAAAAAGCTCCAGATTTTGAAATTTGATATATCTCTATGAATTTATTAATACTAAAAGAAGAAGAAATAGTAGATAAAAATATTTATAAAATTCAAAATAGAAAAAAAAATCATCTTATCGATATAAAAAAAGTATGTGAAGGATTCACACTTCCCTCTGCTAGATTAAATTTAGACATTGGTGAATTTAAAATAATTAAGATAGATAGAGAATATATTATTGGTGAATATTTTTTTAGTAAATTAATGCCAAAAAAAGAACAATGCATAGAATTATTTATTTCCTACCAAAGACCACAAACTATGAAAAAAATATTTCAGCTTGTTGGAGCATTACAAATTCAGAGAGTTAATATTTTCCCATTATCAAAGAGTGAAAAATCTTATGAAAAATCAAGCCTATGGAGGGAAGATACCTGGAAAGAAGAACTAGATCTAGGAATGGAACAGGGAAAAAATATTTATTTTCCTGAAGTTCATTTTTTTGATAACAAAATAGATGTAAAAGATCTTATTCTTCCTAATAAATCTATTTTATTAGACCCAAATGGTTCTAAAATGAGAGAGGCTATCTCTAGTTTTAAGGAATTTACTTTAATTCAATTAATTATTGGTCCGGAGGGTGGTCTAGCTGAGGGAGATCTAAAATATTTTATTAACCTAGGTGCAATTAAAACAAAAATCAGTGAATCTATTTTAAGAACAGAACAAGCACTGGCTTATGTGCTTGGACAAATAGAGTTAATTAAGGAGTACGTATGACATTTAAAGAGCAATTATTAGAAAATATTAATTTAATAAGTTTATTGAGTAAGGATAATAAATTTGAAGAAAAACTCGAATTTGCTATTGAAAAAATTGTAAGTTCAGTCAGTGCTGAACTTCCATTATTAGTATGCGGTAATGGAGGTTCAGCTGCAGATTCAGAACACATAGTAGGGGAATTAGTTGGAAGATTTTTAAAAGAACGAAAAGCAATAAATGCAATTTCACTATCTTCAAACTCGGCCTCGTTAACAGCATGGTCGAATGATTATGATTACAGCACAATTTTTGAAAGACAGGTTGAGGCGTATGGGAAAAAAGGAGGAGTGTTATTAGGTATATCAACAAGTGGAAATTCAAAGAATGTAATTTTAGCGGCAAAGAAGGCCAAAGAATTAAACTTGTTTGTTATTGGTCTAACTGGTGAGGGTGGAGGACTACTAGCAAGAGATTGTGATATCCTTCTAGATGTTCCTTCCAATAAAACACCCAGAATTCAAGAATTGCACATATTAACATATCATTATTTGTGTGAAAGGGTAGAGCTTCTTTATAAAGGATAGGGTTGATAAATTAGTCTAAGAAGAGATTTTTTTTCAAGTGTATTAAAGAAGGTATCAACATAGATTTTTTTATCTTGAAAATTCTTTCGATTGAGTTGTGAAAATAGTTTCTCTGCTTCATCTGATTTTCCAATCATAATAAGAGATTTTAAATAACCTAGATTGTCCTCTTCTGTATCTATATCACTATCAATTATCATTTTAAAAAATTGAATGGCTTTTATATACTCTCCTTCTTCCATAAATGAGTATGCTAAAAGCCTTTTTTCATCAAGAGCTAATTTTGGTTTTCTTGCTAAAGTTTGTATTACTAATTCATAATTTTTAGATTCTTCAAATAATAATTTAATATACAAAGGTGAAACATCATCAAGCTCTATTTTTTTTTCATACAATTCTTTTATAATTTGAAAACTATCTGTTTTTTTATTTAATTTATAAAGTGAATTTGCTAATATTATTTTAGCCTTATAATAATTTTCCTTAAGTTTTATCGTATTTTCAGATTCTTGTTTTGATTTTTCATACTTTCCATTAATATAGTATGCGATTGAGAGGTTATATCTATAGAAGGGATTGTAGGATGCTTCTTTGCAGGCACGTTCAAAATAAACTGTTGCACTTTCAAATTTATTTAACTTTATATAATTCAAAGCTATTAAGAATAAGGATAGATCATGATTAGGATTAAATTTCAGAGCTAACTCCAAGTCTTTTAAGGACTTTATATTTTCCCCATTAATATAATTAATAGCACCATTTAGGTAGTACGATTCACTGTTAGAATCTGAAAGTGATTTTATTTTTTGAGAAATATTAATTACCTCTTTTAAGTTTTTGACTTTTAGAAATGATTGACCTTCTTGAGAAAGTTTTGAAATTTCTATTTTTATTTTTGGAGACTCTTGCTGGGGTTTAATTTCCCCTAAATCAGGAATTTCTTCAGCGGAGATATATAAAGAGAATATTAATAGAATTAATTTAAGCATTACTTGTACCTTAGGTTTTATTTGATAAAAGATTCAAAACTAATTTTAATAATTTAGAGTATCCAGTATTACTAATATTTAAATTTTTGTTATAATAAATTTCTTCATTGATTCTTAAATTTTTGATTTTCCCTAGATTGATAATAGGTGCTGATTTCATTAAGTTAGCAGAGAGTGCCTCATGGTAGTCAGATATTGAGTAGATATATATTTTTTTTTGCAAATATAAGGCCTCCATAACACCCTGGCCAAAATAAGAGATGAATGCACTAGAAGAATTTAATTCTAATAAAAAACTTTTTTTTGATAATCTCTTTATCCATTGAATATTTAATTTGCTAGGGCTTCCACCAATTCTAATAATTTTAATATTAGGAAATTGATGAGTACAAAATTTATCCAAGATATCAGAGTGTTCTTCATTTAAGCTTCCTGAATAAATTAATATTTTTTTTTCAAAATTATTTATTTTTTCTTTAAATATAGTTATTAAAGCAGGATATAATATATTGTCTTTAATTAAATCTGTTGTATAATTTGGATTAGGAAGAGAATAAAAATTTTGATAATTTTTACAATCCTCCCCAAAATTATCAATTAATAGAATTTTATTTTGTTTAAGTTCTTTTGGTATTTTTATATCTCTTGAATCTATGATATATAAATCAGAGTTATTTGAATAAGGTAATTTATCTGTAAAGATTACTTCATTCCCATTTAATTGTAGAATTATATATAATATTTTACTTCTTTCAAAATGTCCGCTTCCATATTCTTTAATATTACCATAAAATATGGTAATTTTTTTTGACTTTTCTTTTATCAGGGATGGCAAACTAAAAGTTATTTGTTTTATATCCTTATTAATTTTAAAAATATTTATATCTTTGTGGTACAATTCTAATAGATCTGAAATTCCAAAATGAAGATTTTTGATATTATTATAAATATTTTTGCATACTTCAAAGTCTTTCTCTTCATCAATTGTTACCCTAATATTTTTAAGAATTTCATTGTCTATCTCGAGCAGCGGTTTTAGTCTAACTATATTAAAAACTGTTGGGTTTTCTTTAATATGTAGTGATACATGTTCATTGTGATATTCTTTATAATCGAAATTTAATGAAATAGAATCTAACGTAAATCCCTCAGCTCCCATTCCTATGGGAAGACCAGTAAAAGACACCAAGTCAGATGAACTTCTTAAAAATCCATCTATTAAAAGTTCTAGGTGAGTAATATCAATAAAAGGATTATCTCCGGTAATACGAATAATTTTTTTTGCATTATAGTAGTTTCCTGCTTTTACAAATCTCTCTCGTACATTATTCTCATCCCCTTCAAAATAATTAAAATTTCTAGTTTTTAAAAAATTTATAAGAGGATAATCACCTTCTGGAATCAAAAAGACTATTCTTTCTTTTAATATAACTTCCTCTATTCGGCTATGTAAATGGTCTAAAATTGTGACATTCGAATCAGTAAAAGATTTAATAACTTTTAGAGGTAAACGAGTAGAGGAACTTCTAGCTTGTATAAATACGTATAAACTATCCATTAAATGTATACCATTCATCACATTTTAAACAGGGTAAATCAATTCGTTCAAAATTATGATTAAAGGATAAATTAAATCTATTTAGATTATTATTCCAAATCTCTTTTATACTATTTTCTTTTAGATTACCAATTGTTACTTCTTCAGATTGCTTACATGCAGACACATTACCATTTGATTGTATATAAATATCTCTAGATAAGTGCCAACAAAATTCTCGATTAATAGGAGTAAGATCACTCACTCTTTTTTCTTTTAATCTACCCGCGTAGGAGTTATATTTTTGTAGTATTACTTGAGTATCCTTACTCTCAAAAAAATTGAAGTAATTTTCTATTTCAGTTTCTATTTCTTTAATTTTAAGCATTTGAGCATGGACAGAGTTCTTACCTAAAATACTTTTAAGAGTTTCAATTTTATATAAAATATCTTCTACAGTTTTGTTGGAGTTTTTATATAATTGTTTATAAACATCCTCTTTTAAGGTAGTTAAATTAATTATAAAAATGATTTTATTTTTTTGAGTTTGATTCAATCCTTCCAAGTATAAAAATAATTTTTCAGTCCTAGGATTTAATGTAGTTTCGATAATGATTTCCTTGACTGCCCTAGAATTT
>Ga0214923_10009595_pt1 | contig 10055 bp, 7 predicted proteins | sample LL1510_MetaG_FD_177993 | JGI IMG/M metagenome (GOLD analysis project Ga0214923, IMG submission 177993) | Freshwater microbial communities from Lake Lanier, Atlanta, Georgia, United States - LL-1510 | ecosystem: Environmental > Aquatic > Freshwater > Lake | place: USA: Georgia | collected 2015-10-15
AATATAAGGAAACTACAAACTACTACGCTACCATTCCAATTGAAAAGAAAAAAGAATACGCAAGACGAGCATATTTGAATAAAAAAGAAAAATTACAAAAAGAAAAGGAAGAAGAGACAAACGAAAAATTCATGGAGGAAAACATTTAGGCAATTATATAACTTTTGCGAAAAAGTTATATAAATAAAAATCTCTGTATAAAATATAGAATGGCGAAAAAGAAAAAGTTGAAAGACGATTTCAAAACATTTAGGCATAATGAAAAAGCATCTTTTCAAACCATCAAAACCACACTCAAATCTGTTCTTTTGAACCGTAATGAGATACAACCTGAAATAAATAAATTGGTTTTTGCTATGAATGATTTAATGATACATTCCTACCATTTTATTCGGTTATATGTTTTATATTGTTATACTAATAATCAACCCTTACCTGAAATAGATGAAACATTTATTCTTTATTGTATCAAATCATTAGGAGTTCGTGATAATAGAGGTAAGAAAAGTGCCGATACGGAACTATTAGATAAACTGGAAAAGTTTTATTTAGCAGAATATCAACCTTTATTGAACCATGAAAAAACCAATTTGAAAAATACCACATTTATGCTTACTTATTTGGCTACGCAAGTTCATACTTCCTTATCCAACAACATACAAGAACGCTTCATTCAACATTTCCTACGCTTTATCAATAAAACAACCACAGAAATTACAGAGGATAAAGCAATACTATTTCAATTTAAGAAACAAGTATTAGAATTGGAAAGAGAAACAAATGAATTGTTTAATGATTGGAAACTTACTCATTTACTTCACATTTTTCCAAAGGATATCAAGAAGTCAATTCATTATGATGTTAAAGTTAGACCATTTTCTTATTTGAAAGGAATGTTGTATATGAACTCTGTATTGGAAACACAAGAAAGTAAATTATTCCAACCCTTACCATTAAGAAACAACATCATCCCAAAACATATTATTTTGGATACTGCTTGTTTGGTTAGTTTATTCTGTCCTGAAAAAGATAAGGATGGTAATAAAATAAAGAAGGGTGAGTTATTGAAAAACATCAAAGATAACCAGCATGATATTTGGAATGGATTTTTGAACTTGAACCATAAAACATTCAAAAATAAACATTATCAATTTTACCACCAAATACAGACAGATGGTATTTCCTGTTGTTTGCTCTTTATTAGAAAGGATTTGAAAGATAAAAAATGGGGGTCAAAAGTTCCTACTATACCTGAACAAGATTTCTATAACATAGAGGATTTATCAAAAGAACAATTAGATGAATTGAAACCGAGAAATATTGTTGGTTGCGACCCAGGAAAGCGTTCATTAGTTTATATGATGGATAGTAATGGTAATAAATTGCAATATACAGCACCGCAAAGAAAAATAGAAAGTAAAGCAAAGTGTAATCAAAGAATATTATTAGAGGAAAAGAAAAAAAACAAAATAAATGAGTGTGAAACTGAACTCTCTTCCGAAAATAGCAAATCGGTAAATTATGAAAAGTTCAAGTCCTACTTGGTAGAAAAGGATAAGTTGAATAAAAAAGTAATTGAATTTTACCAACGAGAAACATGGAGGAAAATGAAATTCCGCCAATATAGTTATGGTAAGAAAAGCATAGATAATTTTCTTAATAAAATAAAAGAAACTTTTGGGGAAAATATCCTAATTGGTTATGGTAATTGGAGCAGAAGCACACAAATGAAGCATTTTATGCCAACAATGAATAAGGGATTAAGAAAACAAATCCATAAGAAATACGATACAATAACCATAAATGAATGTAATACAAGTAAGAAATGTTGCGAATGTTATAATAACCTGGATTATTACAGACATAAAAATGGAGAGAAACAGTTCCGTCTTTTAGTTTGTTCTAACTGCGTGAGACCTCAAGTCAAACAAACCGTATTTAGAACAAGAGACGCAAACTCTTCAATAAACATAATGAATTTAGCAAAGTGTTGGATAGAAAAACAGGAACGCCCATTATGTTTTCAAATTTCGTCTTTCACATCTTAAAGTAAAAACAAAGAAGATGAAAAAGTTAGACCATCGTAGGTGAAATTCCTACTATTGATTTTACACTTTTTTCTTATTTTTTGCCTAATAAAATGGGCGTTTTAAATGAGAAAAGGTGTAAAATATAGAAATATCCGAAATTATGATTTGTAAAGACACGTATTTATTTCAACAAAAGATTTTTCGAAAATGTTTTTGATACTCGGTATTTCAAAATATCGGCGTTTCTCGCCGTTGTAGGAAATTCACTAAAACCATAAATATCCTGCAACAATAACCATTCAAACAACCCGCCCACATAAATATAAATATGGCTAAATCCCAATTTGCGCAATTGATCATATTTAGTATCTACCGAATTATCGCATGAATTTCTCCCATAAATCAGAAATGTTTTTGTTTGAAAGTCAAATTTATCCAATAAATCATTCACCATTTTCTCTTCCAAATGACACGGTATGGTATGCTGTATCAAACAATCCTGTTCATGTAATGGCAATGTGTTTATAATTAAATAATTGTCACCATGTCCACTTATACCCATTTTCATATCTTCAAAACCTATTTTTTGAGGGGCATTTGAACTAAACCATCCCGTAAACATTATTTATACTGATTATATCTATATCTACCTATTTATACTATTTTTTGAGCAAAAAAACTACCATATCTACAAAATTGAAAAAATATTCTAAAATGATTTATAAACAATATCATAAACTATATTAATCAATCATTTCAAAATGGATTTAAATCAATCAAAATTAACAAAAGACGAATGGAATAGTATAGAAACTCCGGTTTCTCATGATGAAAAACAGATTCTTAACCTCATTTCCGACGGTTTTGATAATGTAAATGTTAAATACAATAATAACCAGTCTCTCTTATCGATCGTAAAAATCGATTACAATGAAGAGATCGAGGCTTATCTATATACGAATTATTTCGAAGAACCTATTAAAAACACAATTATAAAATATGAAAAAAAAACGGGCACAACCGAAAATATTATCGAATTGCCAACGATATCACAAAAAACCATAAAAAAAATGAAAAAGGCCGATGTTATCCGATTGCAGAATGTGGAGAGCACGGTTCAACGATTCCGCGAAAAAATATTGGAATTCGTTCAAATTGATATATGTAAACAAATGTTGGAATCTCTGGGCGATCGAACGAAAATAGATCAACATAGTGCAACAAAAAAAATAAAAGCGCCCCCCCAGAAAAACTACATATCTTGTGTATATACTCTCATACAAATGAAACGCGCTACAATAAATCATAAAAATCAATATGTGCAAATGGTCGTAGACAATTGTATTAACCATGTATTACAAAACATCGATACCAAAGAATTCATCTATCAAACTCCCGAGATTATCGAGAAAAATATGGATATTCTTAAATACGAAGATCGCCAATTATTCAATCATCAAAAACAGCTTTTTACAACCATTAAACATAATATACCATACCCCATGTTAATTTTATATACCGCCCCGACTGGAACGGGTAAAACACTCAGTCCTATCGGTCTTACTCAACAATTCAAGGTAATATTCGTTTGTGTAGCGAGACATGTAGGCCTAGCTTTGGCAAAGGCGGCGATTTCAGTGGAGAAAAAAATAGCGTTTGCATTTGGTTGCGAAACAGCGTCTGATATTCGTCTCCACAATTATGCAGCAATTGATTATGTGAGAAATAAGAAATCCGGCGCGATTGCAAAAATCGATAATAGCGTAGGAAATAATGTCGAAATGATTATATGTGATGTAAAATCGTATTTAGTTGCTATGCGATATATGTTAGCATTCAATCGGGAACCCGATATTATTACCTATTGGGACGAACCTACCATTACGATGGATTATGAAAATCATGAATTGCACCAAATTATCCACGAAAATTGGATACAAAATAAAATATCGAAAATGGTTTTATCGTGCGCGACTTTACCGAAGGAAGAGGAGATATGCGATACGATCATGGATTTTAGAGCGAGATTCGAAAATGCCGAAGTATTTACCATAAAAAGTTATGATTGTCGGAAAACGATTTCCTTGACGAATAAAAACGGATATTGTGTATTGCCGCATTTATTATTCACAGAGTATTCAGATATTAGACAAAGTGTTCGTCATTGTGAGGAGAATAAATCATTATTGAGATATTTTGATTTGGGTGAAGTCGTCCGATTTTTACAATATATCAATGATAACAATTTGGTCGATGAAGAATATAATATAGATTCATATTTTGGAACGGATATAGCGAGTATAACTATGGATTCAGTGAAATCATATTATTTAGAAGTATTGAAACATGTGTCGGTTGAATCATGGCCACAAATATATGAACATTTGAAAACGAGTCAGCGACCGAAATTTGGTAAACCAGGTATTCAAAAGTCGAAAAGTATGGAGACCACGTCGAAAGCGAGTCACAGTGGAACGGTATTAACACGTATGGCCAGTGTATCCGCAACGAATTTGGGGTCCGGGTCCGGTTCTGGTCCGATGACCCCACAACAACCGGTAAATGCGTCAAAGGGAATTTTGTTGACGACAGAGGATGCACATACTTTGACCGACGGTCCGACCCTATTTTTAGTCGAAGACGTGGAAAAGATCGCCAAATTCTATATTCAACAGTCCAAAATTCCCGATAAAATATTTAGTGGTTTATTGGAAAAGATGGAGAAAAATTTGGCCGTGCAAAAAGAAATCGACGCACAACAAAGAACATTAGAAGATAAATTAGGTAAGGAAATCGATAAATCGAAGAAAATGGAGCGAGAACAGTTTAACGGTGAAACACATAAGGTAATGAATGAAATTGCACGTTTAAAAGAACAATTTAGCAACGTGAGTTTGGAACCATTGTATATACCAAATACAAAACATCATCAACAATTGTGGATTCCGGGTAGCGAAATTGTAGAAAATGCATTTGTTCCGAACATAGATGAAGATACGGTGAAGGAGATTATGACATTAACTATAGATAACTCGATGAAAATGTTGTTGTTAATGGGTATAGGTGTATTTGCAAATAATCCGCATGTGCCTTACATGGAAATAATGAAACGTTTAGCGTATAATCAGCAATTGTATATGATCGTTGCGTCAAGTGATTATATATATGGAACAAATTATCAGTTTTGTCATGGATTTTTAGGAAAAGATTTGACGCTGATGACACAACAGAAAATTATACAATCTTTAGGAAGAATTGGGCGAAATAATATTCAACAAGAATATAGCGTTCGATTTAGGGATGATACTATGTTGGCCGGTTTGTTCTTGATGCCGAGTGAAAATAAGGAGGCACAGAAAATGTCGGTATTATTTTGTGAATAAAAATTTAGGTAGGTAAATTTAGAAAAACTGTATTTTTATGATACTATATTTTTTTAATATCATATTAATATATAAATGTCTTCTTGGACAAAATTCGCTACCAAATTTTACCAACAACAAAAGAAAAAAAATTCTGATTACAAATTTAGTCAAGCATTAAAGGATGCCGCCAAAGCATATAAAAAAGGAGGAAATAACAAAGTAGGAGGAGGTGATGATGCTGAAGACAAAGATGCTACTGCTGCTGCTACAACTGATGCTACTGCTGTTGACGCTGTTGACGAAACCGCAGTAAAAGATGCTCCAGTTGCTGAAGCCGATGCAATTAATACTGTTAATCCTGTTGAAGAAACCGAGTCAACTGCTCAAGTTGTTGAAGAAACCGATGCAACTACTCCAGATGCAACTACTCCAGATGCAACTACTCCAGATGCAACTACTCCAGATGCAACTACTCCAGATGCAACTGCTCCAGATGCAGCAGATTTGAAACCAGTAGATGTTACCGGGTTGGGTGGAAAGAAAGGAAAGAAATCAGCCAAAAAAGGAAAGAAATCAGTCAAGAAAGGAGGAAAGAAATCAGCCAAGAAAGGAGGAAAGAAAGGAAAGAAATCAGCCAAGAAAGGAAAGAAATCGGCCAAGAAATCAAGACGTTAAATAATATTTAGGATAATTCAAGTTTATGATACTAGATAAATTATTTAGTATCATATTATATATATATATAATGCAAACCAGAAAAATAAAAGGTGGAATAACCCCCAAAAAATCTAAATCTAATAAATCTAAAAAAAAATCGTCATCTAATAAATCTAAAAAATACCCAACTCCGCCATTTTCTACTTTGATTTTTGATAATCCTTTATTTGAAAGTCGAACCGAACTAAAGGAAAAATATACCAGTTTAATCCAAAAATTTGAACATCTAAACGAACCATATAATAGTTTAGAACCAAAAATAGAAAAAATAAAGAATGTATCATTTGACATATTAAATGGATATTATGGTGAAATAAATCAACCAAATAATAAAAAATATATACCTGAAGTAATAGAAGGAATACAAAAAAGATATGTAAATATAAAAAATCAAATAAAAAATGATATTGACAATAAGTTTATAGAAATAAAACAAGAGGTTGAATATATTAGTAGATATATTAACAAGAAATATGGTGATAAAACCATATTTGAAAAAAAAACAGTAGTGGAAGGAATTATTAAAAATATTCATGAAATCAATGACAAAATAGATATGTTGCACAATAAAATAGCTGATTTTCACAATTATATAGATAATTTGGAAACTGAAATCGATAACTTGAATAAAGATATTCAATCTGCAAAAAAAGAAGTAATAGAGAAGGAAACACATGCAAAACAGAGAGAAAAAGAAGAAATACAAAGAAAAAAAGAAGAGAATGATGCAAAAAAAGTAATTTTAAAAAGCACTGGAAAAAAAAGTCAATTAGTCAATAAACTGGATATGAAAGAAAAAAGCAAGGAAAAAAGCAAGGAAAAAAGCAAGGAAAAAAGCAAAGAAAAAAGCCAAGAAAAAAGCCAAGAAAAAAGCCAAGAAAAAAGCAAAGAAAAAAGCCAAGAAAAGAGCAAGGAAAAAAGCCAAGAAAAAATACAAAATATTTCATCGAATTTTCATTTATACAAAACCAATTTTATTACAGAACCCACCGAAACGCTTCGTCCACTTAATGAAAGATTAAATGATGTATCAAACAAAATATTTGACATAATTGGAGTATTTACCAAAAAATATCCACACAGAGTAATATTAAAAGGAGGTAAGGCTATACAAGTTTTAGCATCCACCATACTACCAACAAGTATAGATAAAAAAAAATATATGTATCCAACAAATGATATCGATGTCATAGTCATTCCTTCCAAATCAGGCCATACATCTGAACAAATAACAGAAGAGATCATTTATTTTATGAAACAAATGTATCCAGAAAAAATTGGAAGCGGTGAAAATAATCAAATTGTAAATGGTAAGCCAGTCAAAACAAAGAAAATAATATATCCATTTACATCGGAAGAAGCTATATTATACAATACAGGCGCGGTGGGATTCAAAGGTGCAGAATCATTATTAGATATAACATATAGTGAAACTGAAACGATCGATTTTTACCAAGATAAAACCCAGCACGATTGCCATCGAATGAACGAAGGTCAAGAAATATGTAGTCAAAGTATTGAAAGTATGTTATATGAGAGATTATACTATATTAATAAATATAGCAAACAATCCGAATTGGCCCCCACTGAAAATTTATTTCTTAAAAAAATAAAAAAATCTTTTTTGTATCTCTTGTTTTTATACGCCTATCGAATGCGCCCTTCTACCAAAAACGCCGATACTATATACAATGATGTTCATTCCATACAAAATTATTCTGAAGACAATCCGATGTATAAAGTGTTATCGGATCTAATCAATAATTACCCACAAAAAGATAACATGACATTCAATAATGTAATTGATAAAGTAATTATTCCTAATTTGGTAAGTAAAGAAAAATTAAAAAAATTACAAGAGATTAGAAACGAATTAACAGATTTTTATAAAAATCCTGGTTCGAATATAACAATCAAACAAAATGTTAAAAATTTAATTGATAATTACTATGATGACAAATATTTAACAGAAAAAAAAGCATTTGTTGAGATTGCGATTAAGGATAAAAAGTTGAGAGATGAATTCAAACAAATATTTGATATATTATAGTAGATTTGATAAATTATCGTTAACTTATTTTAGTTAAAATTAGTTAAATAAAAAATTGATTTAGAAAAATAATAATAATATATATATTATAAACAACAATGAGTAAATATACTTGTGAAAAGTGTGGTAGGGAGTTTAAACAAAAAGGTCATTACACCACTCACATAAACAAGAAAAATCCCTGTGTAAATGAATCAAAACTCAAAGAAATTGTTGATAAAGCTGTTGAAGAAAAAATTTCAAAAATTAAAAATAATATAATATTTGATACTGTGGAAGATGAAACCATTATAGAACCACTTAAACCGGAAGATACTAAAAGTAGTAAAACTAATATTATTGAAACTAAAAATGCTAAAGTAGTCCGCGAAGAAGGTTTGGATAAATTTTATACCATACCAAGTTATTCAAAAAAATGTATTGATAAAGTATTTGAATTATATAATAAAAATAATTTTGATTTAATTGTTGAACCCAGCGCAGGTAATGGTAGTTTCTTTAATCAGTTAGAATTTGAAAACAAAGTTGGAATAGACATATCTCCTGAAAATGAAAATATTGTAAAAATGGATTTCTTTGATTACCATCCCCCAACACATAAAAATAATATATTAGTTATTGGTAATCCTCCTTTTGGGAAAGTAAGTTCAATAGCAATTAAATTCTTTAATCATTCTTCCAAATGGTCTAATGTTATCGCGTTTATTATTCCAAGAACTTTTAGACGACCAAGTGTTATAAATAAACTAAATAAAATGTTCCATTTAACTTATGATGAGGATGTTTCAACTAAACCCTGTTGTTTTAGTCCTCAAATGATGGTAAAATGTTGTTTTCAAATATGGGAAAAAAAAGATTTTGAAAGACCTTTTATTGATTTACCAACAAAACACGAAGATTGGGAATTCTTGTCATTTGGTCCAATTGATGAATATGGACAACCTACACCACCAAATGGTGCTGATTTTGCTATGAGAGCTTATGGTGGTAAAATTGGTGAAATAGTAAAAATAAAATTAGATGAATTACGACCAAAAAGTTGGCATTGGATTAAAAGCAATATAAACAAAGAAGAATTAATAAATAGATTTAATCAATTAGATTATTCAGATAGTTTAAACACAGCAAGACAAAATTCAATGGGACGAGGCGAACTTGTAAGATTATATAGTGATTTCATCAATTCTATAATTTAATAGTTCCATCCAACACTTATCACCATATTTTGGACGAAGAGCATATTCTTTTGGATTATCAGTATCATTTAAATCGTCCATAGTGATTTCACCAAGATCTCCAATTGTTCCGTGAGCATATCCACCATATTTTACTATTAGTGGTTTTATATTTTCTTTATTTAATTTGAAAATATATAATTCACCTAAATTATCTAAATTAGTATAATCAATGTGATATGCTGTAAATATATATTCGCAATTATGGTTCATTCGTAATTGAACAAAATTAAATTTATTATTTTCTTTTCCTCCATTTGAGGCTTTTATTTCAACATTTATTTCATTACACTTTAAATCACCATTACACAAAGAAGCATTATTTTTTGTCATTTTATATTTTGTTTGAATGTATTTTTCTAATACTGGACCTGTAAATTGACCTGAAAAATTATTATATTTACAATAAATATGTGCGTCTTTTAATGTTGGTAGTGCCATTATAGTTTCTGCGTGTATTTTATTTGAACGAGAACTATCTAACAATTGTTTTAATTTAATTTTAGTTTCATTGTCATATTTAGTATTTTTTTTTGGAATAATATATTTTTCTTCTTCCAAATTTTCATTAACAACAGAACTAATTTCAAGAGTGGCTTCCATTTCTTATTGTAATATAATAAATATTTTATTTATAACTAACTTTCAATTTTTTATA
>Ga0214923_10009596_pt1 | contig 10054 bp, 11 predicted proteins | sample LL1510_MetaG_FD_177993 | JGI IMG/M metagenome (GOLD analysis project Ga0214923, IMG submission 177993) | Freshwater microbial communities from Lake Lanier, Atlanta, Georgia, United States - LL-1510 | ecosystem: Environmental > Aquatic > Freshwater > Lake | place: USA: Georgia | collected...
TGTTGGGGGCCAGCGGTGTCGGCAAGTCGACGCTGGTCAATGCTTTGACGGGTACCGATTCGCAGCAAACCGGCGCGATTCGTCGCGGTGATCAACGGGGTCGCCATACAACGACCGCGGTCGACCTTGTGCCGCTACCCGAGCGCGGTTGGCTGGTCGACACCCCTGGCCTTCGCGCCATCGGGTTGTGGTCGAGCGGCAGGGGCATCGAACGGGCCTTTGCCGACATCTTCAACCTTGCCGACCACTGTCGGTTTCGCGACTGCAAGCATGAGCGCGAACCCGGTTGCGCCGTGCAGCAGGCAATCGCCGAAGGCCGACTCGACGCGCGACGGCTCGAGGCGATGCGCCGACTCGTCGCCGAAGAGGCCGCGCTCGAACGCGAGCAAGCGCGCGCCAAGCGCCGCTAGTCGGCGGCGAGCCTCAACACGAACGTGGCACCGCCACCTGCGGTGTCGAGCACCGAGATTTCCGCAGCGTGGTCATCGGCGAACTGTTTCACAATCGACAAGCCGAGACCGGATCCGGGCATCGATCGGGTTGATTCGGCGCGAAAAAACCGGGTGAAAATCAGGGGCTTATCAGCGTCGCTCACCCCGGCACCATGATCGACGACGCTCACCGTGCTGTCAGCAACCACAACTTCCACCGTGGAAGCAGTTGGCGAAAACTTGACGGCATTGTCGAGCAGGTTCGTGAGGGCGCGTTCAAGTTGCGAGAGTCGCACGTTGACGAGTGAACGAGTCGCATCATCTGCAGAGAACATGATTGGTTGAGTTGTGCGTCGACGTGTTCGTTCGACTACGGCCTCCACCACATCGGCGAGGTCGACGGTCATCGGCATCTCGAGCTGCTTCTGGTCGACGGCCAACGTTGAGAGCTCTGCACTAATCGCAGTGAGTTCGTCGATTTCTGCCCGCATGTCCGCAAGAATTGCCCGTTGAGCATCTTCGTCGAGACCGCCACGCTGCAACAGCTCGCTGTTGGCGCGCAGCGAGGTAAGCGGCGTACGCAATTCGTGGCTAGCGTCTTGCACGAAGCGTCGCTCGCGATCGAATGATGCACGAATCGCCCGCAACATTCGGTTGAAACTGCCGGCGAGTGAAGACACCTCACGCGGGCCTTGCTCGGCGATGTCGAGATCGAGTCGACCGGTCACGGCGACATTCTCTGCTGCGTCAGCCAGCGAACGCAACGGTGAGGTGACGAGCGCAGCAAGCCACCACGTGATTGCGGCGGCAAGCACGACCAGCGCGCTACCCACACCCAACAACCAGAGTCGCACTCGATCGAGCACTGCTGCCGTCTCGCCCACATTGCGTGCAACCTGCAATGCTCCGCCGCCCTGAATCGGCACCACGTACAGGCGCATTACTTCATCGCCTACCACGATGTCGCGAAAGCGAGGAGGATCGCCGGCGGCCACTGCGATGTCATGCTCGGTGATCGGCAGGTTTTCGTCGCCGATGCCGAAGATGATGTCACCGTCGACAGAGATGACTTGACTGACGACGTCGAATCGAGCGTCGAGCAATACGTCACCGAGTGGGTTGCGAAAGCGTCGCCCCCGATTTTCAAAAGCACGAACTGGTGCCTCGCTGAGGCGCGCGCTGATGGTCGCGACACGCGCCTGCAGAAACACATCGACTTGCCGGTTGAGACTCTGGCCGACGGCTCGATAGATCAGACCAGAGGTCAACACCACCAAGATCAGCACCATGCTGCTCATAACGAGTGCCAATCTGGTGCGAAATCTCATCGTGACTCTAGGCAATAACCAATACCGCGCACGGTACGAATCGGATCCGGCTCGTCGTTGACGCTGAGTTTTCGTCGCAAATAGCCGATGTAAACTTCCAGAGATTTGGAGTTCGTCTCGAAGTTGTAGCCCCACACGTTTTCGTAGATCGTCTCCCGACTCACGACGATTCCGGCCTGTTCGGTGAGCAGCTCGAGCAGGTTGAACTCGGTCTTGGTCAGTTCGATGTGCCGGCCGTTGCGAGCGACGTTACGGGTGTCACGGTTGAGGGAGATTGAGCCCACGGTGAGGATAGTTTCCGACTCGGGCACAGAGTCGCGCCGCAAGAGTGCACGAACGCGTGCCGACAATTCGGCGATGGCGAAGGGCTTGACGAGATAGTCGTCGGCACCGGCGTCGAGACCCGCCACCCTGTCGTCGACTTCGACTTTCGCCGTGAGCAGCAAGATTGGCACGCGATTGCGGCGGTGACGAATCTCTCGGCAAATGGTGAAACCATCGATAAATGGCATCATCACATCCAAGACTGCAGCATCGGGCGTCGTGTCAATGAGCGCGTCGAGAGCCGCACGACCATCCTTCACCGCCTGCACTCGGTAGCCGTCGAGTTCGAGCACCCGCACCACCGCACTGCGTACCGCAGCGTCATCTTCGGCGACGAGCACCCGCCAACCGTGTGATTTCACCCTGAAAACCGTACCCACGATGGGGTGCGCTATTCCAAAGAGACCCAGTTCTTACCGAACTCTTGACAAAACCGACCTGTTCTCTTATCGATCACTTACCGAGCTAGGCGATGATTGTTGAACGCCACCACCAGGTGGTGGTCAGCAATCACACCCCCAACACAAGGAGATCCCATGTTCGGCAAGAAAGCAAAGGTGCTCATCGCAACAGCAGTGCTCACCGCACTCGGAGTCGCCGTCACCGGCGTCGCCTCGGCGCGCATCAACGTCGCATCGACGGTCAAGTCAGCCGCCGTGGTTCCGGCCCACGACAGAGCTGGTGGCGGTCATCTCGACGCTGCAGCAACCGCACTCGGCATGACGGTCGAAGAATTGCGCACGGCGCTCGTTGCCGGCACCTCGCTCGCCGACGTCGCCGCCACGAAGGGTGTAGCCGTGCAGAAGGTAATTGACGCGATTGTCGCCGCCGAGACGGCTGAACTCAAGCTGCATGTCGAGGATGGCAAGCTCACCCAGGCCCGCGCCGACGAGTTGCTCGCCGGTCTCGCATCCCGTGTCACCGCGATGGTCAACGCCGATGTTCCGGCGTTCGGTCGCGGCGGTCGTGGATTCGGCGGTGAGGGTCACGGCATGGGACGTGGTCACGGTCTGCCCGGTCTGCACGACAGCACGGTGCTCGAAGACACCCTCGGCATGACCCGCGAAGAGATTCGCGCCGGTCTCGAGGCTGGCAAGTCGATCGCCGACCTCGCGAAAGAAAAGGGAGTCGATGTACAGAAGGTCATCGACGCTCTCGTCGCTGAAGCCCGCACCAAAATCACCGACATGGTGAACGGAACGCTGGCTACAGCCGACCAGCTGTAAGCAGCACAAGCACATCTCGAGCTCGCTGACGCACCCCCTCTGCGTCAGCGAGCTTTTGTGCTGCGCGCACTTGCGTTGCCATGCGTGGGTTCTTTACGAACCGCTCGGCGTGGCGCAGCATGAAATCCCAATACAGCGTGGTGAACGGGCAAGCGTCATCACCGACACGCTTGGTGCGGTCATACGCACATCCCTTGCAATAGTCGCTCATGCGGTCGATATAGGCACCGCCGGCCGCGTACGGCTTTGACGCCATCATTCCACCGTCGGCGTGCAGCGACATGCCGATCACGTTCGGCACCATCACCCACTCGGCTGCGTCGACGAAGGAATCCCACATCCACCGAGTGAACTGCTGCGGGTTGATGCCGGCGATTAGTGCAAGATTGCCGAGCACCATCAAGCGGGGAATATGGTGCACCCAACCACGCGTTCGAACGTCGGCGATGATCGAGCCGACACAGCGCATCTGTGTGTCAGCGTCGCCGGTGAAGACGGGTGGCAGATCGCGATCGGCATCGAGTGCATTCATGTCGGCATAGTCGGGCATCCAACGCCAATACAGGTTCCATACATATTCACGCCAGCCAATGACCTGGCGAATGAACCCTTCGGCCGAGTTGATCGGCACCCGCCCCGCACGGAATTCTTCTTCAACGCGGTCGCACACTTCGCCGGGCAAAAGCAACCCGAGATTCAAATAGGGCGACAACACCGAGTGGGCGAGGTGCCAGTTGTCGGCGAGCATCGCGTCTTCGTGCGGGCCGAACATCGGCAGCACACGAGACACGAAGAAGTCGAGCCGTTCGAGCGCACCGGCGCGAGTGGTTGCCCATACGTCGACGGGCACGGGCCAGCGATCGTGGCCGTCTTTGGGTGGGCGTTCACGATTGTCTTCGTCGTAATTCCACTCACCGCCCGCTGGTTGGTCACCGTCGATTAAGTAGCCGAGTCGCCGGCGCTGCCAGCGGTAAAAATCTTCCATCTTGAAGTTCTTGCGGTCGCCAGCCCAAATTGTGAACTCACTCGGGTGGCAGAGAAACTGATTGCTCGGCACCGAGTCAACACCAAGATCGGTGACGAGTCGCCGTGCCGTCAGCGAGTTGGGTTCAGTGACGCGCACTTGGTCAGGTGAAAAGTCGCGTCGATGTGCCTCAACGCCGGCTCGCATCGTCGGTGCGTCTCGGTAGTCGACCTCGAAGCCTTCGTCGCGCAGGTCGTCGACGAAAGCCGCCATGGCACGCGAGATCAGTGAGGTACGCGCCGCATGCCACGGTCGAGAAGCAAACTTGTCGGCGGCGTTCACGATCAGCACACGATCCGTGGCTGGCGACGCAGTCGCCAACGCGCCAATAGACCGATTCAACTGATCGCCGAACACCCACACCGTGTTGCGTGGTGCCATTTCGCTGACGCTACAGGTCATCAATGTCGTGTTCGAGTGCGAAGGTCGCGGTTCCTCTCACGCGATTCGGCACCCCGAACCACGAAAGAGCGGCGGTCAAGCCCGATGCACGCGGTGACAACGAGACCTCGACGCGAATCGCTCCCTCAGTCAGGTCGATGTGCCAGAGTGCGTCAGTTCGCCCGGTCTGTTGCACGGTGTCGGCAACAGTAAGCCGAGCTTCATCGGCACTTGTCGCTTCGCTAGCCATGCGGGCAGCATCACGAGCAACTACATCAACCAGCAGCTGATCACGCACCACGCCAGCGGTCTCAAACAACGCCACGAGCAGCACGATGAACAGCGGCAGGATGAGGGCGAACTCGACCGTCGCCTGCCCGCGGTCACTCGTTGATGGTTTCGGCACGACCAATCACGTTCGACAAGACGTTTTCGAACAGTTCACCGATGCGTCCTGCTCCGCCACCGTCAGTGGCCCACGCAACGACCAGAAGAGCGATGACTGCCGCACCGATCAGCACGAGTGCGTATTCGGTGGTGGCCTGACCAGGGTCGGTAGATCGGGGTGTCGGCATCGTGAGCCTTTCGTTGTGGTGGTTAGTGCGGGTCGATAACGACCGATGGGAACTGACTGGCCAGCAATGGCACGACCGCAAGCAGCACGTATGCCGGCAATATGCAGCTGACGAGCGGCAAGGTGAGTCGCACCGGTAGGGCGCGAATGCGAGCATCTGCTTCGCGCCGCCGTTGCTGGTGGGCGTCAAACGAAAGTCGCTCAAAGATCGCCCGCGGTGCGAGACCGTCGCGCTCGGTGTCGATGAGGGCATCAATCACGGCATGCGCGCGAACATCGAAAACCGTTCGCGCCGTCGTGAGTGCTTCAACGAATCGGTCGCCATCACGCACCTTGGCGGCGACACGGCGAGCAGCTTCACCAAGGTCGCCCGTCACTGCCTCACTTGCGCGCAGAAATGCCAGTGCGGGCGGTCGACCAGAGTGAACCTGCAGCGTTAAGAGGTCGACGAAGTCGGGCACCGCGGCATCGGTTCGTCGAGCGGCATTCGTCAGTCGAGCAACCCACCGTCGCCCAAGCCAGTGCAAAGTCACCCCGGCAACCACACATGCAACACCTGGGGGTGAAGTGAAGAACTCACGCGCACCGCCATCGCGCACCACGAGCCATGCGGCAATTGCAAGCGGCACTGCAGCGAGCACGTTCATCGATGCGCGAGTGTGTGCCACCGCCGCCAGTGAGTCGGCAGAGATCGCGGCATTCGCACGCAACGTGCGGGCAGCCGATTCGGTGGCGCGCACTGCATCGCAGCCCTCGGCGGCCAAGGCGATTGCTCGCGTCGCTAAATCATCTGCCGCGATCATCGTGAGCGGATCACCCTGCTGTGCCATCTGCGCCAACCACTGCCACTCAACGAACTGATGTCGTTTAATTGCACTCACGACTGCGGCGTGCAGTGAGGCACCAAGGCGTAGCTCGCGGGCAACTGAGTCGAGCACATCGGCGCAGGCTTCATCGCGTGATCGTGCCACACGATGCCGTGGTGAGACGCGTGATCTCAGCCCAGCGATGAGCCTCTTGAGACCTTGCAACGCTCGATCACGAGTGACACCAACCGCGAGAACGATTGCATGAGGCGCGCGCAGTCTTCGCAGCACCATGCTTCGCATCCGCAACGGCACGACCACGCGAGTGATGAGCAACCATGTGACGCCGGAACCCATGACGATGAAGAGAGCAGTCGCGATCATGAACGACCGCGGGCCAAACGGGCTGTTGTCGCCCCCTCGGCCCAAATGCGTCGTGTGCCGAGCACGTCTGGCCGCATCGAGACTTCAGAAATCTCGCTAATGCGTCGCTGGCCGTTTGGCGAGCGCTCAACGAAGATGATCACATCGATTGCAGCCTGGAGATGTTCGCGCACTGCTGCCAACGGCCACTGTGGTGCGGCATGCAAGACCATTGCCTCGACTCGACGCAAGACGTCGTCTGGTGAGTTTGCATGGCAGGTGGCGAGCGAACCATGGTGGCCGGTGTTCATCGCAGCGAGCATGTCGAGGGCCTCTGGCCCGCGCACCTCGCCGAGCACGAACCTGTCGGGTCGCATGCGCAAGGCACTGCGCAACAGGGCAGCCATGCTCACTTCAAGTGCACCGTCATAGGTCGACGGTCGTGCCTCAAATCGCACGACGTGCTGGGTCTGTAGACGAAGTTCAGCCACGTCTTCAACCGTGATGATTCGTTCACCTTCACCGACATGACCACACAACGCATTCAGCAGCGTCGTCTTGCCACTCGATGCCGCACCAGCGACCACGACGTTGCATCGTTCGCGTACGACTTCGCGCAACACCGAGACGACGCCGTCGTCGCCGAACGCACCGAGTGGCAGGTCGCGCACGTGAAAGCGTCGAATACTGAGACACGGGCCGTCAACGGCGACCGGTGGAATCACGATGCACACCCGCGAGCCGTCATGCAGCCGCGCATCAACGACCGGTGAAGCGTGATCGACACGCCGACCAATCGGCAGCAAGATGCGTTCAATGATGCGTTCTGCCTCGCCTTTGGCCAGCGTGCCGACATGTTCGAGACCACCCTCACGCTCGATCCAGACCTGACGGCCGTCATTGACCATCACCTCGCGCACGAGTGGGTCATTCAGCCACGGCGCCAGAGCAGAAGTGCGTTCCCAGTCGTCGCGCGGCCGAGTGCGGTCAAGCGCTACGACATTCATACGATCGCTGCGAGATCTTCAGCGAGCGACTTCGGTAGTCGGGTAGCGAGTAGTCCGGCATCGACGCATCGGGCGATTACCTCAGTCACGCCAATCTCGGCGATTACCGGTGCACCGACCACGGCCTGCACGTCTCGTTTCGTCAACGACCGCCCCTGTTCTTTCAGCAGCACAACCGAGCGTGGACGTTCGTTCAATCGCGCCGCACGACGCAACGACAAGTAGCACGGTCGCGAGACCAGATACTCGGCTGTCGCACGCTGACGCAGCGAGTCGCTCGGTCGCAGCATGCCAAAGTCGACGACGACTTGACGGCCGCGACACACATGCAAGAGATCTTCGAGTGCCGCCTCATCGAATGAGCCCGGTGCTCCTGCTGGGATGATGTGCAGGTTTGCCCCTGCCGACACCGTGAGAGCGTCAAGTTGCGAGGCCTCACGATCACCGCTCATCAACCAATCGCGCACGCCTCTGCCTGGTGGTTCGGCCATGCCGAGCACTGCGGGCACGTCACCGCACAGATCGATCATCGTTGCGGTTCCGTACCGTTCGGCTAGTGCCACCGCCAATGCGCAGGAAAACACCGTGGTGCCGCTTCCACCTTTGACTGACCAACAGATTCGCATCGCTCTGACTCCTCTCGCCTGAATGTGTGCATCAGGCGACGAATTCGGTCAGAGATTTCGCAACTGCACCGCCAGTTCGCCAGCCAATGCGGCATTGTTCTCGGCGAGGGAAAGATTGGCTCGCACGGCTTCGCCACCCGTTTCGGTTGCAATCTCTGCCAGCACGATCGGGGTCACCGCTGGGCCGCTCACCCCTTGCTGCGTCGCGGAGAGCAGTGCCCGCTCAATGGCCGAGTGCATCACGGTGGCGTCGACGGCATCTGCCGCAGGCACCGGCGTGCACACGAGCATGCCTTCGCCCAGTTGCAAACGGGCATGCGCCACCCGAGCGAGTGCAACACGATCATCAATGCGATGACCAAGTCTCAAGCCACTCGACACCACCGTGAAGGCAGGAAACTCGTCACAACCGACACCGACCACCGGCACCCCAAGGGTCTCAAGCATCTCCAATGTGCGCGGCAGGTCAAGAAACGATTTGGCTCCGGCCGACACCGTGACCACGGCGTGACGAGCGAGTGCAGGCAAGTCTGCGCTTACGTCACCGTGCACTTCGGCCCCGCGGTGAACTCCTCCGATACCACCCGTTGCAAACACGTGAACACCAACGCGTGCCGCCAAGGCCAGTGATGCCGACACGGTGGTGGCGCCGAACTGCCATGCTTCTCCGATTGCGACGGGCAGATCTCGCTCGGCAACCTTGCGTGCGGCACCGAGAATGCGATCATGTTCGCTCTCCGCGAGACCAACGCGAGCGACGCCGTCGAGCACGGCAGTGACTGCGGGCACCGCACCTGCGGCGCGCACCGCAGCGATACATCGAGCTAATGCTTCGCGATTCGCCGGTGACGGCAGACCAAGGTTGGAAAATATGGTCGATTCGAGTGCCACCACCGCACGGCGGTCGGCTAGCGCATCGGCGACCTCTGGCGAGACGCGAACCGTGCTCATGAGCCCTCCAGCGTGGCACCCGCGCGTCCGACTACCTCGCGGGCCAGGCGGGCACCGGCTGCAACGCCGCGTGCGATGTCGCTGGGGTTGAAGGTGCCAGTCGTGGTGACCTCGGTCAGCATGCCTGCGGCGAACGCATCACCTGCACCCGTGCCATCAACGACGTGTTCTGCCGCAACGATGCCATGGGTCGTCGTCGGATACTGCGGGCCAAACGTGGTCACGGGTTGTGCACCGTCTTTGACCACAACGATGCTTACGCCATGAGTGTTGTCGGGTGAAAGTGCTGCAGCTGCAGCCTCTGCCGCCGTGCAGAACACGACAGTGGGCCGCAGCGACTCGAGCATGGCATGCACCGTGCGAGTGCCGAGTTGTTCGAGAACCGTCACCGATGACAAGTCGACGCTGGTGACGATGCCTCGCGCGGTCGCAGTCTGCAGGGCGACGCGACTCGATGAAGCAATCGGTTCGCCGGCAAAGGAGTACAGAGGAATATGCAGCACGCTCACGTCATCGAGCCATGCGGCATCAAAGCCGGAAAGTGCAAGAGCATCACCGCGATCGGTCAGCATCGTGCGTTCTCCGTCACGACCAGTCATCACCACGATCGACCCCGTGCGGCCTGCTCGTTCACCACAGACCTGTACGCCAGCCAGTTGTAGTCGTGCGACGAGTGAATCACCGAGTGCGTCTGCTCCGACGTTGCCGACGAAGCGAGAACGACCGGTGAGTTTGGCGGCAAAGTAGGCGACGTTTGCGGCACTGCCACCGCGTCGTCGAACGATGCTTGCAGCGGTGTCGGCATCGCGCCGCACGTCATCGTGCAATTGCACGACGAGATCTTCGATTAGGTCACCAACCGCGCAGAGCACGGTGTGCTGCCCGGTGAACGATTCCGTCTGGTGACGAGGTCAGACCGACAACAGGTCGCGGGCGCCGGTGTCGCTCGATGGGTGGCGCAGCTTGCTCATCGCACGCGCCTCAATCTGTCGAATGCGCTCGCGAGTGAGGTT
>Ga0214923_10009597_pt1 | contig 10054 bp, 12 predicted proteins | sample LL1510_MetaG_FD_177993 | JGI IMG/M metagenome (GOLD analysis project Ga0214923, IMG submission 177993) | Freshwater microbial communities from Lake Lanier, Atlanta, Georgia, United States - LL-1510 | ecosystem: Environmental > Aquatic > Freshwater > Lake | place: USA: Georgia | collected...
GGAACTGGCAGGTTAATCATGTTGCTCTACATTACTTTAAACCTACATATATACCTAAAGACACCTATTATGCACTATCATTGGACCCAGTGGTTGATTATAAAGAATCTGAAATCCATGAAATAATGAACTACATCAGTTCCATATCGTCAGATTTTGTTGAAGAGATTAACTACGTTATTGAAAACAAAAAGAAAGATGTAAAGGCTCATATTCATATGTTTATAAAGTGTAAGAATAAAAGGAAGCTACTAGAATCATTCAGAACTGCCTTTGGAGAGGATGTATCATATTGTCAGAGCAAAATATACGACCTGTCGGGTTGGAAGGAGTATATCACTAAAAATAACAAAAACATAATAACTATTTAAAAATGAAACGACAAGAATTTGATTTACAACAATTTAAGAGAGAAATGGGTTTGGATAAGACCTGTATACTGCAACCTTACGATTATGAGAAATACAAATCCATTTGCCCAGAGCTTACTGTTCCGGTATACGAAAGAATACGAAATAACATGGCCGAATGGAAGATTGTTGCCGGAATAGAGATATTGGAGTTTGGAGAATGGGGAGCTGTTATATTGCCAGCAAGGCCAGTTCTAAATCTGAAAAGCTTTTCCGCAAACTACCGATACTACAGAGAGCACTTTCATGTTACGGATAAAGGTATCGAATAAAACGATTTTTGCTAAACCATGAAGCATCTAACCTACAGGACTTGATTTAAGCCTGATTAAAGCCCCTTGGTTGATTTATTTTAATTTATTTGATATGTTTATTCAGAAGAGGTTCAAGTATGCTTATATAGCTTTTAAACCAATTTATTTAAAACTACACATTTGTGTTACCTCCCGTTTTGGATGGATTAAACATAGTATATATATTCATATATGGGGCGAAAAAAGGGCCCCAAAGAGCGATTTTTTATTTTAATTAATTTAGATTCAATTCATACGTCCAAAATGACCGTTCACCCACCTAATACATTGATTATTAGCGGTATATTCAATATTTTGGGTATCTTTGTATCAGGTTTAGTAATCGCGATTTATTATACCAATTTAAAATTTGTTTAACCATTAAAAACTTTAAAATCATGAGTATTTCAAAAATTGAATGGACATCAGAAACTTGGAACTTTTGCACAGGTTGCACTCATTTCAGTCCCGAATGCCGAAATTGTTATTCCGAGCCTTTAAGCAATAGGTTGGCAAAGATTTTCCCGGATAAATATGGTAAAGGGTTTGATGTGGTGGTTGCTCATGAGGGAGCGTTATTGATTCCTCATAATTGGAAGAAGGGCAAAGTTATTTTTGTGAATAGCATGTCTGATACCTTCCATAAAGATGTTCCAGCTGAGTTCCGGGAAAGGGCTTTTCAGGTGATGAACGATACCCCAAGGCATATCTATCAGGTTTTGACCAAAAGAGATAATATTTTGGAGTTGACTCAAAATGACCTGAATTGGACAGATAATATCTGGATGGGCATTTCCGTTGGCTCAAGAGCATCAGTTAGGAAGATTGATGTATTGCGGAACTGTAAAGCGAAGCATAAGTTCCTGTCCATTGAACCATTGATTGAGGATTTGGGCAAGGATATCAACCTTGAAGGAATTGATTGGGTTATTGTTGGTGGTGAATCAGGTAGAGGAATGGATATCCGAAAAATGGAAGAAAGTTGGGTTTTAAATGTGTTGGAAGCCTGTCAGAAGTATAATGTTCCATTTTTCTTTAAACAATGGGGAATGGCCAGATTCAATCCAAATCCCAACGACCCAACGATTGAAAAGGACCATCCATCCTATGCCAAAGGTGGCTGTCAGCTCAATGGTAAGATATACCATGAAAATCCTTGTGTGGACCAATTGCTAAGTATGAATAATCAGCAGTTAAAAGCTGCCTAGTAGCGAGTTTAAGGGGCGGGGCTGTATAATATCCTGACAGCCCCCCCAGTTACTTGACTTATCATACCCCCCCCTGGGCATATTAAAACCTTGGATATGAATATCTCCAGAAAAATTTCCCAGATATTTTTTGAAATCAATTTTCCAACTACCTGATACAGAGCTTACTCCCTAATCATTAGGTACAGTTCACCTTTTCACTCTGGTGATTTTTACGGCTGTATGGGTGAATTCAATCAAAAACAAGATATTTAACTCTATGATATTCAGCTGAATAATAAATAATTTTGGATTAAAATCATAGTTCCAACATAAAAAAGAACCCAAGTATAATTACCTCTGCGTATCTGGCTGAATCTGGAGCTGGCCAAGAAGCCCTTGATATGTCTGGAGTACATCATTGTTCATGAGTTGGTGCATCTATTGGAAAGGAACCATAACGAACGTTTTGTAACGCACATGGATAAATACATGCCGAAATGGCAACTGCATCGTTAGGAGCTTAATAAGCTACCGGTTGTTCATTGGGATTGGGGGTGTTGAGGGGAATGAACCTCCAATAATATATTGATTTTCAATTTATTATTCTTTTTTTTGATAAGTTGTTTTTTTTTATTTTTTTCTTAATTTTACATTTCCTTAATTCATTGACATGGAGCTAACTACAAATCCAAACTTTTGACTGATAAAAGAATAAACCCCAAACATATTTTCAGAAATGTCACAAAACTTAAATTAATTAAAAAATAAAAAAATGGATAATAAAACTATTTTATTTTCAACAGGTAAACTAATAATAAACGAAACTAATATTTCATTCCATCAGAATCAGTCTAACATAAATAATGTAAACACAATTGCACGTGAAAACATTGGGCACATGAATAAACAATCTATGCGATTGTTACCTCGTAGCGTCTTTAATTATGTGTTCATAATTGCAATATCAGGATTTGCTACCATGATAGGTGGGCTTATTTTTGCAACGAAACCGGATATTTTTTTAACCTTGGGTACTGTTTTAATAATCACCGCTGGTGTACTCTTGGGTTCTTTTATGTTGTTTGATGGATTGATGGGTATAAATATTGTCGAATCTGTGTTGACAATAATATTTGGAGTTGATGCATATAGAATTGTTGTTCAAGATGTCTTTGGTGGAAATAATTTTATTTTTTTAATTAGCGCTAACGAAGTTTCTAAAGTTCCAAAATTTGAAGATTACAAATTAGAAAAAAGGCATAAGATTGAAAATGCCGATATTACACATAACAACAAAAACAGTTATGATGATATTGAAAAGCTTGCGAATTTGAGAGATAAAGGAATCATTTCTCAGACAGAATTTGACCAAAAGAAAAGGCAAATATTAGGTATTTAGCATTTTAATGATTCTTTTGTGGCAAAGAAGATGAAACAGCAGATTTTTAAAGTTTTAGGCGCACATTTCGTTGTAGCGTTTTTTTTATTTCTTGCATTTGGTTCAGGTAGTAACGACGACAATGTTGTTTATACCATAGATAAGGTGAAAGACTGTAGTAACAAAGAAGAGGTTTTAAAAGCTATTCAAGGAAAATGGCAATGGACATATCTTACTGGAGACCCTAAAGATGGAGGTGCAGAATATCGTTTTGAGATTACTGGTAATAAGCTAAAAGTCTGGATAAGTAGAGAGCCTTGGGGACAACCATTCAACATGAGTAAGGGATATGAAGAATATTTTTTTGATTTGAGTGACGTTACAAGTAAAGAGTATATGACGGATAAACGTTATTTGGAATTTCCTAATAAAGGTAATTTCTTTGGTTTAACATATCACTTTTTAGAGCCATTCTGGGTTGAATGTAACCCGAATAACGGTGAATTACGAATGTATTGTAGGGCAGAAAACATGTGGTTACGTGCTGATTTTGAACCATCTGGACAAAAAATCACTCTTGGAGTTAAGGATATCTCAAAAGCTTATGATGAGAATCTTGGTTATTCAAGCAGAAACGAGATTTTAGATGACATTAAAGATGAAATAAACGACGAGGAATGTACTTATACTTTTGAAAACGGAGCTATATATGTAGGTCAATGTATAGATAATGAACCCAATGGATATGGGACTATTAAATATACAAATGGAAATCAATACACTGGAGAATTTAAAAATGGTAAACGAAATGGGAAAGGAACCGTTATTTATGCAAGTGGGTCTAAGTATATAGGAGATTTTAAAGATAATAAATTCCACGGACAAGGGATGTATATTGATGAAAGTGGATTTAAATATGAAGGTGGATTCATTAACGATAAATACGATGGTCAAGGAACTAGTTTTTATACTAATGGTGATAAATATACAGGGGACTTTAAAGATGGCATTAAAGATGGTCACGGAACTTATATTCATGCTAATGGAGATACTTGGACGGGAGAGTTTAAAAATGATGAACCTTATGGAAAAGGTATTTATAAAGCAGCTAGGAACGGGTTAGAATTTGAAGTTAATTATTAAGTATGTAAATTTTAGATAGATTAGTTTCATCTTAAATCTATGAGTTAATTATATGCGAAAAGAAGCAGATAAAATAAACAAAATAGAAATGATAATCATACATTCTTTGATTCCGTTATTATTAGGAGGCTTTATATATGTCCTATTTAGGTCAAAGACACTCAGAATGTTTGAGTGGTTCTATTTTATTGGTCTTGAAGAAGCAATTCAAGCTGCGAGGACAGCGGTGGTTGAATTTAAAAAATATTTGCCTGTTTTTGCCTGTTTTTCCCTTCCAGATGGACTTTGGTTATACTCCTTTACATCTGCCATTTTAATTTACTGGAGAAACGATAAACAAAGAACAAGAAATTGGCTTCTAATCCCATTAGCATCAGGGATTTTTGTTGAAATCATGCAAGGTTTTAAATTGTTTCCAGGAACATTTGATTATTTAGACCTTGCTTTTTTAATTTTGGGGTTTTCATCAAGCATTCTTATTATTAATCATCAATTCACACAAAATGAAAAAACAGTATCTTAAAACAATCGGCTCAACATTAATAGTTGCCGCATATTTATTTATTGCTTTTGGTTCGGGAGACTCTAAAAGTAAAAATGATATTTCAAATTCAACAAAATCTGAGGAACGGCACACCTGCTCGGAATGTGGAAAAACATATGAAGGGGATGGATATACAGCTTCATCTGATGGTGTTGGGGGGCCGTTAAGTCTTGATAGAGGTTCTATTTTCACTGAATGCAAAGAGTGTGCTCAAAAGTCAATGGATAGAATGAATGAAGCACGAAGGCATAAGGGATATCAAGGCCACAGTGGATATTGACAACCATAAACTATTTAAAAAATAAAAAAACATGCGGAGAAAATTATTTTATGTAATTGCGTTGGTTGCAGTACTCGGGTGTAATGACAAAAATAAAAAAGATGTGGAGACAAAGGTGGAAAAGGGCTACCCACCTTATATTATTAAAAGCTTCATGAATGGATGTTCTGAAGATAGTACGCATCCAGATGTAACTCAAACATTAATTTGCTCATGCTTAATGGAAAAAATCCAAATCAAATATACTCTTGATGAGTATCTTAAATTAAGCAAGGAACAATCTGGTGCAAATTGGGACGCTTATCAAATGTTTTTAACAAAAGAAGCTGAAATCTGCATAAATAATAACACAAATAAATAGATGTGTTTTTCAACAGATTTAACAAATGGTAACGTTCTTAAAAATGTTGACAGATTGGTTATAAACCTAAGTCGCTAGGTGCTCAATTTTGATGGTATTTTCTCAACATCAATAGCGGAGCAAACAAAATAGCCTTTACAAAAAATAATTTGCATCATTAAAATTGAAATAGCATGAAACTTAAAGAGTTTGAAGAGATGACTAGAACTATTCTAGCTGAGAATAGAGCAACATTTGTTGAAGCCTACCGGAAAGAGGGAATTACGGACAATTCAGCCTTATTAGTTAGAATACCCGAAAACATTGAAAACGGACAAGCAAATGTCGAGTATTTTATTATTTCTCCAAAGTTCAATTCTCCTTTATACGATAAACTTCCTCCAGAATTAAAGAAAAAGCTCTACGATAAAGAAGATAAAACCTATATCATTTTCATAGGTTGGAAAGGACAAGTAACCTCATACATCCTCACTAAGGATTTAGTCTGATTTCTGGGATAGGTTTCGCAGTAATGTAGTTGAAATTTAGGATTTGCATAAGTCTATTCTTTCTGGCAAGAAGCCCATTTACTCCAGCAAGCTATCTACTCGGTATTCAACCAATATATAAGATTAAACAGGTCCCAATTCTAAGTAAGTTTACTGGAATACAGTAGGGAGACCATACCTAGGATAGAGGCGCAGGTTGTCAGAACAAGTGGTCAATTAATTTCAGCTAACTAAAAATTAACATTACTCTATTGTTCGTTAGAGAAATGTTATATATATTTGCACCATATTTAATCACTCTAATATGGCTCGTTATATTGCTTTATATCGTGTATCAACCGGTAAACAAGAAGATTCTCAATTGGGTCTAAAGGCTCAAGAGTATGCGGTCAAAAATTACATACATAATACCGGTGGTGAGCTAATCGAAGAAGTTATCGAGGTTGAATCCGCTTCAAATAAAGATAAAATCAACACGAAAAACCGAGCACTTACCTATGAAGCCATGCTCAACAAAAGGCCTAAACTCAAATATGCACTTCAAAGAGCTGAAGAACTCAATGCGATTCTTATCGTCAAAGAACCATCCAGACTAACCAGATTTTCAATTTTAATGGGATACATAATTGAATATAATCTAAAGTTTATTTGTGCTGATTGTCCTAATGACGATGGAATGATGCTGAAACTACGAACCGTTTTTAATGAAGAAGAAAACCTTAGACGGTCAATAAGAACAAAGTTAGCATTGGAACAGATTAAGTTGACCAAGGGGAAAAAGCTTGGTAATAATGGGTATGGTGCACCAGAAGCAATGAGGCAAAAGGCAATCGAAGCGAATAAGCGGTTAGCACTTGAAGCAAAAGAAAACATACAGGCAATGGACATTATATGCCGGTGCCGAAAGGATGGTATGAGCTTAATCGCAATCGCTGAAAAACTGAATAATTTACATTATAAGACTCGCAGAGGTAAAAACTTCCAGCCAACGACAGTTAGCCGTTTACTAGGTAGATGCCAGTAGTAAATCAAAAAAATTAGAAATGCGGAAAGTCTTGTATTCCCTACCTCAAACCAAGGCCAAAATTTTATATTGCTATGTTTTTTTGACCATATATCATTTATAAGAATATTTGTTTTTTGTAAGCCAAGACTTTAAATTGACTGAAAGGATTATACCTAACAGTTGGCAAATCTAATCGTTGGCGAAAGAATTGTATCTGAGAAGAACCGTTTTTGGGTTGAGAGAATAATTCAATCAAGCTGATATATGATTCTGTTTTAACATCTTTTGGTCTATCTGAGTCTATAATAAAAATATTATCACCTTCAATATCAATGATTTGGTCTGTAATAATTACAAAAGGTTTTAATGTGGTAGATTTATCAATAATTATGAATGTACAATTATTTGACATATTATATGTTGTTTCATTTTTGTAGTCAATGAAGTTTCTTTTGTTAATTTTAATAATAGAATATTTTTTGTTGTGAAACAGTATGTTTATTTCTTTAATCAAGAAGTTTATGTACTTTTTTACCAACGATTTAGATATTTCATTTTCATCAATCCTACTTATAAGCCTATCAATCAGCTCACTACTGTTTTTAATTTCAGAAATTTTCTTTTCCAATTTGGTTAAGGCACCCCTGTTTCCTTTAAGTTTCTTTTCAAGTTTTGTGATTTCATCCAAAACATTTTGGGCATCGCTGAACCGCTTACGCTTTGAAAGGTCGGCCATGTAATTATTAGCCTCACTAATTAATTTTGTCAAATTTGATATCTTTTTTTCATATTCGGCAATGTTGTGTTCAAGACCCACTACTGCATCATCTGGGTTAATGGTTTCAATTATTTTGATTAGGTCTTGACGTTGCGTAATGTACTGCCAAATAACAGAATCAATCAGGTTCATACTAATGCTTTGCTTATTACTACATTTAGGATTTATTTTGGTTCTGGAAGAACACCGATAAGTATTTTTGGAATAGGTATCTTTTTTTTTGTATTCTCCCATGAAATGGTTACCACAAGCGGAACACTTTATTAATCTTGAAAGAATTGTAATGTGTTTGCTGGCCTTTTCAGCATTTGTGTTTTTTGAAAGAAGTTTAGCCTGAACAAGATTGAAGATTTCATCTTCAATTATCTTTGGTGATGGGTACTTTATTTCGTTTTGGGTATACTTATATGTGACAGTACCATCTGGATTTACAACTTTAGTTTTATTATTAGTTATTTTTGAGCCTGTATACCCTTTTTCCTTAAGTAACTTGTTAATATTTCGTTTTGAGTGTGTATAATGAGGAAAATTCAATCTGATACATTCTTGGGTTATTCTACTTATTGATGGGTTGGGACAATCGTTATCAATACCGGAAATATACCAAGAAAATATTTTCCTGACTATTAAGGCATTAACTTCATCCACAACCCAAACAGACTTCTTATTCTCATAAATTTTTTTGTAACCGAACAGATTCTTACCAGCGATATTTATTCCATTTTTCATATCGTATTGCCTTTTTTGTAGAAACCTGAATTTTTTGTTTGCTATCTCATTCTCAGCAAAGAGACCGTACAAAACAAACATTGTGTTCCCATTTTGACTCAAATTCCCATTCTCATCTAAAAGGGCAAACGATGTGTCTTTAATGTACAGTTGTATTTTTTCTTTTACGAAAAAATCTTTAACTTCTCCTAAAACGCTTTGTCTTCTTGAAACACGACTCATTTCACTTGCGAATACAGTTCGGTAGGCAGGATTCTTTTTCAGGAAATCAAAAAGTTCTTCTAAACCAGCCCTATCTGCAATATCAGCTAAACCTGATTCTTTGGTCTCGATAATGTGTAATGTATTGAAACCTAAATTATTAGCATATAAAGTTAAACTATCTTTCTGTGGGTCTGTATCTTGATAAACAGTGCTGACCCTGATAAGCAATATGGCTTTATTGTTCATATACAAAGATACTATAAAAATGAAACCTATTTATATATAAATAGGTTTATATTTTACAGTAGTGTAAAAAATTATTATAACACTGATTATGAGAAGATTAAAAGTAGGTTCACTTTACCGTCTAACTCAAAGAAACAATGAAAACTCAGTTCCATTCATTCGGTTGTCGGGAAAATGGTTAAAACAGGCTGGCTTTCAGGAGGGAGATATCATTTCTATAAAAATCCATAAAGGAGAACTGAAAATCAGAAAAACTTAACAGGACATTAGGACTATTTCAATAACCATATTGAAGATAGACAATGGCTGGTCTTATTAAAAGCAATAAAAATTATGTGTAACCCAACAGAAAGATATTTCATCCTGAAATATCAGGTTTAAACCATTGACATATATTCATATCAAGGAAGAGAGCTGATAATGAGACTTAACACAACACGTTCTAACCAACACAAAAATCTGATGTTGTTTGAATTGGTTCAACTATTTGATATAGTAGGTAGCAGTATTTTGTATTGGTGATTAATCAAAAAGTATTTGATATCAACCTTGTTATTTAGTATATTTGATAAAAGCAGAATGTTTCCTAAATAATCCGAATAAAAAAATATTCTTTAATATGTACTTTTTGGAAAACAGGACTATTTATGAGTTATATGCTATGCTAAAGCGGACATTTATTGGGTCCCTAATAGATATGGTACATTTTAAAATAAAACATAACAAATTAATAATCAATAAAATATGGAAAATGAATATTATTCAACAACTCAGATTGCCAAAAAATATGGTATGAACATTCGTCACATAAGACGAATGGTATCTATTAAAGCTGAAGAACTAAACAACAAGACACTCATTCATAAGGACAAAAATGGGAACTGGCAGGTTAATCATGTTGCTCTACATTACTTTAAACCTACATATATACCTAAAGACACCTATTATGCACTATCATTGGACCCAGTGGTTGATTATAAAGAATCTGAAATCCATGAAATAAT
>Ga0214923_10009599_pt1 | contig 10052 bp, 8 predicted proteins | sample LL1510_MetaG_FD_177993 | JGI IMG/M metagenome (GOLD analysis project Ga0214923, IMG submission 177993) | Freshwater microbial communities from Lake Lanier, Atlanta, Georgia, United States - LL-1510 | ecosystem: Environmental > Aquatic > Freshwater > Lake | place: USA: Georgia | collected 2015-10-15
ATTTTTGTATATCTACCACCCTTAAACTTGCAATATGTAACTGTTGCAAAAGAAGTATTAGTATAAAGTGGTTCTAATGCATCAATTGTTTCAAGTGTTCTTTTATTTTTATATATAAAGGGGGCCATTCTTATGTCTGTCTCATTATTTAATTCAAACTTCTCACTTTTAAACATAGTCAGGTTACCTAGTGCTGTTTTTTTACCAAATGTGCTTAATGTACCTCCAAAAATTGCCTGTTCGAAGAAATAAACAAAAACATATTCGTTTTTATAACGTTCATATATTTGAGCTATTAAATTTAGAGGGTCATCTACTTTTTCTAGTAACTGATTTAAAACGGTTCTATGTATTTTTATCCTTTTACCCTGTGTTTTAATATTATTTATGTCTTCTAAAATTTCTTTTTCTTCATCTGATAAAGAAGACACAATTGTTATGTATGATTCAATTGAACATTGTACATTTTGGAAACAGTAAACATCAGAACTGCAGTTATCCATCGCAGCGAATAATATTTCTTTGCGTTTACTCCACGAGTTTTCGTTTTTCCATGAAACACCAGCAAATGAGTTGTCGATATTTTTAAAATTTTCGACTAGTTGTTCTTGACCCAAAAAACAATACTGAACAAATGATATTTGATTTACACCAGCGCTTAACTGAGACATGATTTGACCTGAGCCAATATCCATTGCCTTTTTTAAAAACCCGGGAAGAATATCCGTAATCGAGGGAGTTTTTGTTACTTTTATAGAATTTTTAATCTGTTTACCAACTCTTGACCAGTTTTGCTCTAAGAAGTTTCGTTTCCAGAAATTACTAAGCTGAGAACCTCTTACTGCACATGATGAGAATAAAGTTCCATCACGGTCAATTGGTAGTTTTCCTTTTTCTAATTTTTCGAGAAATAGTTCTAATTCAATATAGTAGGCAACTTTATAGTTTTCTAGTACTTTATTTAACTGTTTAAATGTATTATTCCATTCTAGGTAGTCTATTATATAGTCAATACCCTTATATTTAAATATAGTTTTATTAGAAAATAGAATATCTAAAATGAAACGAATATTATGGAGAATGGTGGAGTCAAGTTCATTTAAAGATGACTCGGATAACTTTTCTCTAAGTTTATCGATTCTATTTTCATAAATTTCACTTGACTTCTTTTTTTGTTGACCTGAAATAGTAGATAATAGATTTTGTTTTTCTAGTATTCTGAAAAGAAATTTTAGTATTGTTTTTGCTTGCGAACTTAAGTCTATTTTTACTTGAAGTGTCTGTGTTTTTCCAGTTAATATGTTAAATAGTGTAGTTATTGGAACCTTAACTATATCAGTTGATGATGCTCTTGAACTTTCAATGATAGATTCAATTTGCGAAGGTGTAACTTGTCTAGAATAAACAACGCTTTTTAAATCCTTTACATCTGACTTAGCATCAACGCCGGAAACAAAAGATGATTCGGGTTCATATATAAATCTTCGTGCTGTATTTGAAATAGACTGTGGAAGGTAACTTTGTCCTGTTATTCTTTTATAGTAGTCATTAATTTGACTTTCAACAGTTCTGTCCGATGTTTCGCTATTATATTTATCTGTTGATACTGAAACAGTGTTACCATAGCCTGGGTAAGGAACTTTTACTTTATTATCAATGGGACCACCTATAAGCCTATAATTATCTCCTTCTTTTATCATCAACATGGAAGCTGATGGTACTTTTTTACCTAATTCTGATTGTTGTTTCATTTCTTGTTCTGTTGGTCTCGTATATATAAAAGCGTAAACTGAGCCTATAAGTGTTTTTTGTTCTTGAGCTGGATACCAATTTGTAATATAGTTTCCTTTTGTTTGTTGGTCTGTTTCGTATACTTTATTTTTGCTATTTGACTTATCACCTTTTTGTTGTTCTTTATCTCTATTCAATGCATCGACATCATCTACAGAAACAATTTGATTATCGTTTCCATATAGTTTAATTGGTTCTCCTAATCTTTTTAAGAATGCTTTAAAGAGGTTTATATTAAAGAAAGTGTCTATCCTTGCTTTTATAGTCACATTATTTGGAAAACCAGAGTTATTAAATTTTATTAATGAAGCGATAAAAGGTTCTGAATCTTTCGATACACGAGTTAATAAACTTGACGTTTCAGAGGAAGTTGTTATTCCTGTTCCTGTTCCTGTTCTGACAGTATTTGCATCTAGTCTTCCTCTGTCATTATCATATAGCACGCGGCTATCATTAAAATCGGAATCAAAAAATCCTCCTCCCACCATTATTTCCTTTCTTTTCTGTAAAGCAGCATTAGCAGGAGCGGGTGGAGTTACTGGGAGGGCTGGAGGAGCAACCTTTGCTGGATTATTTGGGAGGACTGGCGATTTATTATCAGTAACCGGTGCTTGTTTTGCGATATTTTCTTTTTTTTCTTTTTGTTCTTTTTGTTCTTTTTGTTTATTTTGTAGTTCTAATTCTTTTTGTGATTTTTGTAGTTCACTTGGTGTTTCGGTATACTCTCTTCTATAATAAACTTTATCTATTTTTTTTCTTTCTTTGCTTGTCATACTTAAAATTTCAGGACTTATAAACATTTGTAGAGTTCCTATGTTATATTTTTTAATAATATTGGCTGTTTTATTTTGTTGAGTCTCATACCATGACACTTCTTCTTTTTCATCATTATCAATATCAGTACCTTTATCTTTTTCTTTTTCTTCTTTGCTCATTTTATATAATATTGATAATATATATTATAATATTCGTTTAATTAATTTGGATATTACAATATTAACATTTTTGATATAGTTGTAATTAAACATATATATATAAGTTTTTTTTTAAAATTTATTCATGTTGTAAGCATCTAAATAATTTAATTGACTGCTTTTACTTTTCTGGGTTTTATATTTTTCTACCAAATCGATTGCATCGCTGTATTCTTTATCTGTTATAATTTTATTGTTTGTGTATTCACCAAGTTTTCGAGATTTTATGAATTTTTTGGGAAGAAGACAGTATTTGCTCTTTTCATTTAAAATAAAATCTGCTAAAACGACGAAAATGGCAGTTAAAACAAGAGCAGAGTATATATTTCTAGTCGCCATCCAAGATATTGTAAAAACTAAAATTTCTTTTGTAAGAGCATATTTTATATAAGATTCTGTTGATTCATCTAAATTAAGTTGTATATACCTTGAACCAATATTTAAACATATCATCATTATTCCTGCAAAAAATGTGCTAGAGTTTAAAGAGCTTACAGCGTTATTTATAATATCCATTGTATATAGTTGTATAAGTTTATATTATATATTTACAATACAAATAAAATTAATAATTTTGTAAAAATACAATTGTATTAATTGTATTAATTGTATTAATTTTATTTATTAAAACAAAATGATTCCTTAATATAAATATTTACTTACAGTTAATTATATCATAATGTTACTTTGGTTGTGAGCTTTCCATTATTATCAAAACCTTCATAAATGTTTGCCGATTTTATGATTATAATTGTTATAAATACAAGTGCTAGATAGAAGTTTACTTTTGAAAAATACGCAATAAGCAATAATATTACAATTCTTCCTACAAAAGAGCTATACATATAGTTGTATACACTTGGTATAAAAACACATAAAAGAGCAAGTAGTAAAATATTATAAAATATTAGCGTCTTCATTTATTATTTACTATTTACTATTTACTATTTACTATATATTTAGAAATAAAAATATTTATATGGTATAAATTATATACATCAAAACTATATAGTTATTAATATATGTATCTTAATACAATAAAAGCATTAAAACCTCATGTATCATATAAATCATATAAAAATAGACTTAATGTCCCTACATTTCCTTTATTTTTAACTTCACATTTTAAATCTAATACTGCACATATTCCACATGTTTCACAAAATGTGTTTACTCGTAAAGAGAACGAAATTTTGCCTACAATAAAATGGGAACCTACAAATGTAGAAATAGCTGTTCCTAAAACTGTTCCTCAAGGAGGTAATGGTAATGGCGAACTCGAAATCATGGTAGAACTCGAAACTGAGCCTGAAAAAATAGGATTTATAATTTTACGACATGTAAACTCTAGTAAAACAAATGAATACTGGAAAGAGTGTTATAGGTGTATTAAAAGATTTTATCCAAAAAATAGAATATTAATAATAGATGATAATAGTAACTATTCGTTTGTTACGAATGACCCTCTAGATAATACCATGGTAATACAAAGTGAGTTTCCTAAAAGGGGTGAATTTCTACCTTATTATTATTATTTAAAAACGAAATTTTGTGAAACTGCAGTTATGTTGCACGATTCTATGTTTATAAAAAAGTATATATCATTTAATGTAAATAACTATAACATGTTATGGGATTTTCATAAACGGCATATCGCAGATAGTATGTCTTTTAAATATCAAAACATAATGTTACATGCATTAAATAATGAAAAACTGACTAATTTTTATAATAAAAAGGATTTGGGTATATGGAATGGATGTTTTGGATGTATGTCAGTGGTTACATATGACTATTTAAAACTTATAGATAGTGAATATCGTATTGCATGTTTAATACCTTATATAACATGTAGGGATGCTAGATGTGGTTTTGAAAGAATAATTGGATGTTTACTACAAATAAATTTAAAAGAACCGTCATTATTTGGTTCTATTTTTAATTATTGTAAATGGGGGTTAAGTTATGATAAATATATAAAAAATGAATACAGTAATAATTTACCAATTATAAAAGTATGGTCTGGAAGGTAAATTGTTAATATTGTTAATATTGTTAATATTGTTAATATTGTTAATTAATTTCCGTTTTTTTTTTAAAATAATATCTCATTTTTTTATAGGAATGACTATACCTTTAGCATTATTTGCTTCGTCATATAATGAGGAAGAAGCAAATGGAACAACAGTACAAAATTCAAAATCATCGTATACTCCCGTAAAAAATAATAGAAATAACTATATTTTAGGCAATAATGATAACAATGACTATTCTAAAAATAAAAATCCGAATCTTAGAAAAACGATTAAACATAAACCAACTGCCCCAAATGAGTCAAAACTTGCAGCATTATTAAAATCAATGGATGAAGCTAGTGACTCAGAAAATGATGATGATAGCAGTAATTTAGCAAATTATAAAGGTAGCGATAGTCATGTTTCAGGGTTTAGTTCTGGTTCTGGTTCTGGTTCTGGTTCAGGAATGTTTCCTCCTTTACCTGAAGTAAACTATAAAGGTCCTGCTGCTACATCTTCTACACCAAATGAAACATCTGGTTCTGGTTCCGGTTCCAATTCAAAATCATTATATACTCCTGATATTCCCACATCATCATCGGGTGCTATTTCAAATAGTACATATAATGATATGCCTAGTTCATATGCAAATCAATACTATAAACAGTTCATCCCGTATTTGAATCAGAGTTCGTCGGAGTTGCCTGAGCAACCAAAGGGTGAATTAATGGAAAAGATAAATTATATTATAGATTTACTTGAAGACCAGCAAGATTATAAGACGAATTCTATTTTTGAGGATTTGATACTGTATGCTTTTCTGGGTATATTCGTAATTTTTATAGTAGACTCTTTTTCAAAGTCAGGAAAGTACGTAAGATAACAACATGAGATGTTACAGATGCGTGAGATTAATCGAAATTCGACTGATAAATAGATAACTCATACTATTGAAAATAGTTGTCTACGTATTGTGTATGTTCATATGAAATCGTATAAAATATGTAAAATATATGTTGATAGTTATTATGATATGTTATTGTATTATATCATAATAAGTGTAATAATATTTGTTTTATTATTAAATGGTTATAATAGAGTAAAATATAAATTTTGGGCGAGTCAGCCTATATTTTATAGATATAATATCGTAAATTGGTGCAGACTAAATACAGTATTATCATATGAAAATCCGACCGACACGATTCATTTAAATTTTTTAAATAATAATGTTTGTTATATTACGAATACTAATGTTCCAGCCAAAATAGGGAATATATATATAAACGAAATTGATAAAAGTATTACATATTATGAAGATATAATATCGTTAATAAATAATTATCCATATTTTAATAAAAAGTATAATAATGGTAACATTAAATTTATAGATGTGAATCGAAAAATAGATAAACTGTTTTTTAAAATATTATTAGAAAACCATGACTATAATCCAATAGTAACAGTAAACTATAAAAATATATATAAAAGTGATAATGATACTTCTAATGTTATTTCTGTACGTAATATAGTTGGTGTTATTATTTCGATACCGTTTTACTGTTTTTTTAGAAATAAAAAAGGTACTAATGCGTCAATGCCTACTTATTTTTCACAAATTTATTATAATTCGAAAGAAATAGACGAGACACATGTCACGGAGATGATTAAAACGTATAACTATAAAATGGTCAGTGATTGGGATGAGGTACTAAGGAGAGAGCGTGATTATATACACTCTGAAAAACATGAGGTGCAACAGATGCGTGAGATTAATCAAAAATCGGATGATGTAAATAAAAAATCAAATACTGACCGTATCGAGAATATTTATGAAAAAAATGGATTAAAGATAGTAAAAAGTAAGGAAAAGATATGCACATCTATTTTCAAGTATACTGGAATAAATATACCCAAACTGGTTGTTCCATTTGTAGAATATCATTCTTTTTATATTCCTATCGTAAACTGGAATAAAGTAGAGTATAGGTTTCATCCTAGCATACAGTTAATACAGATTGGTACGCAAAATATAAACATTTTTCTAGATTATTTACAGTTATATCATACAAATAATGTTACAATGAGCAATGACAGTAGTAAATACGCTAGGTTATTTGAGGTATCAATATTGCCGTCATTTTCTCATGTTTTTCATCTTATAAAGAGCGAGATATATTCTATATATGTGTTGTTACAAAAAAACAATGCGGGAATGGCGGTTGCAAATACGGATACAATACTTGCTGTATATATGTTTCGCAAATCAAATAAAACGATTGTTAACAAAAATTCTAAAAAAGATTCAAATAATATTTCATATATACCTACATCTATTCAGATGCCGACTACAAATGATAATTTTTTTATTTGTGGGTTTATAAATTCTCTAAAAATGGAGAACAAGGGGAAGGATATTGGGTGTATTTCTATCGATACACTATCGCACAATAAAAAGATAATAGACTACTTTTTGGTGAATAATAAACCTATATTGGTAGAAAAAAACACATTATTATTTCATAACTATATTCGTAAAACATTATTACCTGAAAATGTTGTAATAATGAATTGATTTTGAGTGAGTTTTTTGAGTTAGTTATGAATTATCGATTTATGAATTATGAATTAACTCAAATCTCACCATATCTCTTACATCTCATATATTTAATAGCATCCATATATTGCATAAATACATAGACAATCGGAGTTTCATCGTTTAGTTTGCAGGTTTATATAAAATGTATATATATTGAAATGGTCTATCATATGGAAGAAGGTCGAACTGCGATAACATATTAAAACCAGAATCTTTAGCTTCGCTTAAAATTACAGTCTGGTCTGGTGTTAAGAATTTCTGAACATTTTGTCGCTTTTTACCATTTTTCCTATTTTTAAATGTCTCACGAAGTTCTATACTATCGGGGTCATGCATAAACATATCAGACTTATATATGATATCATCTACAATCGCATCATTGTTTCCTAAAGGATTTTTAACATGTTTAGTATTAAATAAACGCATAACTGTTGGCGAGAATCTTCGCTCCCTTGCACCATATGTTTGTGAATCATAGAAACCTCCAACATTTATTAAATGAATCGCTAAAAATCCACCAGGAGCTAACCACTTATAACAATTCTCAAACAATAGTCGTCTATTCGAAATACTATAAATCGTAAAATCTAGCAAAGTAATCAGTGTAAACTTCTCTGAATCAAATGTAAGCTGATTTGTACCATCTCCTAAAATATACTTATTTTCTGGATATTTTTTTGCCGAATACTCTATCATGTTCTTCGACTTTTCCATACCATAACCATTATAACCTTTTTCTCTTAGCGTGTCTACATGTTTACCTGTTTTAGAACCAATAACTAAAGCATCGGTTCGAGTAACAGGAGCAGCCTTATTTAAAATAATACCAACTTCATAGTCATCATACATATCACTATAAAACAAGTTTTCATACATATTAGCATAAAAATCATCAAGAGATTCTTCGCCTGTCTTTAATGTAAAATCTTTATTTATAGTGAAACCCTCTTGGTTTGTAGTGGAACCACTTTCTTTAGACGTTGTTTCTAAAAAGAATAAGCGATAAATGTATACAATAGAAACAAGAATAATTAAAAATACCATGATTACTACCCAACATGAGGAAGTGTTTATTCTATTAATTGCTGTGTCAATAATTGTCATTTATTTATATGTATTATTAATATATATTTTTTATAGAAAAAATAGTATATGGAACCAGAATTTCAAATTAATGATATAAGGACTGTCGCCGAATTTAAAGGAGAGTCTTTCTCAAAATATAAAAAAACAGATGTACGTAAAGAATTACTAAACTCTATGCTTAATGGAAAAATTGAACACGCATGTAACTGGAGTTCCGAACTTATTTGTGCTGGACAATTTTTAGACTTATGGGACATTATACTAACATTTTTAGGAAAACATATTCACTTAGCTAATCCAAAATTAGCAATATACTTAGAAATGCGATATGAAAACTTTAAAACTATTATATCTTCAGGCTATAGAGATGACTTGTTACGTTTAAGGAATAACCCCAAAATCAGAAGCATGTTTGCAGAAATAATTTGTATTATATGTTCCAGCAACAAAAAACATAGCTTCCAAGGTATAAAAATAAATAAAGAAGAAGAATATGATATAACACACATGTCAAATAAGTTAAAAGCACCTTCTGTATCATATGCTCAGTCCATTTATCGTAAAGATGACCCCAAAGAATTATTTATTGCTATTAATGAATTTGCATACCATGTATCACCCGAATCGAATAATGCTTTACAAGCATGTTTTTGGCTAGAGTGGATAATGGAATTTCAAAAAATATGCGCAAAAAAAAAGGAAAAATGTCTATGCGAACGCAGAAGTAATATACCCGTAGACGAAAAGTTTCAAATGGACCCTATTTGGATTCTATGGGAAATAATAATCAATAATTCGAAAAATCACGATAATATAAAAGTTAAAATACTGAATAGTATATTAAACCTATATTGCTTAAAATATACACCAGGTGTTAAAAAAAAGCGGCGTTACTTGATATATTACGCAATTTCTATTTTAACCGAAAAATATGATACTAAAATAGAAATAACAAAAGACAAGGAGTTAGTAGAATCCGTAGTAAAAAAAATAAATTCAGTTTATAAACAAATAAAGAAAAATGAAATAGGCCCTAAAGTAGACTACTTAATGACAGATATTCGAAAAAGCTCTCTCGAAAAGTCGATTGACAAGTTACAAATGATGAATAAATTCGATTTTATAATGAATGAATGAATAAACAAGCTAATTTACAACACCTTCGCACTCTTTAAATAATAAGTAATAGTTGTAACAGAAAAAAACAATATTGCACCCCATAAAGTATCAGTAATCGCTGTTCTTAAATTATATTTTTTGAATATAGCCATGTTGGTAAAATCAAAAATACCATATGTACAGAATCCCAATATAAACGCATCAAATGCTGACTTGTTTACAGAGATAATAAAATAATTAAGAAGAATCGCCATAAGAATATATGTGAAAACTGCTGGTGCTATATTCACAACAAGTGATGAATTCTGAATCGCCGCTACCGTTTTATCAAATACCGGTTTTCCAATAAAGTACAAATAAATTGAGTCAACAAGAACTAACAGTATTGAAGATACAATAAAAGAGTTCATTTAGTTTTATTTTTATTGTATTGTTTAGTATAGTATAATATAATATATTAATAAATAA
>Ga0214923_10009600_pt1 | contig 10051 bp, 5 predicted proteins | sample LL1510_MetaG_FD_177993 | JGI IMG/M metagenome (GOLD analysis project Ga0214923, IMG submission 177993) | Freshwater microbial communities from Lake Lanier, Atlanta, Georgia, United States - LL-1510 | ecosystem: Environmental > Aquatic > Freshwater > Lake | place: USA: Georgia | collected 2015-10-15
TATGGATTAAAAAAGGTGGTTCTTATTGTGACTGGGTTCCTAAAACACAGAAAAAACAAAGAACAAGAGTTAACAGAAAAGCGAGTAAACCTTCTCACCCTCGGGCAATTCAACGGAAGACTCGCAAACAAACTGGCTAAAAAGAGGCCTATCTAATTGCTCCCGGGGTACTGCTCCTTTCACCTTCTGTGCTATTACGCAATATAAATCAAAGCCGGGATATCTCTCAGATTGGTCTGTATCCCATAAGACATTAGACCCATCATCATCAATAAGCCATGACCACATTACATTAAAGAGTTCAGAGACAGTTTCTTTCTGAACCCTTCCATCCTCAGAACTTAGAATCTGACCATTCTCTTTATCATCAGGAATCTCTAAAAATAGAGCCTCAATAATGCTCACAGAAAGACGACATAAGTCAAAAGAAGGATTAGGATACGCCCTAGGTTCTCTAGGATCATATAGAGGTCCAAAGTTATACTGGGTTCCTGCTTCATTCTCAGGCCAATAGTCATCACTGATACACAAGGTTCCATTATAAGTATAAATTGCCCGACCAAAATCTATGATACGAAAGAGTTTTCCATATGTTGGTACTTTCCATTTACGCCCATCATTTGTTTTATAATACAGAAATTCCTTTTCTGTAGAAACCCATAAGATATTATTACTGTGTAAATCATTATGGGTCATAGCCCATAGACTCTGGATTTGACAGAGTGCCGCAATCACTTGAAAAAGCCAAGCCGTCCATCTGGACTCCCATTCTTTAGATCCAATATCAGCATCCATATTAGGGTTTCCCTCTTCCAACAAAGAATCCATTGTGTCAGTGTTAGATTCTAAAAACATAAGCATTGTAGGAAATTCAGAAAGAGCGGCAAAAAACTTGTATTCTTTTCCAAATTCATCTGAGAAATCCGTTTCATCCGAATAGTCTGAGGCAGTTGAGATTGAGGCTGAGTGAAGAGATCCAGATTTGTTAGAAACATTTTCATTTCTAAGTTCAGATTCAAAGTTAGATGAATTGTCAGATTCACTGTCTGAGCAAAGATCCTCAGGGGCTTCAATCAAAGGATCTCCAGGTTTCATTAATTGGTCACCTTGATATCCTAGTAATTTAAAGACTCCCTCTTTTTGTCTTTTCCAAAACCAAGAATCAAACCGGATTTCAGAGAAATCCTCTGTAATATTGTAATAGTATTCCTTTGCTATAGCAAGATACGAACCATAAAATAAAGAGAAATGTGGAGAATGACCTCCTTCTCTAAATCTACTTAGCATGTAACAAGCAACTCCATCAACATAGGCTTGATTGTGCGGGTCATGTATTTTACTATACACTTTGGCTGACTTTTTTCCTGGAGAAGGAAGTCCTGGATGCTGAGACATAGGATAATTTCCCTGTATCATCTTATAAGCATCAAGAAGGTGAGTAATCTTACAAAATCCTGAAATATCTTTTATCTGATCAGTTGATTTACCATGTTTAAATGACCTAATCTTTCCTGAAAAAATCCCCGATCGTTGAGGAACATCTCCAGTAAAAGAGTCAAGATGCCATTCGTGGTCAAATCTCAGAAAAGGACTTAATTTATTTGTCTTAGCAAACCGTATCATTCCGGGATATGTTGTCTGAAGAGGCTTGAACCGCAATTCAAGAGCAGTCTGTAATTCAGAAGAGGGTTTAATTTCCCAAGTTTCTGAATTTGGCATTTCAACTGTCTGAAGAGAAGGATACGGAGAGGACATTACTTTAGTAAAGATACCACTTTAGAAAAGAATGCGCGTCTATTAAAAATTCAATTAAAAAATTATCCCTGTAGTTAAAAATGGCTGCCTCTGCTGCGATGAATTTACAATTAAAGAAATTTAGCATGTCTCAAATACCCGAAGACGCCGTATGTATTTTTATTGGGCGCCGTAGAACAGGTAAATCTACTTTAGTTCGTGATGTCCTTTTTCATCACAAGACTCTTCCATTAGGCACTGTAATCAGTGGAACTGAGGAATCTAATGATTTCTACAAGAAAATGGTTCCTCCACTCTTTATTCATGGGGCTTATTCTCCTGTTATTGTCCAAAACTATGTAAATAGACAAAAGGCAATAATGAAAAAAGTCATGACCGAGCAAAGTAATGGAGTTCAATCCCGGCTAGACCCTAGATCATTTTTAATCTTAGACGACTGTCTATATGATGACACATGGACACGTGATTTGAACGTTCGTTATCTTTTCTTGAATGGACGTTGGGTAAAAGTGTTTTTCTTAATTACTATGCAATATCCTTTGGGAGTTCCTCCTGTTCTAAGAACAAATGTAGACTATGTATTTATTTTACGTGAACCTTACTTGAATAACAGAAAACGCATTTATGAGAATTATGGATCTGCTTTTCCTTCGTTTGAGTTCTTCTGTCAAGTCATGGACCAGTGTACTCAGAATTACGAGTGTCTAGTTGTAAGCAACAACACACAGAGTAATAAATTAGAAGACATTATTTTTTGGTATAAGGCCGAACTTCATGGAGATTTCCGTATTGGCGCACCTGAATTCTGGACACATAGCGCAGCACATTATTTAGAAGCAGATACTGCTAATACAAATAATTATGATCCTGCTGCTGGACAGAGGCTAAAAGGCCCACAGATCCAAGTAAGAAAAGGACAATAAAAAACAAGGTTTACGTTTTAATTGTCCAATCTACAGAAATATACGTATTTTTTTTATCTACTGAAATAACTGAATCTACAAATTTAGTTTGTAAGATACTAATAATAATTGGAACTGCTTCTACCTTAACACTATTATAATTTACACACGGAATATCGTAAATAACATTTTCTGAAATTTTTCCTGGGGGCACTTGTAAATAATGTAAATGAGAAGTTTGTGTCTTGTTATTAATGAGAATTTGTATAATCTGATTAATAATAGTTTCTACGTGATAATTTACTACCGTGGTTAGAATATCTTGGGTTTTAACTAAAGTATATTGATCAACTAATTGCTTTCTTTCTTTAATCATTTCTTTTGTAATTATATTTGGCTCTGTTGCTCCAGTTATACCAAGATTAAAATAAATATAAGGTGGAGTGGCAGGTCCTTCTGCTCCTGTTACACCTGTTGATCCAGTTAATGTAGAACCTCCAGGTATTCCCGTATCACCTTTTGTTCCAGTAAATCCTGTAAATCCTGTAAAGCCTGTAAATCCTGTTGAACCAGTAAATCCTGTAAAGCCAGTATGCCCAGTAAATCCTAGAGGGCCAGTAAATCCTGTAAATCCTGTAAAGCCTGTTGGACCTGTCCTGCCTGAAGCACCAGTAACACCTGTAAATCCAGTATTCCCTGTGAATCCAGTTTGCCCTAAAGGACCAGTATGGCCAGAAGGACCAGTAAAACCAGTATGCCCAGAAGCACCAGTTTGTCCTGTAAAACCTGTTGGACCTGTAAAACCTGTTGGACCTGTAAAACCTGTTGGACCTGTAAACCCTGTTGGACCAGTAAAACCAGTTTGACCAGTAAATCCAGTAAACCCTGTTGAACCGGTAAACCCTGTATGCCCAGTTGAACCAGTAAAGCCTGTATGCCCAGAAGCACCTGTTGAACCAGTAAAGCCAGTAAAGCCTGTTACACCTGTTGACCCAGTTGATGTAGAATTTCCAGGTATTCCTGTATCACCTCTTGGTCCGGTAAATCCAGTAAAGCCTGTAAATCCTGTAAATCCTGTAAAGCCTGTAAATCCAGTAAAGCCTGTAAATCCTGTAAATCCTGTAAAGCCTGTTGAGCCTGTTGAACCGGTTGATGTATTAGTTCCAGGTGGTCCTGTAACTCCAGTAAATCCAGTTGAACCAGTGGGGCCTGTAACTCCTCTTGGTCCAGTAAATCCTGTAAAGCCAGTAAATCCTGTAAAACCTGTAACTCCTCTAGGACCAGTAAATCCTGTAAAACCTGTTGAGCCTGTAAAGCCTGTTGTCCCAGAAGCACCGGTTCCTAAAGCGCTGCCAGGTGTTCCCGTATCACCTTTTGGACCAGTATGCCCAGAATGCCCAGAAGCACCAGTAACTCCTGTAAATCCTGTAAATCCGGTTGAACCTGTAAAGCCAGTTGGACCAGTAAAGCCAGTTGGACCTGTAAAGCCAGTTGGGCCTGTAAAACCAGTTGAGCCAGTAAAACCAGTAGAACCTGTATTACCTGTAGAACCTAAAATACTTAGTTTCAAATCCCAATTGTTATTAATATTTGTTATTTTACGAATCTTATTTCTATCTAGAACTAGTAGATTTCCACTAAAATCAAAAATAAGACCAAGCGGATTATGAAACATAGCAGTATTTGCTGTGCCATCAAGTTGACCACTTTGCCCATTTCCTGCTAATGTGGTAACATTTGCTAAGGGATCTATTCTACGAATTCTATTATTTCTAGAATCTGATACATATATATTATTACTTGAATCAATGGTCAAAGACTTAGGTTGGCCAAAAAGTGAATTATTTCCATTTCCATCTAAATATCCAAATGACCAAGCTCCAGCAAACGTTGTAATAGTATTTAACGTATCTATTTTACGAATTACATTATTAAAACTATCCACTATAAATAAATTTCCACTAGAATCAAAAGCAAGATCATTAGGATTATAAAATGTTGCTGTATTAGCAGGACCATCGTTATCACCAACAGATCCAGTACCAGCAAACGTTGTAACATTGCCTGAAGGATCTATTTTACGAATTCTATTATTACTACTATCTGCAACAAATAGATTATTTGATAAATCAAACCTAATACCTATTGGATAATTAAATCTTGCCGCAGTCCCCTGAGCATTTACAAATCCTGAAGTTCCAGATAAACCTGCAATGACTGTATTAACAGTTAATGTAGAATTTAATTTACATATCCTATGATTATTAGTATCAGCCACATATATATCGCCATTTGTATGTATAGCTATACCTCTTGGATACTGAAATAATGCTGGAGAAGATGTAACATTACTTGAGGAATCTATTTTACGAATTGCTCCATTCAAGGTATCACATATAAATATATTACCACTAGTATCTTTTGTTATAGCTTGTGGATAATCCATTTCTAAATTAGATACTGTAGTTCCTGAGAACCCTGATTTTATTAATCCAGCAAATGTGGATACTGTTACACTATTTAAATTATGTTGATATATAATAGAAGTATTAGTATCTAAATATAAATCTCCAGGGGAACCTAGATTTGGAACAGGGGGTAAAGTAGAAGAATAAATTAAATTACCAGATTGACCAGTTGCTCCATCTGTTCCAGAAATATTTAATAACGCTTTCCAAGGTAAAGAGTTAATAGTAATTAAACGAATTTTATGTCTATCTAGAACTAATAGATTTCCACTAAAATCAATAATAAGACCTTGTGGTGATAAAAATTGAGCAGAATATGCTGGGCCATCAACTTGACCACTTTGCCCATTTCCTGCTATTGTACTAATATTTCCAAAAGAATCTATTCTAGAAATTCTAAAATTTAAAGTATCTGAAATATACATAATATCATTAGCATCAATAGTTATTTTTGTTGGATTATTAAAAGGAGCATTATATAGTGATCCAGCAAATATACTAACATTAGTTGAAGTATCTATTTTACGAATTACATTATTAAAACTATCCACTATAAATAAATTTCCTTTAGAATCAAAAGCAAGATCTTTAGGATTAAAGAATGTTGCTATATTAGCAGGACCATTATCTATTCCAGGAACTCCAGTACCAGCAAATGTTGTAACATTGCCTGAAGGGTCTATTTTACGAATTACATTATTAGCGATATCTGCAACAAACAGATTATTTAATAAATCAAATGTAATACCTCTTGGAGAATTAAATCTAGCCGCTGTCCCCTGAGCATTTACAAATCCTGAAGTTCCAGATAAACCTGCTATAACAGTAAGATTATTAAAAGAGGAATCCACTTTACATATTCTATGATTATTAGTATCAGCCACATATATATCACCATTAGAATGTATGGCTATACCTACTGGATAATTAAATAATGCTGAAGAAGATGTAACATTGCCTGAAGAATCTATTTTACGAATTGCTCCATTCCAGGTATCACATACAAATATATTTCCACTAGTATCTTTTGTTATAGCTTGTGGAAAATACATTAGTAAATTAGATAGTGTAGTTCCTGAGAATCCTAAGCTTGTTGTTCCAGCAAATGTTGATACCATTGGTTCTAATGGATTAGTTACTAGAGTTGATGTGCGTTGATACAATTCACCTTGGCTAATATCTAAATATAAATCACCTGGTTTTCCTAAAGGCAAATTTGGTGGATAATTATATGAATATATTAAATTACCTGCCATACCTGTTGGCCCTGTATTTCCTGTAAATCCTGTAGGAGCGGTAATAGTTATAGAAGATGAAGCAGAAATAAATGAACCATCGGTTGTAGTAGCAGTAAGTATTGTTGAGCCAATAAGTACACCCGTTACTAGGCCACTTGAATTTACTCTAGCAATAGAAGGATTAGAAGAAGTCCATAGAAGTGTTTTATTTGAAGCAGCAAGAGGTAAAATAGATGAATTTAATTGAACTGTTTGACCAGTAGTTACTGTAGAAGTAGAAGAAGAAATACTTAGTGATGTAACTTGTGTGCCAGAAATTAATGTGTATAAAGCTGTAGCAAGATTTTGACCATCAATTGTTCCTAAGCCAGTACAATTATCATAACCAATCTTAGCAAAATACATTCCGTTAGACCCATACGTAATATCGTGAAAACATGCTGCGTATAATGTGGGGTTTGTGTATATCGCATATAAAAACGGATTAATAAATGGTATTGGCCTTCCTGTTGTATTATTTGTAGTTACAGAAGCTAAAAATCCCGCTATAATTGGAGCAGAAACACTTGTTCCACCAGTTATAGATAAAATATTATTTACAAGAATAAATACTCCTGTTTGTGGATCTCCTACCGCAGCAAGATCAGGAATAGAGCGCATAGATACATTTAGATTACTCTGATAAGATGGAGTAGGAAAGAGCCCACTTAATCCACCACCACCTGAATCCCACGAACCCTCCTTTGTATTAGCATCATATAAGTTATTTAATGATGCTAAGAATGTTCCACCAACTGCAGTAACATATGGTGAACTAGCAGGAAAGCAGGTTTCTGTTCCATTAGTTAAACCAATCTGACCAATAGAACCATTATCTCCTGATGACGCAAATATATTTATATTTTGTTCTGTAGCATATTTAAATGCTAAATTTAAAGAAAATATATTTGAATTAATCCATGCTATAGAATCATCAGTGCCCCATGAAATACTTACTATTGTAGGAATATAACTAGTAGTTCCAACAATAACTGGATTATACAAATCACCTCCAGGACCAAAAAATTTTTGATAAACTAAATTGTCGGTACCTGGCGCTACATACAAAATAATAGTTAAATTAGGAGACGGGCATATTCCACCGACTGCTTGAACATCAAGAGTATTTTCAGTTGTACCACCATCAACGTTACCTGAACTGTCTATAGTTACTGACCCTGTAGCACCATATAATTTTTTAACAATAACTCTTGGATGACTTGAACTAGGTATACCACAAACCTGAGTCCAATACTTCTGAATATCACCATTTGTTAAAACCCCTGTTACTGAATTTATTGTTCCAACAAGACCACCTCCAAATGATAGTATACCCACTACAACATTTACAGAAGTATTTGGACTAGGTACTCTATAAATACTTCTTAAATCTGTAAATGTATATCCTCCATAATCAGAATACGTATTATATGAAATAGGACCTTCGATAGTTTTTCCTAATTTAATAAAACTCCTAACATTAGGTAGCATTCTAATACATACGATAAAAATTGTTTCTTAAACTCTGCGCAGTTATAAAATTAATAAATCTGACAAGCGCCATTTTTCAAAAGTTCCATCGGGCATTGGTCTTTTGATAATAAAAGGTAGTCTGCGAGCTTCCAGTTCCATCTTTGCTATAGTCTTTAAATCAGTAACATGTGTCGGAACTGCTATAAATGCACGGGCACCCTGGCTTAACTGATTTGTTCTAAATCCTAAAATTTTAGTTTTTTCAAATTGCGTCAAGAAAGGTAGACTACGATGTTTAGGATCTGCCTGACCATCTGCGTTCTTAAATGACGGAGGTAAATTGGTTAATTGAATATCTAGAGCTATAGTCTCAATAGTATCAATACGGGCCTCTGGGTGAATTCTTAGTAATTCATTACCCAGATCTTTCTTCTGTGATTCTTCTAGTAAAGCACCATCTTCTACCAAATCAATCTCCTCATCATACTGCTCCTCATAATTATCTTCATCATCAGCCATACTTATTTCTAAATTAATAGTATATTCATTTTTTAGGTAAAGTTTTAACTTGCGCTAAAAGGACTAACTAGGGTCTAAAGTTGAATATGACTTATTTAATCTATAGGCATGGCTGCGGATTTAGAGTATACGGAAGATGTGACAGTGTATGAGTCGTTTGACTCAATGGATCTGAAAGAGGATCTTTTAAGAGGAATTTATGCATTTGGTTTTCAGAAACCATCTCCCATTCAGACAAAGGCTATTAAAGTTATAGCAGAAGGCAGGGATCTTCTTGCGCAAGCACAGAGTGGAACGGGAAAGACAGGAGCATATAGCATTGGCAGTTTAGAACGCATAGATCCTTTGGTAAAAGGTGTTCAAGTTCTATGTTTGGTTCCAACAAGAGAATTGGGAGAGCAGGTTAATGCGGTTGCTTCTACATTAGGTGAAAAGATGGGTATAAAGGCATATGCTGCTATGGGAAAGACTCCTGTTCGTGATGATATGCGTGCTTTATCAAGAGGTATTCAATTCTTAATTGGAACACCGGGGCGTATTTATGATTTAATGAGTCGTAGAGCATTTACAACAGAAAACATTAAGATTATTGTTGTAGATGAGGCAGACCAAATGTTAGAGGATCGTTTCAGAGAACAACTTCAGCATATTCTTGATATTGGGTTTCCCGCAACGACTCGTTGTGCTTTCTTTAGCGCAACTCTAAGCGAGGATGTAAAGGAGTTTGCTACAAAACTTTTAGATAAACCTGTAAAAATAATTGTCCCTGTTGAGGAAGTGAATTTAGCAGGAATTAATCAGTATTCATTATCTCTTGAAAAAGAGCAGTGGAAGTTTGAAGTTCTTCTAGATTTATATAAGAATCTTAATATAACTCAAGCTCTAATATTCTGTAATACACGTGCAAAAGCCGAGCAACTATCTTCACAGATGTCTGAGGCTGGATTTCCTATCACATGTATTCACGCAGAGTTGGATATTAAGGATCGTATGGCTCGTATGCTTTCTTTTAGAAAAGGGGAGACTAGAGTATTAATTACAACTGATTTATTGGCACGTGGAATTGATGTTCAGCAAATAAGTTTAGTTATTAATTATGAATTGCCAGTTGAAATTCCTAATTATATTCACCGTATTGGTCGTGGAGGACGTTTTGGTCGCAGAGGAACTGCGATTAATCTTCTTGCGGGTGATGATATAAATAAGATGAATGACCTTGTATCTATATTTAAGTTAAATTTATCAAATCTTCCAGAGGACTTAAGTTTAGTAGATTTAGGTCAGTAATAAAAATTGAATGTGAATTATTTGTCATGTGTAAGTATCAAATGACAACCGATTCTAAGCGGGGTCAAATAGGCCTAGCAAATCTTGGAAATACATGTTATCTTAATGCTGCTATTCAAGCTCTAAGACATGTTCCCGATTTAACCGTCTTCTTTAATAAATACTCTAGTCCATGGATTCACACGGGTGATAAACCCGAGGCAGTCTTATGTCGTGCTTACAAAGAGTTGATTAATGACCTCTGGTCAGGAACAGGAACGGGTTATTTGAAACCTGCTGGATTTCTTCACTATTTTAGAGAATCTCTTAAATCGTGTCCTACATACGAACACATGATTACATCTGAAGCCCATGATAGTGGAGAGGCTCT
>Ga0214923_10009604_pt1 | contig 10049 bp, 7 predicted proteins | sample LL1510_MetaG_FD_177993 | JGI IMG/M metagenome (GOLD analysis project Ga0214923, IMG submission 177993) | Freshwater microbial communities from Lake Lanier, Atlanta, Georgia, United States - LL-1510 | ecosystem: Environmental > Aquatic > Freshwater > Lake | place: USA: Georgia | collected 2015-10-15
AAGAAAGTCAAAAACAAAAAAAAATAAAAAAAAAAAAAAAAAAAAAAATATTTATAAAAAAAAAAGAAGAAAAAAAAATCAAGGAATAAATCAAGAAATAAATCAAGGAATAAATCAAGGAATAAAAAAATAAAATATGATGGTAGATATGATGTTCCCCGAAAACCTGCGATTCCTGAACAAAAAAAAGATGATGCGTATGAAGCATTAGGAACTGCACAAGAAAACGATGCAGAAGAAGCATTGAGAGCTGCGCGCGCAATAAATGAGCAACGACAACTTCAACTTCAAGAAAGAAGACAAGCAGTTACAGAACAAGAACAAGAATGGAATTGTATTTTATTATGAAATTAAAATATCAAGTTCAAGTATATCCAAAAAAAAATTGATTTTATTTCTAGAAAGAATCCATTAGAAATAAAATAACAAACATGATGATGAATTGGGAAGAATACAACTATGATTCCGATGATTATCGTGAATATGTTAGCGAACAGAGATTTAGAAGGACGGAAGCCATAAAACCAACAGAGAGAAATAGAAACATTTTCAAACTGTCTTTGTATGACAAGAAGAAAGAGGATGATATTACTTGTCCTGAGAAAGAAGACGAAAAAGTAACTGAGAATACAAACTTGAAACTAAGCTGGATTAATTTGTCTAAAGCAAGACATGCTACTAATTCTGAAGTCGCATCTTCTTTTAATGATTCGGATTATCCTATTCTTTCCATATCATTCAAAAAAGTTGAGAAAATAACAGCCGACGATGAAAAGGGCTGGACAATGATTGAGAATAAAAAGATCAAGGAGCAAGAACCTCTTCCAAAACCAACCTTTGAAAAAACTCAAATTTGTAGAATTTTCAAAGAGAATAAGAAATGTCCTCATGGAAGCAATTGTCGTTTTGCGCATCACCAATCAGAACTTGTTGTAAATTCTTGTCATTTTGGCGAGAAATGCAGATCTATTAGATTTAATAACAAAGAATACTCAAATAAAAATGATAAGAAAATCTGTATATACAAACACCCAGGTGAAACAATGAATAATTACAACAAGAGAAATAAATTGACACACAAGTAAACTAAAAACTAGTTGAATATTTTTTATTTTTTCCAAACCATTTATTGGTTTAGAAAAAGTCTTTGACCATTCAATATCATAATTAACGGTTGGTTTAAAAAGTAAATTTGTTTAATATAAATGCCGAATAAAAATACACTTGAACTTGTTATGATTGTTAAGAATTCAGGAGACATTTTGCGTGAATGTTTGAGAACCAATAGTAAATACATTGACCGATGGACAATAGTTGACACTGGAAGCACTGATAATACAAAGGAGATTATTAAAGAAGAATTAAAGAATGTTCCGGGAAATCTTTATGACATTGAGTTTAAAGATTTTTCACAAGCAAGAAATAAATCTCTTGAATTATCATCTAAATCTTGTAAATACACAATAATTCTTGATGATAGTTACATAATTAATGGAGGCGAACTATTAAGAAGTAGATTAGAGAAATCTAAATCAAATGCTTTCACAATAAGGATCGGACATTTGTCCAATGAAAAATTAGTGAATGACTACTATTCCATAAGAATATTCAAGACCAGTATGAATTATAGATATAAATTTCGCGTTCATGAATTCCTGAATGTAAAGAAAAAGGATATTTGTGAAATAGATGATGAGTCCGTTTTCATAGAAGATGTTATAACAGCGGAGCATAAGAATAGAAGTGTGGTTAGATTCAAGAAGGATATTGAGCTTCTTTTGTTAGATCTAAAAGAACACCCAACAGAGCCAAGAATAATTTATTATTTAGCGAAAACATATTTTCAATTAAATAAATACGACGAATCTTTGTCTTATTATAAGAAATTAAACAGTTTGAAGAATATAGATTCCGAGTATTACTTTATGTCAATGTATGAGAGCTCATGTATTCATTTTCAAAAAAACAATGATATCCAAGCGTTTAAGAATCAACTATTAAATATTCAATCAAAGTTCCCGAAAAGAATTGAACCGGGATACAAATTAGCCATAATAATGCGAGACTCTGGTGATATAGAAGAAGCAGAAAGAATTCTAGATTATATTGCAAAATTACCCAAACCAAGTAACTCATTTACAATTCTAGAAGAGGATATATATGAATATTTTATACCATATCTATACATTGAAATTAAATTACAAATGGGTAAGGTATTTGAGGTTGTTAATCTACTAAAGTATTTACTTAGTATATATCCAAACAATCAACCTTTGTTAAATATGAAATATTCAATTACAGATAATATGAACATTTCATCAATAAAACTAAGTGATGGTAAAACGATTGCCATTCACACCGGTGGACAGCAAATGATTTTCAAACATTGGAATCCAAGAGGTGATAAACGCATTTCAGGATCTGAATATATGGCTATAAACCTAGGGAAGGAATTTCTAAAAATGGGATACAAAGTTATTATTGTTGGCTTATTTGAAGACAAAGAAACATCAGTTGATTATCAGGGAATCATAGATAATATTCAATACATAGATTATAAATATTTCTCAGACTTTGCGCTAAGATATGTAATTGATTATCTTTTCGTCAGTCGTTTTACATCTAATCTGCTTTATTATGACAATATTAAAAATGTATATCTTTGGGTTCATGATATTCTACCTATTATGGATGCGTCTAAATGTTTTCAAATACACAAGACAAAATTCAAAGGTGTTATTGCTGTATCTAACTGGCAAAAAAATAATATCGTGAATAAATTAAATACTCCAGAGGATAGAATCATTGTTTCGCGAAATGCAATCTACCCTGAACGATTTTTGAATAAAAATATAGAGAAGGTTCCTTATAGATTTATTTATACTTCCGACCCTTCAAGAGGTCTTTCTAATCTGATTGATGTCTTACCTAAAATCAAAGAAAAGTATCCGTTAACGACTCTATATATTTTTGCTATATCAGAAAATATAGATGATAACACAATGAATAAAATAAAACAACTTGATTATGTTTTTCTGAATACGCGTTTGTCACAAGATGAGATTGCCAATGAATTCTTGAAATCTGATATATGGTTTTATCCTACAGATTTCAAAGAAACATATTGTATTACAGCAGTAGAGGCAATGTGCTCAAAATGTCTTGTTTGTACTATAAATTTAGGTGCGTTAAAGGAGATTGTCATGGGGAAGGGAATTCTATGCGACTATCCAATCAATAATGAAAAAATGCTAAATAAGATTTTCTTTGTTCTTGAAAAACCGTATTTGAAAAAAATGTTTATTGAAAAGGCATACGAGTGGGCGATTGAGCAAACGTTTGATAAACTAGCAAATGACTGGAAAACAAACTTGTTGATTTGAAAAAAAAGTATTTATCTAAAATTTATATCTAAAAAGTTATAAATTCTAATAAACAAATAATCCATGTTAATATCATTTGACTATTTATTAAGTAAGTATAAAATGCAAATTAAAGGTATACTTCATGTTGGAATGCATGAAGCGGAGGAAATAGATATGTATGAAAAATGCGTCGGGCGAGATAAAATATTATGGGTTGAAGCTATGTTAGACAAAGTTCAATTCTGTAGAACTAAATTCCCGGGGATATTAGTGGAAAATGCCGTCGTAAGTGACTCAGACGGTGAAGATGTTAGATTTAACGTATCTAATAACGGTCAATCATCATCAATTTTAAATTTTGGAACTCATAAAATCAATCACCCAGAAGTTCATTATATATATTCATTTCAATCCAAAACCAAACGTTTGGAAAATGTCATTTCAAAATATAAAGATTCTATTAACTTTAATTTTCTCAATCTTGATATACAAGGGGTGGAATTAAAAGCATTAAAAGGTCTTGGTGACTACCTGAAAAATATTGATTATATATACACTGAAGTTAATTGCGATTACGTCTATGAAAAATGTGATTTGGTGACTGATATAGATGATTATTTATCGGGTTTCGGATTCAAGAGAGTTGAAACAAGCTGGTTTGGTAGTTGTAAATGGGGTGATGCATTTTATATAAAATAAATTAGAATAGATATCAAAAAAATGAAAAAAATTATTTACACATCAACAAATATCCGATATATGCTTGATTTTTTACCTATACCATTTGAAATTATTGATATAATTTTAGAATTTTACAATATTTATAAAGTTGAACACAAGACTCGCTTTAAAGATACTCTTAATTTGATTGATTCTTATCCGACATTTAATAGACAATTTAAACAGAGAGTCAGACGAGGTAGTGAAATATATTATCAATTTGATTACGAAGGTCATAATTTTTATGTTATTAAAAAATCAAGTTACCTTGAAACAGTACAATCTATATTCAACATTTCGGAAACGAATTTTTGAATTTATATTATATCTTATAGCATCGTGAAATTTCAATTTTTATTACGCATTTTTCGTAATAAAAATCTTTATTGCTGAACATGTTTAGAATTCATAAATGAGTATTCAATAATTTTATCAATATCCAAATTGCAATACGCGTTAAAACTAATATTTTTAGTTGAAAGTATTAGAAATAAATCGTTGCGATACCTTATCAGATCATCATATTTATTCTTTGAATTCATTTTCTTGATTAGTTCTTCAATCAAGTCATCAGCTATTGTGGATCTTTTGTTTTGTTCAATTATATTATTCCTCATCCAATCTTTTTTATTAGGGGTGCTTTCATTTGTTGTTGATTTTAACCATTCACGCACAGAATCTTTTTGGTTGTTTGAAAAAACCCATCCTGGACCAATTTTCAGATTGGCATTCCATTTACCACCCATTTCCTTGATATAATCTTTGTATTTCTTAGTTTCATCGCCAAATAAAACAAATGATTTATCCGTATAATCTTGAATTTCCATTATATTATTTTATTTGTATAATTAAGTTCATAAACCAATATATATTATTTATCATTATATCAACGGTTATATCTTTCACTGATTTGATTGATTACATTTCTCCCCATCTTTGATTTCTCACTTTCATATCTTTCTCTTGGATGCTGTTGCTGAGTTCTATCAAAAACTGGTATAAAACCACCATTTTCAAATCCACCTGGTTGTATTTTTTCCTCTAAATTATATTTTCTTACAGATACATTGTTTTCACCACGTCTAGTTTGATTAGATGAAAATTGAGATAAGACGGCCTTTCGTTCAAGTTCTCTGACGTGTTCTGGTTTTATATTCTTCTGTCCTGAAAACTTTATATTAGACGATGTTTGATACTCAGGTAAATTTCTTCCAAGTTCAATATTTTTGTGAATAAACGACACCTTCGCATTTCCGATATTGTTAGTTGTTGAAGCATAAGAAGGTAAATTCTTTTGGAGTTCTAATTCCTTGTGTATAAAGTCTATATTTTTTCTCGTTCCGTTTGTATTTGTGCGACTTTCGTATTGTGGTAAATTTTTTTCAAGAACAATATCATTGTGTATGAAATCCACATTCTTTCTCGTGCCATTTGTATTTGTCCGAGTTTCATATTCTGGAAGATTTTTCCCTAGAACAATATCTTCATGAATGAATGACACTTTTCCGTTTCCGGATGTATTCGTGCGACTTTGGTACTCAGGCAAATTTCGTTCTAATTCAAAATTTTCATGTATATATTCAGTCTTATCGTTTCCACTAAGTGGTGTTGTGTATTCAATCAATTGATAATCTTTTGTTTTAATGTTATTCAGATTAAATATATCTTCGTCAAAAGGAACTCCATTATCAATCGCAGTTCCGAGATTACTATAAACTGAATGTGCATTAGTGTCTTGAATATACTTTTCGGTATTAACACTGTCACCATCAATCATTTGATATTTTATATCTTGTAAATTGGACTGTGTGTTTTTAACAAGCAAGTTATCGTTATTCACACCTTTTGTTGGCTCCTGCACAACTAATTCAGTAGTCTTATTCATTCTCGCATTCGTGTTTACATTATTATTCATTGCATTCTGGATACCATTTTTACTCATTTCAAAAGGTTCCTGGAATGGTTTTTGTAAATAGTATGTTTTTGTTGATTTAACATGAGCACTTATTATATCTGGACGAACTGTTTTCGCAGCTGTTTGATTTCTTGAATTATCCAATTCCTTCAAATTATGAGGCATTCCTGGATTCGTTGTTGCATGTGTTATATTTCTCGGCAATCTTGAAAGTGGAAGCAAATCCTGTGGAGCATGAACTGGTGGACGAAAATCACCATCCTTGTTAATTGTGTAAGGCAAGAATGCTTGTTTATTACCATAATTCTGTTGAGACCCTCCGAAATTTGAATAGTTCACACTCACACTTGGATTAACTCCTCTTGCAAATCTTGTTATCGCTTCTGCCGAACGATCTGAACTATCAATCATATTTAATATATCATTTGAATCACCTACCTTATCAATTCGTCTCATCATTATAGATTTAGGAGGATCTTTAATTATATTCATGTTTGTACCCCATGATTCCATACTTGGCAACGTTACCTTTCCATGATTAGTTAAAGCTGAATATGATAACATTAGTTATATTTTATTATTATAAAATTAATTTTTTTATAATATTTTTATTATAAAAACTTGTTAGATTATGAATTTATTATAAACTGTATTGAAAATATATTAAAGATTTTTATTTATGTCTACCATTTGGCATTCTTTCTATTCTTCTTTGGTGATCTAGAAACCTTTCTATTCTTCTTAGGTGATCTAGAAACCTTTCTATTTTTCTTCGGTGATCTAGAAACCTTTCTATTCTTCTTAGGTGATCTAGAAACCTTTCTATTTTTCTTAGGTGATCTAGAAATCTTTCTATTCTTCTTATGTGATCTAGAAACCTTTCTTTTTCGCCCATCAGTTCTCGGCGGAATTCCGTTAAAAGCAGAAGTTTTACCTAAACCATAGATGAAATTTCTACCTATACTACTAATCCCTGAAGCTGCTTTTTTAGAGACGCCACTTAAACCATTAAATCCTTTTTGAAAACGAGACCATCTATTTACTGATGACTCTAAATTATTATCAAATGTTTCTCTTGTAGGACGATTATTCATAAGAAATTCATGTAGATCACCAGTCTTGATAGTTCCATCAGAATTCGCAATATTATTTAACTCATTGAGATCAACTTCTTCTTTGATGTCATCCGCAACGTTTTCGGAGTCATCATCTTTAGAATTATCTATAACATCAAATACATTCTTTGGTATTTTAAAACTTCTACCTACTCTTTTAACTTTTATTTTCGGCATCTCACCAAATTTCTTTTTTAATTTAGATAGACTATCTTCAATCACTGTTCCCTCAACTACTTCAACCACTTTGCCTTCTGTTATCATTTCTTCAAAAGACTTCATATTGGTCATGCGTTCTATATTTTTTTTCACTTCTAAATTCAATGCCAGTAGATTCAAAAGCTTATTCAAATATTTGAACTGATATGATCCTTTTTCAAAATCTATCAAGATTCCATCATTATTATAAGGAAAATTTCTATTATAGAAAACATACTCGCGACCATCAACAAACCTTTTTATAACATCGCAATTGGATAAAATATCTAATATATCTAAGCATCCTATTCTCATAAGTAAAAAATCAATCTCACTATTAATCATCCATTCATAATCATGAACGAATTTTCCACTCCTCTCATTATTAAGAATATTTAAGCAATTATTTAGAAATCCAGACAAGAATCCGCTCATCTCAACACATTTATTTTTCATGTCACTACGAATTTGCTTTAATAGATCATCTATTCCTTTTACAGACTTTTCTTTTTTTTCATTGAATTTTCTAAGTTCATATTTGACTTTTTGTAATTTGTACTGCTTTTTCTCAGAGTCAGATAATACGATCGTTTTATCCACCATTTTACTATCAAGCTCATTTTTCTTAAACATTGACGAATAAATCTCATACTCCTTCTTTTTTTCTAATAACTGTTCAACAAGAAAATTATAATCAGATACATCAACGCCTCTTCCAATTTGGAAATTGAAATATAATGCCTTTCCGGATATATCATATCGCATTGGTTTCTCAATATAAATCTCTCTCCCAAGTAATGATAGATATTGATCAACTTCTTTCTCTTTATAAGATGACACTGTTTTTCTTATATAGTCTCTGAGAGAATATGGATTAAATTCATTTTGTAAATCACTTACTGAAAATAAATTCATTTTCAATATTTTTTCTTGTGTTGTTAATTTTCTTTTCTTGGGGTTATTATCTTCGTATTGTATTTCATCAACACTTTCAACTATTTTTCTCACCCCCCAGTTGTTCAAGAAACCTTCAAAGAAATCTTTTACTTCTCCAAGCTTTGCATTATCAAGCTCTTTATAAAAATTACATTTATTTGTATATTCTTCTTTGATTTTATTATATATAAACAGCGCGTTTTCAGTATTCATTTCTTTTCGTTTAGTGTAAAATGGAAGCAAGTTAATAATATTGCAATTATTACACTTAACAATTCTTTCAGCATCATCCTCATCATATGGATCCAATGTTACTAAACATTCATTGCATCTATTATTATCTATGTAGTTAGGTTCAAGTCTATTGAATATCTTTTCATATAAGTTGTCGCAAATTTCTTTTTGCTCATTCAGATATTCTCCATCATTTATGGATTTCTCAATTTCTTTCAACTCATCTCTTGAATCACCTTTGGAAAGTTTTTTTAGCAAGATTTTCTTAAATTTTATATAATATTCATCCGTTTTTTTCGCGTTTATTTGTTCTATTGAATCATAAACAAAAATACGTCGTCTTTCTTTATCTTTTGCTTCACCTTTCATGATATCAAATAATGATGAGTAATAGTTTTGCATCGTCTCTTATTTTATTATATAACAAAAATAAATAAAAAATTTTCACATAATTACAAAATTGAAAAATTGATTTTATTAAACAAAGTAAAGCACAGTCTTCCAGGACAAACAAAACAAAATATGCACCAGGATACAAGAGAGATTGAAAAAATTACGTTCGGAATATTTTCCGCTGACGAAATAAAGAAAATGGCTGTATGTAAAGTAGATAACCCTAAATTATGTAACGTTGATAAAGGGTCTGCTTACGGCACAGTTTATGATCCAAGAATGGGAACCGTTGAGAACGGAACAAACTGTGATACTTGTGGAAACGGTGTTTGGGACTGTCCCGGTCATTTTGGATATATTGAATTGAATGAACCTGTTATTCATCCTCTTTATTATAAACAGGTCGTGAGTTTACTAAGATGCTTTTGTATAAAATGCTTCAAGTTGCTTATCACTGAAGATCAAATCAAATTAAACAACCTCCATCGCTCAAAAGGTATCAAAAGATTTGCAAAAATTCTAGAAAAACTAGAAAAGATTGATATGTGCTCTCACTGTTCTCATCCACAACCCGATATTAAACACACCATCTCTGACAACATCATTTCAATGGTTTACAAAGATAAAGAGAAGGGTAAAATCAGCATTGTTTTACAGGTTAATGAAATCAAAAAAATATTTGATAATATCAACATTCATGACGTGAAGCTTCTTGGGTTTGATCCGGATTTGGTTCAGCCTAAAAACCTGATTCTGACGATGTTTCCTGTCATTCCAACTTGTTGTCGTCCTTATGTTATAAGTGAAAACAACGTATGTGATGATGATTTGACCATTCAACTTGTTGAAATCATCAAGGCCAATAATCATTTAGAACAACAAGATGGCATTCAATTGTCTGATACAAAAAAACAGAAACATTTACAGAGCTTGAAATTCAGAATATCAACATTCTACAATAATTCGTGTTTAGCACCTGAGACACCTGTTTTTATGTGGGATGGTTCAATTAAACGTGCCGATGAAGTTGAATTCGGGGACGAACTTATTGGTGATGACGGCGAGAAAAGAACAGTTCAGGCAGTTTGTAGTGGTGAAGATGAAATGTATGAAGTCATCAATGAATTCGGTGAATCTTATACTGTAAACAAGAATCACTATTTGACACTTAAA
>Ga0214923_10009605_pt1 | contig 10048 bp, 9 predicted proteins | sample LL1510_MetaG_FD_177993 | JGI IMG/M metagenome (GOLD analysis project Ga0214923, IMG submission 177993) | Freshwater microbial communities from Lake Lanier, Atlanta, Georgia, United States - LL-1510 | ecosystem: Environmental > Aquatic > Freshwater > Lake | place: USA: Georgia | collected 2015-10-15
ACAACCGTTTGTTCAAAATCTTTCTAAAGGACTGAGTGGTATATTTGGCAACATATTTAATCTTGGTGCTGGTGCAGTAGGAGGTGGAGCAGGAGCGGCAGGAGCGGCAGTTAGAGCGGTGGCTGGTATAGCTGGTGTTGGTTTTGCTGATGGTGGTATTATGACTAACCGTGGTATGAAGCAATTACAATATTACGCAAATGGCGGTATTGCACGTTCACCACAATTAGCAGTATTCGGTGAGGGTAGTAAACCAGAAGCGTATGTCCCGTTACCTGATGGAAGACGGATACCAGTTGTATTGTCAGGTAGTAGCGGCGGTGGTAATACTGTTATTGGTGGTAGCACTTCAGTAGTCGTTAATGTTGACGCATCTAATACTAAGGCGGCTGGTGATAAACCCCGTGCTAATCAACTTGGCGACCAGATTGCTAAAGTAGTTCAGGCTGAAATTATCAAACAACAACGACCAGGAGGGCTATTGTATTAATGGCTACATTTGTTTGGATTCCAGATTATGGTACGTCACGTCAGCATCAACCAGCAGTTCGCACTGTTAAATTTGGTGATGGCTACGAACAACGGCTAACATACGGAATCAACACAAACCTACAAAAATGGTCGCTTCAGTTCAGCGCTAGGACAAATGTTGAGACTGATTTAATTATGGATTTTCTGGATGATAGCAATGCCGTAACAGCATTTGACTGGACAACACCAGATGGAATTAGTGGTAAAAAATGGATATGTAGGCAGTGGTCAAAAACAATGATAGCGTACAACATAAACGATGTTTCTGCTGAGTTTGAAGAGGTCATGGCATGACATCGCAAAACATTAATTTTTTATTGTTTAATGAACTAACAAGCGTTGGCTTAGTATCAAGCATTGCGTTAGTTGGCAGTAGTATTGGCATTCATACGCAATTACAGCAGCCTAGTCCATCGGCTGTTATTGAACTATTTGAACTACAAACATTTGCTAATGTACATGGCGTTGACCAAATCCTTCGGTTTCATGCAGGCACTTCAGGCGTTGACAATAATAATATTGTTTGGAATGGTAATACCTATACTCAATATCCATGTATAGCAACTGGATTTGAATACAATGGCAAGGGACAGTTACCTCGACCTAGATTGCAATTTGCCAATTTACAATCGTTAGTTAGTGCGTTGCTTACTGTTGTAAATTCATATACTCCAGGCAACGATTTAATTAGTGCAAAATTCACAAGAATTAGAACACTACAAAAATATATCGATAGCGCTAATTATCCACAATTTGCTCAAATTGAAAACCTAATTTTAGTAAATGATGTTGCATTAGTTGGGATAAATCCAGATGCCAACCCAAATGCTAAGATGCCTGATGAAATTTATTACATTGAACGCAAAGTTACAGAGAACCGTGAGATTGTTGAATTTGAATTAGTAGCAGCATTTGACATGGTTGGTGTACGTGCACCACGTCGTATGGCAATTGCAAATATTTGCCAGTGGGAATACCGCAGCCCTGAATGTTCATATACAGGCACGAATTATTATAATATTAGGGATCAGCCAGTTTCTTCGGCAGTACAGGATGTATGTGGTAAACGACTGAGTAGTTGTAAACTACGTTTTGGAGCAAATAATCCATTACCGTATGGCAGTTATCCAGGACTAGGAGGATATGATGGTTGATCTAATTTTAGATGACAAGGTAAAAACGCATATTCTAAAACATGCAAATCGGCAGCAGCCACGAGAATGTTGCGGTCTCCTAGCAGTTTATAACGGTAGGCAACGATATTATCCATGTAATAATCTGGCAACTAATACTAATACGTTTGTCATGGATGTTGTTGATTTTGCTGCCGTTGAGGACGAAGCAACCGTGTTAGCAATTGTACACAGTCATACTGTTGGCAATTGCCAGCCGTCAATGGCTGATTTACAATCATGTGAGCAATCAGGATTACCATGGATAATTGTAAATCCAAACACCGAACAATTTTATCAATTTGAACCATCAGGATATAAGGCACCAATTATCGGTAGACCCTATGTTTACAAATTGTTTGATTGTTATACATTGATTCGTGACTGGTATAAAGAAAACTTGGGTATTGACCTAAAGGTTGATTATGAAGTACCAACATTAGACGAATGGATTTCTCATCCAGAGTATGATTCACTAATCCCACCAATGGCAATTAAACATGGTTTTACTGAGGTGTCATTAGCTGATGCTAAACGTGGTGATTTGTTATTATTCTCCTGTACAACACAGTCTACCGACCATCTAGGTATCTATCTCGGAGAACAACGATTTGTACATCATTCAATTAATAGGTTGAGTAGCGTTGATTTATATGGTGGATATTGGCTCAAACAAACTAACAAGGTGATGCGTTATGCGTACAATTAAAGTCTACGGCGACCTAGCAAAATTTTTGGGACAGAATGTTTTTGAGGCTGAAGTCAATACCGTTGGAGAAGTTGTAAGGTTTCTATGTTGCAACTTCAGAAAACTTGAGGCGTATATGGCTGATAAATTCTACAAGGTGCTTATTGGCAAGCAAACGTTTTATGATCTTGAGTTAGTAAACTTACCGCTTGAGGATGGCACAATTCGTATTATACCTGTTGTTGGTGGTAACTTTGGTAGTGGTGGGATTTTTGAAATAATAGCTGGCATTGCATTAGTAGCTGTTTCATTTTTTCTGCCACCAATACTAGCATTTGCAGCACCAGCTATATTTGGTATTGGTGCTAGTTTAGCATTAGGTGGTGTCGCACAATTGCTAACACCAGTACCGCCAATGCCATCTGCGAACTTCTCTCGTGGAGAAGCTCCAAAATTTAGTCCATTAGATACACCACAATATTCTCAGTCTCCAGTAATAGAGTCATCTGGATTTAGTAGTGGTGGTGGTGGTGAATCATTTGCATTTAGCAATATTGTAAACACGTCACGTCAGGGTTTACCAATACCAGTTGTGTATGGCAAAATGCCAGTTGGGTCAATTGTAGTTTCGTCTGGTATAGTTATTGGCTCTGATACATTAATTAATTTAGAGAGTCAATAAAATGGATGATGCAAACATTATTGGAAGTGGTGGTGGTGGTGGTGTAGACACTTCTGCTCTTGAGGCGTCAATTGCACAAACTAATGAATCTATCGCCCGTCAAAATGAAGCAATTGCAGAGGCTACTAGAAAACAGGAAGAAACAAATCAACGAATTAGTGCGCAAAATCAAAGTATTCAAGCTCTAAACGATAGATTGAGTCGCACGCCAGTAGAAGCACCAAATACGTTGCTCTCTGAAGCACGGGTGCAATTAGTTGATGTATTATGCGAAGGTGAAATAGAAGGATTTGTAGACGGCAAAAAATCTATATTTTTAGATAATACAGCATTAGAGGATACCAACGGGACAATAAATTATCCAACAACGCAGGTTTTATTACGCACAGGTACACAGTCACAAGCCCATGTGTTAGGGCTCGACAATATATTAACTGAGTTCACAGTAGGAATTGAAATTTCAATACGCACTGGCGCAATTGTTAGAACAATTTTAGATACGCCAAATAAGCCGGACCGAGTTGTGATACGACTAATGGTTCCTGCTCTACTTGTAAATGACACAAATGGCGATATTAATGCAACGTCAGTACAGTTTAGATTAGAGCGCCAATACAGCGGCGGGCAGTATGCTACTGTGTCAACTCCTGTTATTAGTGGAAAATGTACATCGCAGTATGAAGCGACTTTTGCAATACCACTAGACACAACACAACCATTTCCTGTAAATATCAGGGTTTCACGTATTACACCAGATGCTCCTGATACCAGAATACAAAATAAAACATTTTGGCAATCGTACACAACAGTTATTGATCTCAAATTACGTTATCCAAATACAGCGTATGTAGTATCGACATTCTCTGCTAGACAGTTTTCATCAATCCCAACTCGTGCTTATTTTATAAAGGGGATGAAAATTCGGCTGCCGTCTAATGCAACGGTTGATTCTAGCAATGGACGAGTGACATACACTGGACTGTGGAACGGTACATTTGGAGCAGCACAATGGGCAGCAGACCCAGCGTGGGCACTATGGGATTTACTAACATCAACTCGATATGGTTTTGGTGATTATGTTAAACCTGAACAGTTAGACAAATTCACATTTTATAGTGTGTCGCAGTATTGCAATGAATTAGTTAGTGATGGTAAGGGGGGACAAGAACCTAGATTTTTGTTAAATGTCAACTTGAATACCAGACAGGAGGCATACAACCTAATCAATGACCTGCTCAGTGTATTCATTGCAATTGGCTATTGGCAGCTCGGTTCATTGCAAATCGTGCAGGATTCTCCAGCAGATCCCGTTTATCATTTTAGTCAGGCTAACGTGGTTGGTGGTAATTTTACATACTCAGGTTCTTCATTAAAAACACGTAGCACAGTTGTTGTAGTGCAATGGTATGATACAGACTTGCGTGATGTACAAGAGGAGTATGTCGAAGATGCAGAAGGTATCGCAAAATACGGGTTAATTATAAAACGTACCACAGCTATCGGTTGCACCAGTCAAGCTCAGGCTAATCGATATGGACAATGGTTGTTGTTTACTGAAAAATATGAGACAGAGGTGCTGACATTTGATGTGTCACTTGATGCTGGCATATATGTTAGACCTGGACAAATTATATCAGTAGCTAATCCAGTGCGAAGCGGTTCACGGCGTGGAGGGCGTGTACTCAGCTCTACAATAAATTCGATAACAGTAGATGGCACTGCACCTGCTATTGGCACATCTCCAGAATTATCAGTAATCCTACCAAATGGACAGTTAGAAACACGTACTAATGTCACACTAGCAGGCAACACATACACGGTATCACCAAATTGGTCACAAGTACCTGCACAATATAGTGCATGGGTTTTAAGCGATTTTCAATTACAAACTGAATTGTATCGAGTAATTGGCATTGCTGAAAATGATCAGGAAACTTCTACCTATAGCATAAATGCCCTAAAACATGAACCAGGTAAATGGGCATTTGTTGAAAATCAAGTGGTTTTAGCACCTCGAAAGGTAGAGGGATTAACCGATCCGCCAGACATGGTAACTAATATAAATGTTACCGAATACCTATATTCAGAAAATGGCAATATTAAATTATTAGTTTTATTGTCATGGACTCATGCAAATCGTGCTTCTAAATATTTTATACGCTATCGAATTAATGCTGGCAACTACGTTGATTATGGTGAAACTGTACAAAATTCAATTGAATTTAGAGATGCCCAACCAGGCGTTTATGAATTTCAAATAGGATCAATCTCAATATTTGGTATCTCATCATTTCCAGCAAATTACTACTATGAAGCGCTGGGGCTATTTGCGCCACCAGGAGATGTACAAAATTTCACAGCTACTCCACTAGTTGGACAGATAAAACTAATGTGGGAGCAAGCGGTTGACCTAGACGTTCTAAATAACGGCTCAGTTTTAATACGACATAACAACCTATTATCTGGTGCAACGTTTTCTAATTCAGTGCCGATTGCTCAATTTGATGGACGTTCAACTGAAGGACTTGTGCCAGCATTAACTGGTACATATCTAGCACGATTTGTTGACTCTTCTAATGTGCAGTCCACAAACGATGCTGTTATCACAACTGATGCACCATTGATTGATGCGCTAAATGTGGTAGCAACTATCACGCAGCATCCTGCCTTTAATGGTACATTAACAAATTGTTTTAGATATGGTCAAATAAAATACGGTTCGACATATGACACACCTGGCATAGCATTACCAAACGTAATGTATATAGATGACATTGGCACGAACGTATTTAATTTTGGCAATCTAACAGATGTATCTCAGGTGCAAACGTTTGGAGCAGTTGATGATTTTGCAGCAATTAATGACATATCATTAGTCAGAACCTTCGCAGCATTTGATGATAGTGGTTTAATAGATTGGGATTTTGGCGTATCATTTGCAACTGCAACATACCTATTTGATGCACCACTTGATCTTGGTGCAGTTTATACATCACGAGCAACGGCAACAATACAGAAGACTGATTTTGCAACTAACAATTATATTGATAATATTGCATTGATTGATTCTCAGGGTGTTATTGACGGACAAACAGCGTTTGATACATATCTACATCTATATATGCGTACAACGCTGGATGATCCTGCTATCAACCCAACATGGACACCATGGCGGGAGTTTATAGTAGCTGAATATACGGCTAGAGCATACGAATTTAAGCTAGAGTTTGGCACACTAAATTTAGAACATAACCTATCAATTACACAGCTACAGGTGGATGTTGATGTGCCTGACCGTCTTGAGTCACAACAAAATGTAACCTATACTGGCAACGTCCCAAAAACAGTTACGTTTGGCAGGCATTTTGTTGTAGCACCAGCTATTTCAATTACCATGGAGGGAGCTGTTACTGGCGACTATTATCAAATTACTGGGAGAACGCCATCCCAATTTACTGTTACGTTTTACAATGCTGCCTCGGCAGTAATTAACAGACAATTCGATTGGATAGCAAGAGGATACTAAAATGGCACAACATGATTATGTAATTGACAATGGCTCTGGCAGTGCGGTACTAGCTGACATTAATTCAGCATTACAAGCGGTGCTTACTGTCAACTCTAATACCACAGTAGCACCGTCAACCACGGCTGCATATATGCTATGGATGCACACAACAGATGGTATAAAACAACGAAACAGCACCAATGCTTCGTGGATTGCTCCAACACTGTTTGGAGTAACACTAAATGACACTGTAACAATTGCGGATGCCAAAAACATTGTGGTAGGTACAACTACTGGCACGAAGTTTGGTACTGGAACCACACAAAAGATTGGCTTTTTTAATGCTACTCCAGTAGTACAACCAACAGCATTAACAGCTCAGCTAACTACTATTACACATACTGCTCCAGGTACTCCAGACTATGCAATACAAAACGTTACCAATAGCAGTCCTTATGGATTTGTAACAGCGGATGAGGCTAATAGTGTGCTGTCAGTAATTGCTAACCTACAAACACGGGTTGCTCAACTAGAAACTAAATTGCAAGCATTGGGGCTGGTGGCATAATGGCACAACATGACTATGTAATTGAGAACCAAACTGGTGCGCAGTTTCGTGCTGACCTAAATAACGTATTGACTGCCGTCCAAACTGTTAATTCAGGTGCTAATGAGCCATCTTTTTCAGTTGACTATCAACTATGGCAGGACACAACCGTTGGCGCATTAAAGCAAAGGTATTCTGGATCATACGCAGGTATGCGTATATTTCAACCACGGATATTTAATGGCATCTTGGATAGTAATGGCAATGAGGTGATCACGTTTACGGCGACTGCTACAGCCGTCAATGAATTTACAATAGCTAATGCTGCGACAGGTGGCTCGCCTACTATTTCGGCAACTGGTACTGATACTAATATTGATATTACTATCACGCCGAAGGGTTCTGGTAGTTTAACAATTAGTGGTACTAGTGCAGTACGGATACCGAGTGGTGCAACTGGTGATAGACCAGGTACTCCAGTAAATGGGATGCTACGTTATAACACAACAACGTCAGCGGTTGAAATCTACAATAGCACAGCAGCAGCATGGGAGGCTGTAGCATCTGGCGGCGTGGTAACATCTGCTGGTAGTGCTGCTAGTCCAGCCGTTACGCTATCTACAGACAATGACACTGGTATTTATTGGTCAGCAGCGAATGAACTAGCTATTACTACTGGTGGTACACAACGTGTGCGGATACGGGATAGTGCCATGCTAATACCAGTTGGCACAACAGCACAACGACCAGCTAGTCCAGTAAATGGAGAAATGCGATATAACACGAGCATTGGCGCACCTGAATTTTATAATAGTACTGCCGCACAATGGCAATTTCCATCACAAATGGCAAGCGTAGGCACTGGCAATACTCTTCGTGCCATTTTTGGATATGGGTATACTGGCTCTGTTGTCTCCATGACAAACCTAGTCAGTATTACAGGCGTTGTTGCTACTGATACAACTGGGGTTGGTACGGCACGATACGCATTAGCAGCAGCAGGGTATGGTGGAGATAAAGCTATTTTTGGATATGGTGGAACTGCCTCTAGTTTATCCATGACTAACCTAGTCAGTAATACGGGCGTTGTTGCTAGTGATGTAAGTGGTGTTGGTACAGCACGGCATGCTTTAGCTGCAGCAGGTTATGGTGGAGATAAGGCGATTTTTGGATATGGTAATACTGGAAATCCTGGAACTGCTACAACACAAACCGCTGTAAAAAACCTAGTAAATAATTCTGGCGTTGTTGCTAGTGATGTAACTGGTGTTGGTACGGCACGATACGCATTAGCAGCGGCAGGGTATGGTGGAGATAAAGTTATTTTTGGATATGGATATAATATTACTACTGGCTCTGCTGTCTCCATGACTAACCTAGTAAATAATTCTGGCGTTGTTGCTAGTGATGTTACTGGTGTTGGTACGGCACGCTATTATTTGGCAGCAGCAGGTTATGGTGGAGATAAGGCGATTTTTGGATATGGGACGACTGGCTCTAACGTATCATTGACTAACCTAGTAAATAATTCTGGGGTTGTTGCTACTGATACAACTGGTGTTGGTACAGCACGAAGCGGATTAGCAGCGGCAGGGTATGGTGGAGATAAAGCCATTTTTGGATATGGTACGACTGGCTCTAATGTATCCATGACTAACCTAGTCAGTAATACTGGCGTTGTTGCTACTGATACAACTGGTGTTGGTACAGCACGGTCTTATCTAGCAGCAGCAGGTTATTCAACATAGGTAGATACAATGGCACAACCACTCAATACTGAATTTAATTATCGATACCAAGTACTTGGATCTACTCCATGGGAGCGTATCAAGACACTGAAGGGTTTTCTTAACGGTCGGCTACGTGCCGCCGCATTGGAGCAGGTAGCTGATCTAAAACTGCGTGGTAAACACGCTGAATTGCAATACCTCCGTGATACTGGTGCACCATTGCATGAACAACTATATCTCGAAGCTGAGATAGTAGAAATTGAGTCAGTGCAGGAGGATCAGGCTCATGCGTTTGCATTGAACAAACGTGAGATTGAGGTTATTCAAAACATACTGGCTGAACTATATGCAGAGGTAGAACCAACTCGTTTACCTGGCTATACTGATGATCAGATGTTTGAGTTAAATGCAGGCATTGATTTTGCGGTAACAGTTCTCCGTGAAATACAGTCTGAAATTATTGCTAATGGTAGACCATCTCCAGCAAAACTACTCAATGCTATGTCATGCCCACATGGATTGGATGGGCTAAAAAAACTAGGCATACTGCCGACCGAAACGCAATTAATCGACTATACCACTATTGAGGATAAACTCTATGCGCCTTTATGTCCTACCAGCAGCCAGCTACTCCAATGTAATGACGACCTACCCAAACTCGATAGTCATCGGGCAGGCTCCTGATTGTAGTTCGTGGCTAATACTCGCAGAACAACAACATGACGGGCTCGAAACATTTGATGGCAACTATGGCAATTATGATTTCATTTATTGTCAGGAGTGGGGATTGACTATTAATAATGAGGTAGTAGTACGTGCATGGGCTGACCAACGCCGCAGGTCATATCCGCCAATGGCTGACTATCTGGATGCTATTGTAAAGGATGATGAAAACCAAAAATTAGCCTATATTCAGGCGTGCCTGGATGTAAAAAATAGATATACTAAAGTTGTCCTTACATAGGAGAAATATGGCTAACGATGATAAAGAGCCAGGATTTATTGAGTCATTAGTCAGCTCCTCCCCTGGGCTGCTATATGCGGGACTGGTTGGTATAGCAGGACTCATTGTTAGCCTCCAACTACGACTCGCAGAATTAGACGTAAAAATGACTGCTGTACAGGACACGCTCAAAGAACAGACATCCCAATACAGCAGTCGTATACAACAGTTAGAGAACCGTGTTAGA